>Ga0209149_1001029_pt1 | contig 13262 bp, 7 predicted proteins | sample WorMetTyACAVOLI2_FD_187423 | JGI IMG/M metagenome (GOLD analysis project Ga0209149, IMG submission 187423) | Marine gutless worms symbiont microbial communities from Max Planck institute for Marine Microbiology, Germany - Olavius algarvensis... ... | reverse complement strand
TTACACCCGTCACACAGTCACACCCGTCATACCCGTCACACCGTCACACCGTGCCCACTGCTGTCCGACAGTCGCTCTCACGTAGTCACCAGCAAGTCAATTTATCTCGTCATTCATCTAACCATTTTCCAGCCTCCTGTCTACCACCTCGCACGCTTTCACGTTTGTGAATTGCCTGAGAAGTAACGACGATGTGTTGGCCAAGCACGAGGAGCGTCATACAAGCCGCGGCTACAAGCACGATACGACCTGGTACGAGCGTCGTACCATTACGGAGATCTACGAGACGCTACGGAGTTCGCTAAGATTTCGCCGTGATATCTTCTTCCACCGTTTCCGAGATAACTTCAGAAATCGCGATTTTACTCTCAGCCCGGTTACACGGTTACGATAATCCCACGTAGGCTCCTTGGTCGTCGTATTGAGCTCATTTCCCACGTGTAACCAAGTCTTAAACGCTGCTGACGTTGCTGTCACTAGCACGTAGCTAGGCAATAGCATGCGTGCTGGCTGGCAGTTGATAGCACGTGCTGCAGAAATTGATGAAGCCTCGTAAATGATTAATTCATCACAACGCAATAACTCTAACTCTTACTTACCGTAATTGACTGGCGCAAATGAACGTAAAGAACGTAAAGGTCCGCAGGCAGACACAGACACGTCCTTACTAATTGCATTCCTCTCTATTTTGAACACCGAAGCGCGTTCTTGATCTCAAAATAAGAACGAAACTGTATAACAAATATGACACGACGGACAGCCGAATGGTTAGCGTCGCCCGGTCGCGTGCAGGAGGTCGTGAGTTGGAATCAGTGATGGGCAGTTTAAGTTAATCCTGCGTTAAATTATGCGTGCGTTTGTTGTTACCTCTGCCAACAAAGCGGTTGTGTGATCGTTCTGTCAGTCTGTAAACAGGATAACTGACGAACGCGGAAACGGACGTCGACCAAACTTGGCAGGCATCGCCAAGGCCCGGGAAACGTGAGGACATTTTCCCATTGGGAATTCCCAAGGACTATTCAATCCTTTTTTTTATTCCATCTCTCTGATTTAATCTATGGATGCAATATTCTATTGTCTATGGCTGAGACGAAGTAAAATAAGTAAAATTCGCCTCCGTGTTCATTCATTTACTTATTTATGTTTTTCAGTCGCCAAATATCATGTCAGCAATCAGACTTTTTGTTCCACCCTGTAACGAGACTGGTCGACTGAACGACGACGATGCACTGGTATATACGGTGCAGGATCGTCTGTCATGCTTAGCGAGTCGTAACCTCCTCGCACGCTCGCACGCAAGCCAGACATCTTTACCGCCACGATTTCATTGTTATGGCGCTGTTTCAGGACGTCGAGACCACTATCAGCTCATCTACAGTGTGAGTCAAGAAATTTTATCCCCCTAAGGTTTTCTGCAATTTTCCCCCAACGGTTGAAAATTTTAAAGCAAAATTTTATTGTATGTTCACATCTAAGCCAAATCACACAACTTTATCTCTAAATGTGACAAAGTTATGCCATATCAAGCACCACCGCCCAGTGAATTTGCATTTGTTACAACGCGTCTAGCATGAACTTTTACTGTTTGACGATAAACAGTGGGTTGCCGGTTTAGCGCAGCGGTAACACGTTCCGGTTGATCAACGTAGTTACTCTACGCTAGGCCCGGTTAGTGCCTGGGTGGGTGACCGACTTTGAACGGGTAAACCACCTGAGCGCGGAACCAGGCACCCAGACCTACTCAGCCTGAGCCTGCCGTCTGTGGCAGGCTAGATTGAGTACCAGGCGAAAGCTTGGGAGTAAACAGGCATATCACCTAATACACCAGCCCGTAATCCCGTATCTGTGGTCACGCAGTGTTCACTGATTGCCTGGCTGAATGGGTTGGCTAGAGGAGATCAGGGCCGACTTATGGGTAGCGGTAGCGCATTAGAGGCGATTACGCGCAATGCGATATGCAAATCCACGTTTTCTTTACTTTACTTTAAAACACACATTTTATTAGTTTCTGGAACAGCAAAGTTTAGTCAAAATATTTTTGTACAAAGTTCATATCGTATGTTCTAAACGTCCATCACCGACCGAGGCGCATGCGTTCAGACTTTCGCAAAAGTCATTAATAGCTTTGTTGATCGCTGTCTGCAGCAAGTCATCCGAGATCTGCTGCAGTGCACTTTTTAGCTCCGGAATGATCTTGTGCTTTGAGTAAAGTTTGTGAAACACCAATAAATATGTCTGCTGTGACAATGACGACACAGTGACGTCATTTACTCAAAACGGGTGCAGTGTAAGTAAGCAAATTAAAAAGTTAAAATTCTAGTAAAAAGTGAAAATTCACTGCTGGGTGGTTGTGCTTAATATGCCATAACTTCGTCAAATTTAGAGATAATTGAATAAAAATTTCCTAGTTTGCCATAGACATAAGCGCAGAATAGGCGTGTAAAATTTTGCTTAAAAATTCTCAGCCGTTTGGAAAAATTTTCAGTGAATTTCAGGGGGATAATATTTTTTGACTCACACTGTATATGTGCACTGTGCACCGACTCGCCGGAGCGAATGCAAGCAACGGTCGATGAGCGAATGATCAAAGCATTATTGTGTTAGTCTGTTGGTGCAACAGTTTGTTGCTGCTGCTGCTGCTGCTGCTGGTGCTGGAGATTGTGATAATTAGCTAACACCAAACACGCTTCATTGATCAGTGGCCAGCACCTCGGGATCAATCAATATGATCTCGACCCGTCTGCAACCGACCGTGACGCACTTTAACGCTAAATGTACTCTTCCTGGCACAACCAACACCGGTGAAACAGTTTCACTCCCCCCTCCCCGTAGTCGACTAGAATTGAGATTCATTCTAGATTGTTGAATATTGTTTAATTTTTATCGCGCGTCAGCACACGGACGCGCGATATTGATATAGCAATTCCGTCTGTCCGTCTGTCCGTCCGTCCGTCCGTCTGTCCGTCTGTCCGTGACGTTCCGGTATCAGATAAAAACGGCTTAACATATTGTCATAGTTTTTTTTCACCGTACCGTAGCACAATCATTCTAGTTTTATCAGCATCAAACATCTTCACGAAATTCAGACGGCATCTCCCCTGCGATGGTGATAAATACAGGTGAGGTATAAAAATTTCGCGATTTTCTACCAATAAGTCGCTATATCTCGCAGACGATACAATATAGCGCCATAGTTACTATGGAAGGCGAATAAGAACTCGTATGCGATCTTTCAAATGGTGCCATTTCCAATGACTTTGGACGAATCCTAACTTTGTTTTCAAGGTCACACCACTCTTTGACGCTAAATAGCTCACAAACGGCTACATATACAGCCATAGTTACTATAGAAAGCGAATAGGAAACCGCACCCAAGCTTTCGAATGGCACCAGTTTCAATGACATTGAGTGATCTCTAAGCCAGATTTCAAGGTCACGATATTATTCAATGTCAAATAACTCGACTACTACTAAATCGTGTATGACCTATCCAATGGTTCCGTCTACAGTGACTTTGAGTGACCCTTAACCTAGATTTCAAGGTCACGGTGTAATATTTAGGCCTATAGATGCCCTAAACGTATTGTGTGCGCAGCTGACGCGCGATCTGTTTGCGATAGCTAAGTTTTTGCTTAGATTAGGTGACCATCTGTCCCGATTTTCTCGGGTTTACAAAGGACATCACAAACACACAGGATAATAATATGTGACGAACAAGAAGCTCAGCTGTCACAGAGAGACCGCGCGACGCTTCGTGTCATTAATATTTTGCTAAGTCACTCAAGATCACTCAAGGTCATTCGAAATGACACTGTTGAGTAGGATGCGTGTAAGTCCCTATTAGTATTCCATTGAAATCATGTAATCTGAGATATCCAGCGTCAAAAATGGCGTGATCTTGAAACCGGGGGCAGGCGTCTTTCAAGGTCATTGAAAATGGCGCCGTTCGATAGATCATATAGGGCCTACGACTTTCGATTGGTCCGCATTGCAAATATGGCTCTATCTTGTACCGTTTTTGAGTTATTTGACGTTGAATAATATCGTGACCTTGAAATCTGAGTTAGAGGTCACTCAAGGTCTTCAAACTGACACTATTCAAAAGTTTCCTATTCGCCTTCCATAGTAACTATGGCTCTCTCTTGCATCTGTTCCGAGATAAAGCAAAATATAGGTCGAAAATCGTGATTTATTTCATACCTCCCTAGCATTCGACGCCCCATTAGGGGGTCCCCGTCGGAATATTGCCATCCTGTTTGGTGTGGAAAAACTAGAATGGTGGGGCTACCGAACGGTTAAAAAACTTTGAGGATATATATGCCGTTTAGATATAATACCGGCGTGTGACAAACAGACACGGACGGACAGACAGACAGACAGACGGATGGACGGACAGACGGACATCTTGCCACGGCATAGTCCGCGCTACGCATACGGGTCGCGCGGTAATAAGCCGAAAAGGAAAAGCTAGAACTGCACGGAAAGGCAGCATGGCGTCCTTATCTTTGCTATGGCGACAATTAACATCATTAGTGACAGTCAGCGACTGGGCGAAGACTGGTTCGCAGCGCAACATATCATTGCGAGGCGGTTGAAAACCCGCGCAAGACACTGCACGCGTGATGTTAGCCTAATTTATATACTTGCTAGTCAACGATAATACTGCAGCGACTCCAACACTAAAGAATTCGGGGTCACTTGGTGTGGTATGATACAGGATGGGTTAGCAGCGTAGCGGCCGTTGTTCAATCACAAATTTCATGCATAGAAGCTCTGAGAAACTGACACGCCTAGTCGCCTACATGGTGGGCCAAACTAAACGGGACCGATGCAGTTTCTTTCATCGTCGTAAAACACGTTTTAGAAAATATTGTTAGTTAAATTCATCAAACACAACCAAAATTATTACCTAGAACTTGACGTTTCGACCTCTATCAGAGGCCTTCATCAGAAGAAGCTGGTACTCAGTTCTGCCGGTTCTTGATACGACGGGAAGACGCCGTGTCAAGAAAGCGGTCGTATGTGTGGCTCAGTTGGTAGCTGCCCTCATCACGGTTCATGGCCTGTTGTCCTTCCTTTCGGATGTGTGGGCTTCTTTGATCCATCTGGTAAAACGCTCTGACTCTCTGTCGATCACCGTCGCTTGAGACCAGTTGATGACATGGTTCTCTTGGGTTGCGTGGTCGGTGAGAGAGGATTTGTTGTGTTCTGTTAAACTTGACGCACGAAGGCTTCTATAGTGAAGGCCTCTGATAGAGGTCGAAACGTCAAGTTCTATGTAATAATTTTTGTTGTGTTTGATGAATTTAACTAATAGTTAACTTCCAACCGGATGAATCTATTAAACGTTTTAAAGAAGTTTGATAATTTTTGGCAGGTGAAATAACAGTTCATTTATGGACTTTAGAAGCATAACAAGTAGCTCTGTTGTCGCAAAGAGGCCGCGCGTGCTTCGTGTCTGTCAGTAGTTGGCTTCAACAGTACAAAACGTCGAGTAGAGTCTTTTATTGTTAGTTACGTAGGCTACAGATTTGTCACTGCGTGCAGTTAAATGCATTGTTCTGTTGTCTTTGGGGTAACGCTGAGGCTTCTTGTCATAAATATTTCGTCGTCTTCTCCCGCAATCAACACCGCCGCTTACTACCAGCGACGTGTCAAAAACTGTCATAACTTGCGAGACGGTGGCCGTGGTCCACCGGCGACCGTGTTGACAACACCTGGCTTGTTGCAGCGCTAACAGCAGGCACTAAAGCCAAATATAGGCTCAGAATCGCGATTTCTGCCTACCCCACCTGCATTTGACGCTCCCGTTAGGGGGTCCCCGTTGGAGTATTGCTATGCCGTTTGGCATGGAAAAACTAGAATAATGGTCTACCCGACGATGAAAAAATTTTGATATGTTTATTAGTTTTGACACAATTCACGAACGTGACGGACACACAGACACCGCACGACGGCATAGGCCGCGTTATGCGTAGCATCGCGCGGCAAAAACCAACTGGCACTATAAAAGCTAATGTTTTTTTTCTGTAATGGCATTTTAGCTGTTTTACGTACTCGTAACTTTTACATTTAAAACGATTTTATTAACAAACAACTTCTATAGCAAAAAATCGTCTGCTTTTGCTAGTATTTATGTGTTAGCATCTATAATGTACTGTAATCTTTTTGAGAAATAGCTACCTGTTTTTGCTAAAATAACGCGTGTTGTATTTTCTGGACTCCGGAGTACAACACAACTTTCTTTCCAAATAGGCCTATCAGCCTGTATCATAAGTGATGGTAGACGTGGCGCCCTCTAGCGTGTTGCGCTTTCATTAAGATAAAATTGGCATCACCTCACTTGCTGCTCTATGTAGTTTATACCTGCTAAAATCATTTAATTTTATAAATGCGTTCGCTCGTTACGAGCAAAAATATAAGCTGAACCAGTCTAATTTGGCCCACCCTGTATAGCCAGATTGTCGTGCGCTGTGCGTCTGTGTCGTACGTAACTCATCAAACTTTCATACGAAAATTCAATCACCAGCGCATTAAATACCCCGACTTACGTACATCCAGTTAGACCGTTTAACCCTCTAATTCCCACATTAAAACTTATGCGTCATATAATGTATAATAATAATAATAACATAATAATAAATCTCCTAAAATCCCCTGTTCCGTAATGCTGATGGAAGTGGAAAGTGATCCGGAATCCGTATCCGGGAACCAATCACCACCAAAAGTTAATTATAACACCAAGTTTCAATCAAATCGGCTGATTACGGTAGTTTTCAGTAATCCTGTACACAGACGCATTCAAAATGACAGACAGAACAGACAGACACAAAAGTGTGCGACAGACAAACCGACATGATGGCATAACCTCCGCCTTGGCGAAGGTAACTATGATTAACATTGCCCTAATTTGGCAATGTTGTGAGTCGAGCGCCTCCGTGTTTACATTCACATCGCTTCTGGTCGTCCTGGATCCGCCACTGGCCAACACGCCCTGTGTACTTGTTAACGGCTTTTGTCGCACGTCGTAGTCGACGAAAACAAGCTTAACAGCTATTATCTAGAGAAAAGGCAGTGAAAGTGTGCTACATTTCAAAATGTCGTACATAGGCCCCCGGACCGAGCCCCCTGGGCAAATCCCCCTCCCTTAGTTTGAATCTACAAACTGTGTCATTAGTGCAAGGAATTGTCGGCAAACAAATAAGTAAATAAGTGCGCCGCGTTTACGGGTGCCACGAGTAAGCCCCCGCCGCTGGCGCAAATTTCACAGAACGGGGTGAAGTTTTTACGGGGGAAGGAAACATCTAGGACACGTGGTCCGGGTGGTCCATCGGCGCTCAGCACTATTGCGCTGATGGACCAGTTAAGCCACTGCCCGACAAGTACGCGTTAGCGACAGACGAACAAACGAACAAACGACCTAATTAGCACAATTAGCATAAGCAAACAGAAGGACAGCACCGTCGCGTAAAGTCTCCGCTTTGTGGCGGGGGCTTGATATCTGTGCCACAACGTTTAAGCGTCGGCTCGTAACGGTTTGCTGTTTAAAGCCACCTCGTAGCCTGGACAAACCTAAGTGGGCCTGTGTCGTTTCAGTGTTGATAGTTACAGACAACTGCGTGGTATGTGGGCGATCTGGCTTAGAACGACTGCAAGTAAACTTTTAGGTTTAAAAAAATAAAACTGCGTAATGTGGTCTTGTTTTGAAGCAAGTACCAATAACAGCACGTTGAGACAGATCAGTGGGCACAGAGACAAAGCGATATTGACTAACGGCGTGGCTATTGATCAGCCGGCGGCACACGACACGACGATACGGTCATTGTCGCGACCGTCTGTCGGTTGTAGTTGAGCCTAGTCAGACCGAGTCAGTCGCCTCGACACAGTTGACATTGCACGCTTCCTCTACGTAGCGCTAATAAATGTCATAAATTTATTAGTAAATACGAAAATTCGGTCAATACATTTTGTGAATATTGTAATGCTCTGTGAATGTACATAGTGTGTGGTTAGTGTGTGTTTTATTCTGCTTTTTGTTTGTATGTTTGTATTTTTTGTGTGCTACCATTATGGTGAATAAAGATATATGTAACAGACAACAGCTTTCTCATCAAACGCTCGCTTTGTTCTGCCAATTCGCGCCGAATCTCACATGACATGTAACCAGGCTCTGTTGGGCTTACATCGATACAATCCATCATCAGCACATCAACAGCTTTCTTTCCATGTTTCTTATTCGATGAATATGTGGCCTTTTTAATTTTGGGGAAGTTGTGTCCGAGAGGGGGATGCAAACCTGCAAAAAATTCATAGATCTCTGTATGACGGATGCTGGAAAATATCATAAAATGCCCTCTCTCGTATTGTTAAAGAACGTGGGAAATAATCACGGATCCACACTTGGAATCGGATCAGAATTTAATCACTTGCACATTCATACCACATTTGTTCAATATTAGTCAACGCGTTCGTGAGGTATCTTGCGGACAGACACACACACAGACAGACAAACAGACACACACGCGGGTGATCACAATACCTGCTCCGTCTCTGTACAAAGGCGCGCTGGTAATTATGCTGTCATTCGATCGTCGTTAAGGCATAAAAATTGCTGATGACGCTGTTTATGCCACTGTGCTTATAACAAGAAGCTCAGCTGTTGCAGAGAGACCGCGCGACGCTTCATGTTATTGAATAGTTTGCTAAGTCACTCAAGATCACTCAAGGTCATTCGAAATGACACTGTTGAGTAGGACGTGTGTAAGTCCCTATTAGTATTTCATTGAAACTATGTCTGTATATCGTACTGTTTATGAGATATTCAGCGTCAAAGAACGGCGTAACCTTGAAACTGGGGGTAAGAGTCGTTCAAGGTCATTGAAAATGGCGCCGTTCGATAGATCATATACGACTTTCTATTGGTCCGCCATTGTAAATATAGCTCTATCTGGTACCGTTTTTGAGTTATTTGACGTTGAATAATATCATGACCTTAACATCTGGGTTAGAGGTCACTCGGGGTCATTCAAAACTAGAATGGTAGGGCTATCCGATGGTGAAAAAATTGAGGATATGTGTAACCGTTTACACACAATACCGGCGTGTGACATACAGACGGACAGACAGACGGACGGACGGACATCTTGCCACGGCATAGTCCGCGCTATGCATACGCGTCGCGCGGCAATAATAATAATGAAGATAAGCATAATTTTACTACGATCACTAAGACTCGTGATGATAATAAACCACACAACTACAAAAGTCACCGACACGACATGACATCACAATAAAGCCGCGTCCAAACTAAGCATGCTTCCCGTTAGTTTTGTATCACACGTTAACTTCGCATATCGTATCGTATCGTATCCGCAGCACGCAGACTAGGGCAAAATCTAACCTAGAACAAGTAGCCCTGCTGTCGCAGAGAGGCCGCGCGATGCTTCGTGTCTGTCAGCAATAGTAGAATAGGTCGAGCGCAATCTTCTGTTATTAATTACTTCTGCTTCAAATTTACCGCTGCGTTTAAGTAAATTCCGTTCCGTTCTCTTCTCTTCGACGTATTCACTGATGTGTGACGGTCTCTGTGCCGTAAACAGACGTGCACTGTAACTGTGATACACTACTGCACCGACGGCTGTCCGTTGTTAATCGCACACTGCAGCAGCCAGCTATTCGTCCAGAATCCAGATTTGTGCCAACCCCACCTGCATACGACGCTCCATGGCGGGTTTTTGTCAGAATATTGCTATGACGTTTGGTACAGAAAAACTAGACTGGTTTGGCTGCCCGATGGTGAATAAATTTTGAAGATAGGATTACTTGTTTTGACAGAATTCACGAACATGACAGACGGACGGACGGACAGACAGACACCGCATGACGGCATATGCCGCGCTTGCATAGCATCGCGCTGCAATCAACGGACCACACGGGCTGCATGTTACAAGCGCCGTTGTTACTAGACCAGGAACTGTATCAACAGTAGTCGAGCACGCATGACAACGCAAAGCCTGTACATAACAGAAAGATTTAGCGTAAAGTGAATAAATACATACAGAGTTTTGCCAATATATTCGACTTAGAAATGCCAGACCATGATTTAAGCATCGAGACTTCGACACGATAGCCACCAATGTGCATAAAGGTTCTAATCAGTAGTCGATTTTCTATAACCAACCTACCTATATGATTCTAATGAGTGATGCTTAACCCTTCAGATTGCAAAGGTAATTACAATGCCACATCGAATACTATGAAGTTGGTACAATGGCCGTTGATGGGTGGGCTGTTACAGCAGGGGCCTGGGCGGGCTGCGGCCCCGCCCAGTCCCCTCCTCGCTGTACCAAATGTAACAGTCCACCCATCAACGGCTAGTGTAGCAATGCACTGTACTGCTATATGATGGTCCGTTGCTCTGCGGTTTTAATGTGGTAATTAAAGGGTCAAGGGATCCGTAACTCGTAGCACATGCGCAATTATTATCAAGCTGGCGAGTTGACGTGTTGGCCGGTCGACAGATGAGCTGAGAACGCAACGATGGGTGGTGGCGATGTGTTCCGTGCAGTGATCAATGGTTTAATTTGGCGCGACGCTCTCAACGACGACGACGACGACGAGCTGACGTTGCACGAAGTATTCGACGATCGAGTAGAACGGATGTTAGCCTACTATACTCTATGCAAACGGAATGCCTTCACGAGCCACTGAAATCACCCATCTCTCCGTCTATAGCTGGTGTACGCATACCACAGCACCTCCACGCAGCTCTGCGAAACATTGTGCCACACTATCGTGCGCTTAGCCTGCCGCATGAAGCACACGAAGATTAATGAAAAAAAAATAAAAACAAGGCGTCAGCAAGACACAAACCCGCCATACGGGGTGCAGTTACAACTACGTGCGACACCCTCGCCCTTCGCCCCCTTACATTTTTAGAAAGCTCTCGTCGAGCTGATGTTAAGCTCTAATTGATATGTTACGCTTCGACTTACCGTTTTCGAGATATTCGCGGTCAAATGGTCAAAATTTAGGCCCACAATTTCGGATTTGGGGATACCTTGGGGAACCGCTCCCAAAAGGGGAAAAGACCTGTCCGGGACCGATACGTACCATCATGCCAAATTTTACGCCGATCGGAGCTACCGTCGCCGACATCTGTAACCGGACAAAGAAAAAAACAGCAAACTTACTTCCCTGCCATACCAACATATGGCGAGTAACAAGTGTGTTAGCGAAACACAGTACCCGCCATACGGGGGTGGACAAATTTCGGATTTGGGGGTTCCTAGGGCACGTTTCCCATAAGGGGAGAAGACACATCCGGGACACATGAATTCCACATCATGCAAAATGTCACGACGATCGGTTCACCGTCGTCGAGATACCTGTAAGCAAAAAAAACTGGACAGAAAGCAAACTTAGTACCCTGCCATACTAACGTATGGCGGGTAAAAAGGTAAGCATTAATAACAAATCTGCGAAAACTATGACAAAAAGCTGCCAGTCTATAACGTGACGTAAACGCAAGACTGATCTCGAGACGCGTGTGAAGCATGTCATAATAAATAAAAGTGGGGCAAAATGTACATAGTGCAGCCTGCACAGGCGTCACGCAGATAAACGTTTGGGTGTGCAATATAGAAATGATGATGACATTCATTGAGCAATGTGGAGCATGCAGGTGAGCACGTTGTCGCGTCTTGTCTCCTGGCAGGTCTAATAGTATAGTGTATGTCGTACCTGAGCCTTCCTTTTATGTAAAACAATAATGCCGATAAGTGATAAAAAATAAGCTGTCTGTGAAAAAAATATATGCATCATAAATAATTGCACAGCTTTAATAGGCAGTGACTACATGTGTGTGCTAGCATCCCGCGGAGTCCTCTTACCACCATTAATAGATTTTTAAAAAAATTAGGATTAACCACACTAGAAACAAGAAGGCCGAGAGGTGATTTAATACAGGTATTTAAGATATTAAAAGGTTACGATGACATTAGTGAGAATATATTTTGTTCGATCAGAATCCAGTTTAAGAGGTCATCAATTAAAGTTACAAAAAAGAGTGTTAGGCTCGACATTGCGAAATATTATTTTAGTAATAGAGTACTGTAAATGAATGGAATAATCTGAGTAAGGAGGTAATAGTTAGTAAATCATTGGCGGGTTTTTAAAAAAAACTTGATTTTCATCTTTGTAATAACAGGGGATTTATATAGGCTTTGAGCTTATTTTCCGTCTATCGTCTTGTAATATTTTTTTTATTATGGACGATTTCAAATTCAAGTTTATTATGTAAATATTGCAACTGAAGCGCGTTTTTTATTATGGACAGGCTAGGATCAATGCAAAATACCAACATTTAATAACATGTTGGGTTGTATCGTCTAAACTGGCGGAAATAGCGAAGCACAGCCTGTGTGGTAACTAATTCATGACCCTAACTATGTTTTATTGCACACAGAGGCGATGATGACACCATATGGACGCTGCTGCACACAGCCGCTGTAACTCATATTAGTCCCACTGACTGCAATGAAATCATTCTTTATTTCCTCGCAATTCCACTCTTACATTCTGTGCGATGAGCGCGTTTCGTTGATGTCGTTCGTCCAATATTGTCGCCGTGTATGCAAGCGACCAGCACCATCCACATCCCGGCGTACTGCCGGAGTATTGCGAGATCAGTCGTATATGTAGGCATCTGATATGATATCGATTTGACGACTAACGTGTTATGCGCACCGCAGAACCGGTACTGTACCGCCGCACACCGACAGCACAGCAGACATTCTGTAGATTCTATAGGCTGACTAGAACGACCGCTTGCAAGCGGTCGTATTCCGCTCTACCGATGTTTGCTTCTTTCAACCTAGACTCTAAGGCACATATTGACGCATTTTTAAGCGCCTCACTTTACGTTAGTAAAAGAGGCGCTTATTGAGATAGGCTGTGTCGTGACGTCGTAGGTCGTTGGTTGGTTGGTTGGTTGGCTGTCACGCGCGTGCACTGTGGCCAAACGGTGCATCCTAGGCCTATAGTTAATATGGAACACTAATAGGAAACCCTACCCAAGGAATTCAATGGTATACAACTTTCGACCCCCTGGGGTGACCCCTAACCGGGGAATGGGCCCCCGTGAGGCGCTTTTTGTCAAATTACTTTGACCTCTTGTCGTGCAACTTGTCCCCATGACAAGGGGACACGTTGCACGACTTCCAGCCAACTTGATGTACGACCGTCGCGTCTCGTAACTGTCA
>Ga0209149_1001028_pt1 | contig 13264 bp, 6 predicted proteins | sample WorMetTyACAVOLI2_FD_187423 | JGI IMG/M metagenome (GOLD analysis project Ga0209149, IMG submission 187423) | Marine gutless worms symbiont microbial communities from Max Planck institute for Marine Microbiology, Germany - Olavius algarvensis... ... | reverse complement strand
CGGGGGCACTCTACAAAATCTAGATATAAAACTGTTGCACAGCTCAATGCAGACGTCTGCTGACTATCGGAGTAGACGGCGCCACGTCAGCCGTATGACTGACGAAAAAGGTGAGACTTGTTCTCCCTCCGGAATGTCAAAAGTGAGGAGCAGGCGCAAGTCTCTAGTGGCAGACTGTTCCATGCACACGCTGCAGCCACCGGAAAGTTGCGGTCGTCAAGGGTAGCCCGACGGGTCAACGGCACTTGTTGTGTCGTGGTGTCAGCAGAGCAGAGACATCGACGAGCGACGATCTCTGATGTCGGCCGCAGGCTGTCAGACAGGTACGCCATGCTGCATGTGCTGATGCTGCACAGGACTGAGATCTGGGCTGTTTGGAGGCCACAGCTTGGACGCAAGAAAGTTTGGCGTTTCTTGATGCAGCAGTTCAACTGTTGCACGTTTGCGGCGCAGTGTGCCAGTGCACTGTCCTGCTGGAACAAAGTTGTTACCAGACACTGCGTATCGCTGGCAGCAGTATGCCGTCACTATGACGTTGTGAAGCAGCATCGAAGAAGTCAATAAGAGATATCACCAGAATTTCCTGCTTTGTAACAACAATGAAATTACCGCATGCATTGCAGATTTGTTCAACAGTTTTTGTGAAGAAGTGTACGCGGTTGCATTTTTCAAGGTAGTGCAGAAACAAACTATGGGTAAAGTGGAAAATTCAATTATATATTTGTGGGCAGATAATTTCTGTCTGCAACAGTGAAAGAATTATTAAAATTGGACAGTATTTGCGAAAGTTACGCTCAAATGAAAAAGGGTCCAGTTTTTTTTTTGACTCGGTGTCGTGTGGTCAAGTGGCCATACTGTATAGATATTGATTGTTTAATTTCATTTGTATGCCACGAGATTCATCGTTCTGCAGTGGATGTCCTATTTGCTACACTTCAGTGTAATTATTAATTCTGTAGTTTTTTTATTGTCGTAAGGCAAAATTTATTATAAGCTATGTTAGTAAACGTTATTGGTCTGTTAGCGTGTTGTAAACATTTACCAACACAAAAATGTGATCTTTTGCTATTAAGTATCAAATGAGTTCATTGAAGTCATCGGTTACGATGAATTCAGAAGAAAAGTTTAAAAAGTATAATATTCTGCGTTCTGTGATGAGTAAATATTTTAAGAACTTGATAGCATTTTGTTGCCTTGCAGTATTGGTGATATAGCAGCGAGCCAGTTAAGTGAGTCAATTGCGTTGGAAATATTTCGTTGTTGTGTAGTATGTGTTTCATTGTGTTGTTATGTGCATGCGAGCCGAGATCGTAATGATATACATTCGGTCCTTGTGACTTCGTTGTTACGGAACATTGTAAAATATTTGTTGTTATATTCATTATGATTAACTTTATTATTATTATTTTGTTTAATTAATAAAATTATTATTATTATTATTATTACCTCAACACAAACAACTGACATTTAGCTGATGTGTTGTACGTTGAAGTATTGGCTGCTGCGGTGTCATATTACCAACATTGCAGTGCTGTTTTTGTCTCCGTTTTATCACTTACAGGTGAATTAATTCTCATTTAATAGTGAATGCATTGTTGTCGTTTAAATGTGTTGTCATTTCTCAGCGTAATTTATTATCCAGATCCTAACCTGCTTGTGTTGAGCTGTTTTGTACACGTGATGAGTGTCGATGTATAAGTGGTAAGTGAAGTTGACGCTGTCAGTGCGCCAATTACCCAGTACGTTTGTAGTGCTGTAAAACCGAGGGCATAGTCTCTGTTCGCTTTCTTATATGTACCCAAAACTAGAGGAAGTCATTCAGCATTCAGTTTTTTTCTGAAACAAGCAGTCGGATATGTGAGTTCAACATCAGTCATGAATTGCTATGATTAAATTATTGCAATTCTCGTAAAAGGACTATTCTGCATTTGTGGAATACATGAATTATTGCGAACCTTCGAACGGACAATTAACAGTGTTTGGATAAATAGGCTTATTGGTGATCATGTTACTCATGTCTGCTTAAATGTTATGTATTCTGTATATTTAGTGTATTTTTGTCGACGACAGTGATCTGAGTGATGGGAACATTTCCGACGAAAACTGCTTCTTTAGCTTCATGAATGACTGACGATGACAGTTTTGTTGAGAGATAAAAACTCAGATGAACAGACAGCTGACTGATGGTGACGATGATAAAAACTTTCTGTGGATGTGGTAAAAATTTACTAGTCGGTCAGCATCATTTTGTTCAGTATATATGTCAATCAAAAGGTAGTTTGCACTGGAATTATTTGATTATGATGCAAGAAGGTGACCCTTAAGAAATACATGTTTATGAAAGTCAGCAGAAACTTTGTCCTTGTCTACAGTGCAGAGCCACACTGTGTCCTATATTTGAACTTTGTCGTAGGCCTGTTCAGCACCAGTAATAGAGTGGTAATTTAGGATTAATTAGTAATGATTAGAAGCAGTTGTCACACACGGTGCAGATCTGTGCTAACCTTTTTAATGAAGTAAAATAAATGTGGATTTGTATAGTACATCATCGCGAACACGCCTCTAATCCGCTACTGCTTCCTGTACATCTGCGCTAATCTCTGCAAGCTAGTCCTCCAGCCAAGCATCAACGAACACTGCGAGACCACTGATAGGGGCTAGTGTATCACGCAATATGCCTGTTTACTCCTCCAAATTTTGCCGGGTACTCGTTCCAGCCTACCCACATAGAACGTGCTCAGGCTGAGTAGGCCTGGGTGCCTGGTTCTGTGCCGTGGTGGTTTACCCGTCCGAAGACGGTCACCCAACCAGGCACTAACCGGGCCTAGCGTAAAGTAACTATGTTGATCGAGTCCAATGTGCAGCCATCTTCCAACCAATAACCATCTTGCCTTTCATGAGCTCGACATTTTCAGTTGAGCTGTACCAGGTATCCAGCTATTACTATCAACAGGAATAAACTATTAGTAATGTGTAATTAATAAATAATAATAATAATAAATAACTGTGATTTACATGTTTGATTCACACGATTTCACATGCATTTTTGTTACACTAAACTATCACTAAAATTATAATGCTAATATGTGGTGAGTTTTATTTTTTTTAATCAGCTAGACTAATGCTAGGATTTTAGTTGATTAGACTGAGACTAAAAATAAAGAGAAACTTTGGTATAAATGCAGTGTTGTAGAAATGCTAGAAAAATTGCAGAATCACGTGGGCACAGTTGTTGTGCTAGGAGGGAATGTTCTGTCATGAACAAATGTTGTTGATCACTTGTAGCAGTGACAGAAATCTGTGCAAATCGACACTGTTGGTTTCCAATACTAGTTCACCATATGTAACTTCTGCCATATTGCATGCACGTAGAATTCAAGCCTTACTCCTGTAGCAAACCGCAACTCGTACTTTGTTTATCTGGCCAGTTTTTCATGGTCACCACAGGTTTGGCTGAGTCCACCACCCCCAATAGGTCTGCCTAAGAAATCTGGAGCGAGATTTCTACCAGCTGGATGGATGCCTTTCCTGTTGCCGAACCAACATTGTCGGAGCACTGAAGGCATTTGCTACTGCAGGAAACAAACGGTGCAAGTAATGTAAACGATAATTGTTATACGGAAGGTAAACATTGTGTTGATGTAAGTGATGCAGATTTTATGTTTCTCCGTTGAATATGTCACACGATTGATATCTTGCTTAATTGTCATGTGGAACATTGCGTGAATGGTGTTCATCTTTTGATACAGTAAAATTGTATAGTTTTCTTATGCGTATTAGTGTAAATGTTGTTTGTGTGTATGCAGTAACATGTGATAATGTATGAGTTCTAAACAAATACATCAGCAGCTATTTGGTAACAGTGGCTAGTGTTTCAAAACGTTGACTGACCTGTTTATTTTGTGAATTCTACGTTATACAGGTAATTATACTGTGTCCCAAAAAAAAGTAGTACACCAAACTCGTGGCAATAATTTTGCCAGTTAACGGATTTTCAAAATTCTTTCACTGCTGGACAGCCAAGTAAATTTCCAACAAAACTCCTATAATACTTCCCACCACACCTTCAGTATGTTGCTGGACTACCTTACGAAAGTTAGAAGTTTGAAATCATGGTAATTTCCACACAAAAAATTAAAAATTGCGTTTTATATGACAAAAATGCCTCTTGTCATATGGCTGCCTGTTGTCATAATATTTGATAAAAGTGTCCTGCTTTTGTCTACACACATGCGCGAAGACATCCACGCCACTAGTCACTACTTGCATTGTCAATGATGGTCTGGTCAGTGCCATGCCAAACATGCAGAAAACGCTGCTTCAGTTCACAACTCTTGTTTAGATAAAATCGTCTGCTATTTACAAAGAATATTTAACAGGAACCGGAAATTGAAACAACAAGTGAGTAAGTTGCATTGAAATTGGGTGTGAGTTCAAAAATTTCATGTTATGTTTCGCCTGCATTTTCTTCCAGGATATGCCAAAACTCGAACTTCTAACTTTCGCAAGGTAGTGCGGCAACATACTGAAGGTGTGGTAGGAAGTATAATATGAGTTTTGTTGTAAATTTACTTGGATTTTCAGCAGTGAAAGAATTTTGAAAATCGTTAAGAACTGACAAAGTTATTGCCATGAGTTTGGTGTACTAGTTTTTTGGGGACACAGTGTATTATAAAACAATATTTGTGGAACTCAGTAAAACTGCCATGCTGTAAAATAGCAGAATACTGTGTTATCATTAAGAACTTATGCAGATGTTTCTGCTTGTTTTGGGGGTTGCGCACCACAGGTGACAAGACCAAGGCCACAACGATCAAGGCCAAGACCTACTTCCAAGGCCAAAGACATGCCCTCCAAGGATGATGCCAGATATGTAAATGCTGATTGTTTGCAATTACAATAATGATTTTTTTTTTGCAATAATCACCGGTATGAAACAACTGCTGACAACTCCCAACGATCATTGATGAGGCCAAGGCCAGAACAGTCAAGACTGAGGCCAAGTTGGCCTCATGGCACCTTCACATCAAGGCCTCGAGAACTCTGTCTCTATTGTGTAATTATGTTTTATTTCGTTGAAAATGGCACTGCACTAGTCCTTCTGCTGATCAGGGTGAATTGTGCTGATTTATCAAGTTGCTTGTACAGGCCTGTCACCATCGGCCGTGGTTGCCAGAAACCATAGATGTGCACTACATGTGCTTACAATGATGCTTGGTCCAATATTGCACATAATAGTACTGGCATGTACTGACTCCTATGTGTTCATTGTTGGTAGCCAAAATTTCACTGCTCTGTAGTACGATTACAGTACTACGTAAGTGGTGTATTATGTATACAGATGGTAGTCACTTAGCCTGTCAGCACTTAGTTATCTCATGAAGGTCTGTACTGTGTGTAACTTGTTTATAGCTGCAAGAATTACTAACATGTGAGCCATGTATTAACCCTATAATCGCCACATTAAAACGTAATACAGCGATTGGTACACTGGCCGTTGATGGGTGTGTGTTACATTTGGTACAGCGAGGAGGGGACTTAGCGGGGCCGCAGCCCGCCCAGGTCCCTCTTTGCTGTACCAAATGTAACAGCCCACCCATCAACGGCCAGTGTACCAACTTCGAATCATTCGATGTGGCACCATAATTGCCTTTGGAGTCTAAAGGGTGAAATCAACTGGGCACTATAGAGGAAGCTGCAAACAGGCATAGCTGTAGCCTGTAGGGGAGGGCAAGCCCAAATTGTCAAAAAAATTTGCCTATTGTCCCAGATTTTTTATGCTCACAGTGGCCTTAGATTGCATCGTTTTGAACCTGCATTTTTTTAAATTTTCAGGTGGATACCCCCAAATTCTCCACAGGAGGAAATATACCCTTCTGCACCCTCACACAGTACCTTTGTAACTAAGCAATGTTGCTATTTGGTCCATTTCAGCCATCTCGTCTAACACAGAGCCTGTGGCCACCCACTGAATTAATAGTTTGTATTGCACATATTACTGGCATGTACTGATTGACTAGCATGTTGTTAGCCAAAATTTCACTGCTCTGTAGTTACTGTGATTAGGTATATATGATTATATGATTAGATATTATGATTAGGTATGAGTAGGTGACTTAGAGCAGTACAATGTACAATGCAGCTGAACTAATGTGGCCTAGTAGCCAACATTGTGTGGATTGTTTAATTTCATGCGAGGGTGATCGTTCTGTGGTGGATGTCCTGTTAGCTACATTTAAGAAGAATTTACTTAATTATTAAATTATTTAAAGGTCTTATTGTTGTAAAGCAAAATTCATTATAAGTTATGCTGTCAGAACAGTTGTTAAACTATTGGCACATTCTAAACACTGTAACAGTGTGAACTTTCATGCATCTGCTGTGGAATGCTTTACGCTGCAAATTAGAGATGTGACGGAGGCTTCCGTCAGATACGGATTTCACATTTAACATCCGCACGGATTGTCATGCGGATTTGCCATGCCAACTACGCGCAAACAGTGTTACTAAACAAGAGCTTAGTATAAGAATGTAAAACTGTTTCAGTATTTAATAATGAGTTTTCAAATTTTGACATCATTTTCGAGGCAGTGGATGTAGCTGTGTTTATTGTTTACCATTTCGTGCTTTTCTGCAGGCCAGGCACTCGAAACAATTTACTATTTTTTAATGCAAGTCCAAATTCGAATTACACTAAAAACTGTCTCTGTGCATCTGACGCATTCGGATGTGGGAAAACTGTCGGACTTTGACATTTGAATTCGAACTCCATCCGTCACACTCCTACTGCAAATGCCCGCTTCCGTTCATCAGCATCTGCGTCACTTTACATATCGATGTAATTTTGTACACCAGTTGATGTGCATAGCTTATGTATTTGATTATGGAAATGGTTTACTGAATGTCATCAGGGTGACCACTCTCCGAACAATGTGATATTTCCTGACAATTCCATGACATTTCCCTAACAGTTTGCAGCACTCCTTACTCATATCATGTCGGTACTAGTGTTATTGTCAGTGGTGGGGGTAGGAATGTAACAGTGCATGATCCGAAACCAAAATGAAATGCGCAAACTCAGCAAAGTCGAGAATGGATGCAGATATGCAGTTAACAATAAACAGTTTTTGGCAACTTTTCCCCGACACTTCCCTGACTTTTTGTAAAATCCTGACAGCTGTCAAGATACCTGACATTTCCAGGTTTTCCATACCAGTGGTCACCCTGTGTAATATTGTTTAGGTACACCTAGAAAATCTGTACATGCAGTAGTTACGACCAATTTCCATCATGCTTCACTATTACCAACTGCAATCCACGTCCACTTTCCTTAGAAAATGTAGTGCAGTTTGTGGTTTGTTCAAACAGTGGCAGAATTGTTGACCTCAAGACATTGTTTTTCGTCTAATTAACTGCTTTTGCATATATTCCAGTCTCATTTTTACGCCTGTGTAACCTACGTTGTATTCTATCTATAGTAGTTGCCTTGTCTTTGTGAAGTTTTGCAGTTATTTGAGGAAATACAGCACATCTGTTTCCTCGGTCTTGTGGCATTATGTGTTGATATATTGTACAAATAGATAAACACTAAATGGGAAGTAGTTAATACTGTCAACCACATGATGCTATAAAGTGTCGCATTGTTTGCCATCAATGGAGCACCCAGATCACACCGACTATGTCATTCTTCCAACTGCACCAACAGAATGTTGAATTATGTTCACGTTGGAAACGGTTAACTTTGTGTCGGTTATAACGTACTTATTTAATGACTGTCATGCTAGGGCCAACGTGGGCCTTACGTTTAGCACGATAAACTGTTCACCTTTCAGTGGAGTGGGTAATGGGACGTTATCTCACTCCAGATACTGTGTTGAGAGATGGGTGACAACAGTAGGTCATGAAATAGTCCATCTACCAAACAGCTGTGCACTGGTAATATAATTTACGTACAAATAAATAAAAACACGATGTGTTTAATACCTGTTATTTCAGAAAAAGAATACTGAACTGCACCGTTATGTTTGCTGAACGCTTAAGCATACATCAATAATGACGAAGTCGACAAGCACATTCCCAGCAATATGCTGTACCACTGAATGCATTCATGACTGCACCAAGTACAGTGCTACTGGAAGTGGCACAGTACTTAATCTTGCTGACTTTTCTCACACAAAATTAGTTAGATCTAAATTTAGAAAATCTCCCAACTGTCACAACTTAAAATGCATAGACTACATTATACCAAACCCGACATTTCTGCCAGAATTTTTGTGTTTATACATGACTTTACAGAAGAAATCACCTTCTGTGTAGGAAGCAGATGTATAACAAAAAGCATACAATATAATAAACAACTCGAGCAAAATAACAATCCAGGATTATGCAATATGACTATGACAACATATACCAAGTGCAACACAAGACTAGTATGAGACGAGTTGGCATCACAGCTTATCACTATCACTACAAGCCAAGGCAGTAATAATAATGATTGTTTCACCTACAATCTCTCTTAGCTTCTTCTTTCGTTGGAACAACATTTTCTAGACATCAAGAGTTGGGCAGTGTCCCCAGACGCTTCTAAAGCCAAAAGCACAGTGGACAACTTAACTGCAATCTCCAGTTCTGCTGTGCAATGAATCATGGACAACCGGCGACGGCTTTTAAGAAGCGGCTGATTTTCTGTCGCTGATCGTTGGAGACTGTCGCCAGTTGCCAATGACTGTTGCCAATTCAATGCACTGAGGAAAATTAGTGGAGTTTTATCCTGTGCACAGAAAACCTTTGGAGTTGGATTCTTTAAGGCCAAATAACCTTCCTGATGCCCAGCAACAGTGTCATAGCACTGCAAGCAGGCTATCCACCTACACAGTTGCAACTAACAGCCTCAGACACGGTAAATGCCTGAGATAAAATAAAGGTAAAGGTCAAAGGTCTGGACACTTGCTATAGCGCCACTTACATGAGTCAGACTTGTGACCAGCAGCGCCTTACAATCTCGGAAGTGGCAGCTGATTGGCATGAGCCAATGGTGCCGCAGCGCATTATGTGGGCATCCACTACCCGCGTTAACGGACAATTGGACCCACGGTGCAGCTAGCAGACACACCATCGCCCCAATCAGCCACACTAGGCATTCACCCCGTAGCCGTAGCTACTACTCATTTCCCGTCCCGCTGGGGTAGGAGGCTGAGTTGGCCTGAGCACACAGTAGGTTAGCAACTTGCTCAAGGATGCTTGCAGTGGACCGGGTGTGGGTCGAGCCCGCAACCTCTCGGTTACGAGTCCGATACTCTACCAACTGGACCACTGCACCCACTAAATGCAGAAAACTACTCGCTCATTTCATTTCCAGACTAGTCATCAAGACCATTTATTCTACAGTAGTGAAATAACAACTGTCATATTGACATTTTTGATGGACATTTTGGTTTTAATTACTAACCTAATATAATAATTACAGATTACATTACTCAACTGCATGCCTTGACTGTTCAAGGAAACAGGTACGGCGGCTACTTTGGAACTTCAGTTCTGCTTTTAGTAAATCAAAGCACAGTTTTTCGTAAGCTGTTTTAAATGATTCTAATAACCACCCTGCACATTCTCCCGGCAACTACTTCACGTGCTGAAAATGTCGGTCATATTGACGTTGTCTTGCCAGACACAACTGACTGAACAAGTAACAAAGTAGGGATGTTAAACGAATAATCAATGATCATTTTGTTAAAGCGACCATCAATTACCACGCTAACTGATCAATACATTTTGCCATGGGCAACAATGAGCGTTCTATTCTGCGCAGCAGCAGCAGCAGTTAATCTGTGCTTCAGCTCAGCATCAAACAGCGCCAGGGCTCGCCGGTTTAGTGTAGCAGTTACTCTACGCTAGGCCCAGTTAGTGCCTGAATGGGTGATGGGACGGGTAAACCACCTCGGCAAACAACCAGGCACCCAGGCCTACTCAGCCTCCGCCTACCCTCTGTGGTTAGGCAGAATAAGTAACCTGCGAAAGCTGGGGAAGTAAACAGGCATACTGCGTGATACACCAGCCTATATCCGTGGTCTTGCAGTGCAGACTTACCACGTCAACTGCTTGCAAACAGTTACCAAGCAACAGCTTAGTATAAGAATGTAACACTATGTAAAACTATTTCAGTATTTTATCATGTGTTTTATAAGGTGTTTTAAAGCTCATTTTCGATGCAGATCCCTGGCTTGCGGCGATGGCGCCGACGTACGGGAAGTGGTAGCGCATTAGCGGTGCTTCGCGATGATGTGATACACAAATACACATTTACTTTACTCGCACCACTGGCTAAACAAACACGACGTTTACCGGGAGAACATACAGACAAACATCACAGTGCACGTGGCGGGTGGGTGTGAACTGCACCAGACATGCAGGTGGCCTCGATAATTACCTAGCATACTGTTTGGCTTGTTCTTCCATGGAGGGAGAACAGTTGATTTCAGTGCCGCTGAAGCCAAGGCCTTAGGCACTTTATAAATTGGATTATTATTATTATTAGTGTTGGCAGGTGGGCAAGGTGTGTGGCAGACAACAGTGGTCGTTGGACCACGATCCTCTGGTCAGCCCAGTCCATTATGCAACATACTTCCCGGTGATCGGGACATCCGCTGAGATGGACACTTTGATAATTATATCCCAGTCAATCATCAAATTACCAAATTTCACAAACCGATCATCGATTACGGAAAAAATCGAGTTTAACATCGCATAACAAAGTACAGTACAATTACACCAGGCATCACACGGCACAGTATGAATCAATTAGAAACTTTTGCTTAACACGAAACTGAGGTGAAATTCTGCACAGAAACACACTGCTCCAGAAACTGCGTGAAGCACAAACTAGACTGGAACAAAGTTGCTATCAACAAACCATGCCGTTCAACTACATTCTTAATTTTGCAAGCAACAAATATTCAAAGGTGGGTACAACAGTAAAAACAAATTAAGCCGTAACTGCAGAACACTCCTTCACGTCAGTTATTCCAGTGAATCGGAACCAATTTGATGCTCTACAAATTTTGCATTTTTTGCTCAATAGTATGTTAAATAAACTTCTTTATTTACTCTAACTAAACTTGATACAAGATGACTTTGTTTACGTTTCAGACTACTCACTTAACTTGGAATTCTGAACCTGTCAAATTGCATTTAAACCTTTAAAGCCAACTAACGATGACAATAAAGAAACTAAATACATGATTACAACAATGTCTGTACGTCTATAAATTAGTCATAAACGTACGACTTTTTATGTGTTTAGGAATGTTAAGAAAAGTTTACAGTAAAGATTGAAAGTACATGCAATTTATGCCAATGGCCGGTGGATGTCACTGAAGTACACTGTGAGTCAAAAAAAGCATGCCACCCCAGGTTCAGGTATAACTTTGGCAAATGCTGACCAATTTTTAAAATTCTTTCACTGCGGACTTGGCAATAAATCGCAGCAGGAGCCCTGTTACACTCCCAATGCATCTCGAGCATGCAAAAGATCAAAAATAGCAAAAATCTGACATATTTAACACAATAACACTCTTTACTTTTTTAATGTTCACAAAATCAGGAAAATAAAAGTTTATTCATAACAATTTGTAGAGCGCACTATGTGGAGAATGACGAATAGAGGCACTGGAGGCAGTCGCCAGGTGGTCAGTTATTGGCAAACTGGTGAGTTTTTAAGTTGCGCTTAAAGCTGTCGAGTGAAGGGGACTGTCTGACCGTAAGTGGTACGTCATTTTAGATTTTAGGGGCTACAGATCTGGTGAAATGAAAGTGGGTGTCTTGCTGGAAGACAAAGAACTCGCCAGAGATCGCACACATGACAACCAGTAGAGCTACTAAGATAGCAACATGTCACGGTAGTATGTGCTATTAGTCTTCAACCCTAGGTCCGCTTTCCCCATCTTGGACACGCCCACAAACACCATTGCTGAAACTCGAACGTGTCCACAGCAGAGGTTTCGCGAAGTAGTGTAGCGACATGCTTCAGGTGCGGTGGGAAATATAACAAGAATCTTCCAGCAAATTGCAAAATCCAACAGTGAAAGAAGTTTTTAAATCGCTCAATATTTGTCAAATTTATGCCTATCACTACAGTTTTTTTCACTCACAGTGTAAAGTAGCACCAGCATAATCACAACAGTGTAAAACCATCACAAAATTACAATTCCTTTACACATATACACACAAACAGACAAGCAAAATAACACTATAAGGTATCAGGTGTAGCAGTGAATAAATCGTTCATTCTAACCATGTAAATACTTAAGTGATAATAAAAATATGCAATTCAAGTCAGTGCATCACTAAATTAACAGGTTATGTTGATTTATGCCAGTGATATGAGTCAACTCAACACACATAGTTGAGTGTTTTATCAAAAGATTAATGACAAGCTCAAAGCCAAGAAGCTGGGGAAACACAAATGCACATCACAGCCGCCCAAATGACACGGCGATTTCCACATCATCCTCGTCTTCCCACTGATTGTTGATTTCTGTAACATACCCAAGATAACTGATGAGAGATCGCGGCAGAGGCAGCCGAGGTAGTAAGCACACAATGCCGGAACCACGAGCACTGTAGGCCAGACGGCTGCGGATGGCGAGACGGCACAGGTCGCGCAGTTCTCGCGGCGCTGACATCACGGCGTTCATCTCGCGCAGCAACGGATCAGAGTGCTGAGTGGACATCATCGCATCAGTGTCGCCACCAAACAGCTGCACGTAGTAACTCAGGTGATGTCGTGCTGCTGAAGCATTACTCAGAAGAAGAAGTCGAAACAGGTCGATCCGGTTTCGAAATACTGTCCAGTACACGGGCTTCGGCAATCTACACCATGCACCAAGGTAAAGTGATAACAAGTACAATATACGATAAAATAAGTAATGTAATTACTACTACTACAAAGTAGAATGAATATGATAACAAAGTCATTTGGATATCAACTATGCATAGCACTTGGTTATAAAAATTCAAGATCGATACTTCCAATAAGTTTACAAATCACATTTATGTTCTTGTCTGCATTCTAAAAATCCATTATAATTATCATCAGAGAAATGTTAACTGTGTACAACATTATACACACATCAAACCATCTTTGATATCAACAACAATTCTTAGGTCCGGTTTTTCCACCGCCAATCAAACTCCAATCAGCTTGATCGCCGATCAAGTGAGGGTCGTTTTTCCATCGCCAATTAACGCTTGATCGTCGATCAAATCT
>Ga0209149_1001027_pt1 | contig 13268 bp, 16 predicted proteins | sample WorMetTyACAVOLI2_FD_187423 | JGI IMG/M metagenome (GOLD analysis project Ga0209149, IMG submission 187423) | Marine gutless worms symbiont microbial communities from Max Planck institute for Marine Microbiology, Germany - Olavius algarvensis... ... | reverse complement strand
GGAGATTTTGGATCCGGATCTGGATCCGGTGCACCCCTAGTTAGTTTTTATTTTGCAGTTTGCTGGAAGTTACGGAATAAGAACAGGATTCTTTGAATATTTGTTTTACTGCATTTTTAATTAAAATGCTGATGTGGACAGATTCGACATTGGTGGTGTTGTGCAAATGAATGAGTATAGTAACAGTAATTTATATCAAGAGAACTTTGTTGATGTACTGTAAGTGAATGAATAGTACAGTAACTGAGCATTAATGCTGAGTGGTACTGATGCTGGGTTTCCTGTGATTCCAGACTGTACGTGAATGGAGTCAACGTGAACCCGATGGCGCTGTATCCGCCAGTCAAGCTGCCGGTGTCGTCCAGCACGCCAATGTTGTCATCGCTTGTTCGCTGGGATCACTCTGGCAGCTGGGATGTCCCAACTGTCACTGAGTTCCTTGCTCTCAGCTCGGACGGGTCTGCCAGCGGCTCAGCCAGCTCTGTTGAAGTTAATGTCTCATCACCGGATTCGGAAGATGCATATCTCACTGGACACGTGATTGATGGTCGTGTCTTGTTTCCGGCAACTGGTTACCTCGTGCTGGCCTGGCGCCAGCTTGCTAGAATGCTGGGCCAGACATACCAACAGACACCTGTTTCTTTTGACGATGTTCACATACACCGAGCCACTATACTTCCATCATCTGGTAAGTTTGTAATTCTGTAGTTCTTACATTGATGTTTTTTATCTCTGAACATTTCTGTGCATTTGAAGTACATGGTGTTTACATGCATTAAGATGCTCACAATGTGGGTTTTGTCTGTCAACTTTGTATTATTTTGTTAGTGCATTTATTTGGGTAGCAGTCCACCAAACTTATTGTCAAGATAGAAACACGTCGATTCGTCCAAAACAAATCGGTAGATTGATTCGAATCGTGAACCAGAATGCACTACAGTACCTCTTCTTCTTCTCGTGTGGGTGTCATGAACCATAACTGGTCAGCCACGAAACAGCGTCTTCATCCGCAGACTGTAGCCGAGATAAGCCGCCATACAGTTTTGTCAGGGGACAGGATTCGACAATGTGGAACATAGTCTGGGTCTCGCCACAAGGACACAGGTCAGAGTCTGTAAGTCGTCATTTCCTTCTCAGGCACCGCAGCGTCCCTGTTTGGTGCGAAAGTACTAAGTACACGTAACACTACAGCAGCCAGTCTGCAGGTCAAAAGCTGCACTTAAGCAGACCTCAACACATACAATATATTCAGAAAAAAAAACAAAATGTATTTGTTCCTATATCTTCTGTAAATGTGTTCCTATCTTGAAAATAATTTTTTGGACTGCTACCCAAATAAATGCAGCGACATTTCCGGACAAACGGCTATTCAATTCGTCAGCCCCATTTGGCTTTGTCTGGGGGTCCGCACTCATTGCATATTGCAATTCTGCAGGGACTCAAGACTTGTGCTCAATAGTCAGTAGTCATTCTTTGAAAGTTCAAAACTTCGAATGCCATAGAGCTAAGACACATATGAGTTGAATCAAATCCAAAAATCAGTTTATTTGTGCGAATAAAATGGAATTCGTTGGAAATATTGTCCAGAATTGGAATGCTCTAGTTAATGTGAACTTGAAGGATATGTTAAGAGTTTTTGTCGAAGAGTGTAGCAACTTACTTACTTATAAAGTCGTGAAGTGTTTTAACAGAATAGAGCATGGAGTCAGATCAGTGATTGGCAGCGTATTTATTGGTGTGCAGGTTCAGTTAAGTTGGATGTGACCGTATCACCAGGCAGCGGTCAGTTTGAGATCAGTGAGAATGACTCCGTCGTCGCTAGCGGTCGTATCGCGATTCTGACAGAGCCTGGCGTGTCTGACGATGACAGTCCCGCACCAGTTCCTGACGCCGGCCCACTTCCACTCAATGCTGACGATATCTACAAAGAATTGCGACTGCGTGGATACGACTACGGTCCGACATTCCGTGGCATACTGTCAGCAGATGGAACTGGTAAATTTTGCTGCTGTAGTAAATACTATTTAGTGGTTGCTAGCAAAAGATATAAAAACAGATACTCTATTACACTGTGGTTTTTTATATTATCTGTTATATTCGCATGGTAGTGCTGTATGTCTTGCATTGTATTTAACTGTGTGTTGTAAGTGTGTTTGCAATTTTTTTCAGGTACTGAAGGAATGCTGCTGTGGAATGACAACTGGGTGTCATTCCTGGATGCTATGCTGCAGATGCAAATAGTTGGAGCATCCGGAAGAGAGTTGCGGCTGCCAACTCGCATTCGTTCTCTGCGCATCGATCCAGTTGGACATGAAAAATTTGTCAGCACTCTTGAAGATGGCACTAAAGGTACCATGTCGGTGTTATGAGTACTTAATGTAGTTAACAAACAATCAGTTAGTAATTGTATTCGTAACCCAGCTTTAGCGTTCTCAACAGACAACATTATAAACGTTTCATAAAGTTTTTTTTATGAAGTTGTTGACCAGAGTTGCAGTTAAGGTTCAGCAGTTAGGGTGATATACTTCCAACTATGTGATCCAGGTACTATTTTATGTCAAGATCGATTTGAGTAATAACGCATTAACAGTTGTAATATTTTAATTTTATTGCTAAACCGTATGTTTAATAATAATAATAATAATAATAATAATAACGGATTTGTATAGCGGCTTAGGTCTGAAGACACAGAGGCGCTTGATGCAATGCATTGTTTAACTCGTCGTTGTGTGCCCTTCTGTTGAATAAGCTCGCTAAATGGCAAAAATCTTCATTTTTTGCAGCGGCCGTTTTTCGTCATATTGTCAGTCATTCGTAAAGAAATGAAATCCCTTCAGAACTTAATTATTTGTTATATAGTTGTTGATCAGTCACTCAGAGAAGCTGAGTCATAGAAGTGATGACAGCGGTGTATACTTCTGATTACAACTAATGATTTGTGTTTTGTTGATAGTGGTCTCTGTGGTCAATAATCATCAGATAGGAACATGTAAATCTGGTGGAGTGGAACTGCTTGATCTCCATGCAACAGTTGCGCCACGCCGGCAGGGTGTTCAACCGTCACCAACTCTTGAAAGCTTCCAATTCATTCCATACGATGAATATTCTTTAGCTTCGAGTCAGCTTGGTACTTCTATAATTGAATATGCTAAAATGTGTGCGAGCTTTGTACTTCAGCACATGCACCACCTGTTGTCAACAGATGTCGAGGACGGCCTCTGTAATCTCAAGCTGATGCGGCATCTTGTTGAGAATGCCAGCTGGACGCCTGCATCCAGTGAGAAATTGACGGAATTCCACAACTCGCCAGATTCCATTGTGTTGAAGACGCTTGAAAAAATTTTTGCTGTTGCACACGATGATGGCTTTGCACAGAACGTGAACTCTGTCGTGTCGGCAAGTTGGGCCAACATAATTGCCAGTGATCGTCTGTTTAGTTTTGCTCGATGTGACAGATGTTTTAAAACTTGCCTTGACGTTGTCTTGGAAAACCTTCTGCCGGAAGGTGCTGGTCGTATAAAGGTTGTGGAATGTGATGCTGGTACGGGTCAAGCTTATCAGCATGTGATGCGACAGCTGTATGCACAGCCTGATGTCTCTGTAAGTTATACTGCAGCAGATCCTGCTCCAACACAGTCGATAAATGCCGAGTTGGCTCAGCGACTTGGAATTCATACTGTTGAATGGTCCATGGAAAGTTCGAAGTCGTTTCCTGATCGTGCATCAGGAGCTGATCTTGTTGTCCTTGCCAGTGTTCTCCATCGTCACAACGATGTTTCTGCAGCATTATCAGCCGCCTCGTCACTGGTCTCCGACAATGGTTTTATCTTGATTGTCGAGCCGACGTCAAACTTTGCTATTCCGTGGAGTTTCTTTGCTCTGACGCACGATGTGACGAAAATGTCCGATCTTAGTTTGCGGACTTATGGCCCATACTGCAACGAACAGACTTGGACAACACTGATAACAAATGCTGGGCTGACGCCGGTTGCTCAGAAGTCAGATGGTCTTTTGCATACAGTCTTTCTGTGTCGAAAACTATCCTCAGATTCATCGCTACACACTCCTAAAATTATAGACGTCGATGATAAGTCTTTCGGTTGGTTGGAAGAAGTCAAAGCTGTAATGGCTGAAGAACGGAATGAATCTGATGCAAACTACAGTGTTTGGTTGAGGGCAAGTGTAGCCGACAGTGGAGTTGTTGGAATGTTGAATTGTCTGCGGCGGGAACCAAATGGCGACCATCTAAGGTAGTTGTGAAACTTTGTTTATACATTGTTAATATAGAATACTGATTGTTACCCACCGTGCGTAGTACGGGACCGTGACGGGTATATAGTTTGCTGTTTTTTGCTTTCTTCTTTGACCAGTTACATTTTCTCGGTAGCGGAGTAACCAATTGGCATGAAATTTTGCACGATGGTACATCTGTCTCAGATATGTCTTCTCTTTCTGGGGCAATACATTCAGGGGCCTCCAAATTCTGGCCAAGAAAGGGCTGAGGCAGACAATTTTTGCCTCTCATACTCCAATTTTACCTATCAGACCACGATTATCTTGAAAACAATAAATCATAGTGTTGCATGTCAATTACAACTTAAGGACAACACGACAGCAGCATTCCTTCAGTACCTTAAAAAATTGCAAACGTTAGGGTTGAGACAGCAGGTGCCCCAATGGGCACTTCCGGTAAGGCCTAATACGTAGCATTTTGAGCTGTTTTTTGACCTAGTCGACTTTTAAAGCGATTCATGAAAGCTGTACAATCTCTGAGGCAAATGTTGGTCATGAGCAGTGGCAGCCACAAGAGCAGTGTTCAACCTCAATCTTCAAAGGTGTACTCAGGAAGTGGAATTTGCATTTTTCAGGTATTTTTAAGACTAAACGGGCAAACGCCTGGTGATAAAATTTACCAGACCAATAGCAGCATGCCTCCTCAATCACCAGTGTTTGTACTCAGTAGGAACGGCCACCAACAACATGATGTAGAAGACCACCAAGTTTTATCTGTTTGCAGATAGTAGTATATAAATCATTGTAGCTTAAAAACAGTTCAATATGTGTGTATGCAATCAACGAGGCAAAACTTGAGCTTCTAATTGCGGTTCCAGTGTATCGATCGAGAGACGTGTGCCCCAAGAGACAAAAAACCTCAGCGGTATCATAGCAGTGATACAAACATCTGGCCAACGGCAGAAGCTATTGAGGCGAAAATCCCTATAGATAGTGTAATGGCAATTCCGCAAAACCTAGGTCATCATAGATGCCAAGGAACTTGAAGGAAGTGAACAAGAAACTTAGCTGTCGGAAACCAAATGTGCTTAGCATCATAAAAACAACAATGTGCACACCTTCAGCAAACATACTGTTTTTATGGCATATAAATATCTTTAAAGTAGCAAATTTTTGTACATTGGTTAGTCATAATCTTCCGTGCATCACCAGCCTTAGGGGTGATGCCGCCATGATCTGACCTGCCTGTATGGTGGGTACTGCGCTGCTCTAATTTACTTGTTTTACTGTTTTTTGGTTGATAAAATGATGTTATATAGCCTGTTCCATATTCTAGTAGAGATGTGATTACTATGAACCACTAATAGGAAGTTATATGTTCTATTGTTCTTTGTTGATTGGTACCACTGATGATTATGTAAAACATCATTGTGGTGTTTCTTCTAGGATCAGTATTTTTTTAAATTATAATATTAATGATATAAAGTGCAGAAAAAGACAATGAAACTATAATTGTGGCTCTTTATGTGCAAAAACAGTTGCAAACTAGAAATCAATATGCATCACCTCCCAAAGGCAATGCAATACCGGCAGGCCCCTTGAGCGATTTTTGTAGCGATTGTTACAATATTAGACGGGGGAGGGTGTCCCAGGTAAGTACCTTCATGTCAAACTTCACGGTTGTGGCTTTAAAAATGTCACGCCACGTGTAATGTATATGACATGTAAAGACGAACAGATTAGGCTGACGGGTGCACCGTCTTACAGGTGTGTTCTAATCATATCAAACATTGTTTGCCATAATTACAAACTTAATCACAATGCATTAAAACATACCAAATTAATAGATATATTGTCAGTATAACATCAATGCACAGATATAATTACTTTACATCACGTTATTACGTTATGAAACAGAGTTGTAGTGGCGCCCTCTGGCGAATGGATATGTAGCGGCACACGTGAACTGAAAATGCTTGTCTCGCGTGAATAATGGTTTCAGTAATTTTTGGTGTAAATTTGCCCAGAAAAAGGTATATCCCTTTAACCAATTTTTACAAAAATTGGCACGGGGAGGGTCTCCCAGGTTTGCACCCTCACGCCAAATTTTACCGTTTTGGCTTAGTAAATGTGGGCTTACGGCCCAAAAAATTGCCAAAAATAGTATTTTTTGGTATAAATTTGCCCCAAAGGGGTATATCAACTTAAGCGATTTTTACAATATTTTGCCTGGGGGAGGGAGCCCCAGGACCGCACCCTCATGCCAAATTTCACCGCTGTAGCTTTAAATATTGTGGCCTTACGGCCCCAAAAATCGCCAAAAATGGTAATTTTGGGTTAAAAAATTGCCCCTCGTTAAAAATTCTGGGGGTCGATAGGAAAACTTGAACATGGGAGAGTCTCCCAGGTTTACACCCTCACGCCAAATTTTACTGTTTTGGCTTAGTCTTCTTCTTCTCGTATGCGTGTCATTTACCATAATTGGTCAGCCATGAAACAGCGTCCTCATCCGCAGAGTGTAGCCGAGATAAGCCACCATTCAGTTTTGTCAGGGGGCAGGATTCGACAGGATTTTGGCTTAGTAAATGTGGGCTTACGGCCCAAAAAATTGCCAAAAATAGTATTTTTTGGTATAAATTTGCCCCAAAGGGGTATATCAACTTAAGCGATTTTTACAATATTTTGCCTGGGGGAGGGAGCCCCAGGGCCGCACCCTTATGCCAATTTTCACCGCTGTAGCTTTAAAAATGTGGCCTTACGGCCCTAAAAATTGTAATTTTTGGTAAAAATTTGCCCCTCGTGAAAAATTCTGGGGGTCGATAGGAAAGCTTGAACATAGGTGCACAACTACAAACCTTCCTCTATGCAATGACACCATAATTGTTTTCAAGGTTACACTGCTTCATAGCATTTCCGTTATCACAAACTTCGTCATTCCAAAGCGTGACAAAAAAAAATCACACTTTTTTGTCTACAGCCGGTGCGCGACCCAGGATCCCCACCATACTTGGCACGGTGATAGAGGAGGTCCATCTCATTTTGCACCCCCTCCCTAACTTTTATTGATCTGATGCTTAGGTTTGCTGCTAGGGGCGATTGAAAATTTGAGGGAAAATGCCCCTACCGCGAGAAAATGCTTATATCTTTCTTGTTTGTCCCCCGAAAGCGACTAAAGTGAAAGTTACAAGTAATTATGGGGACTGACAGCCGAGATTCTTTGTGATGATACTGCCATAATATAAGTAGTAGTTGCAATAATTTAGTGATGTTTGTGTTCGTGTCAAGATGCTTGTTCTACTCGCCAGTAACTGCCGGTGACCAAGTAACGACGCCAACAGACGAGCAGCTGCCTGCTGTATTCCAGAAAGACTTGGTGATGAATGTATTCAGAAATGGTGCATTTGGGTCATTCCGTCATATTTCTTTACAGTCAGGTTGTTTTTGGTTTATCCGTCTCCTACTTATTTTGTTTAGTAATTCAGCAGAAAATGTTCTAAATGCATTAGAGCCACAGTTTCACTAAGAAGTGCACTGGAAACTTTGCTGCAAGTTGGGAGAAATCTCTGTTTACTCATTGTAACGTTCATGTTTCTGTTCTGTTGGTATGATGAGTACCGTTACGCAGTTGACTATATTTATGGCATGAATTCGATCGTAAGTAACAGCAACATCAGGCAGTATTTCGATAAGAAGATCTAACCGTGTTATAGTTCTGTTAATAAGCCACCTCTTGCGAGAGCGGCTTCATGCAATGGGTCTGTCCATCTGTTTGTCCGTCTGTCGCTAAAATACAAAAACGCGATTTTCTCATAATCTAAGCAATTTAGAGCCATGGTCTCTATTGACGACCTAAAGGAAGTCGTACATGGGCTTTTCAAAGAACTCATTACTGGACCCCTAAAATCCAAGATGGTGGAGATCCACCATCTTGAAAATCGACATGACGTTATTTTTCTTCTGCCGAGGGTGGTCCGATTTGGATAACTGTCAACTGCGGTGATCTGGCCGAAATCGAAACCAGAAGTAGAATTCCAATGTGGCGGACGTTTGGGTGAATTCAATGGCATGTCATCCCAGAGCCACCTGCCACATTGCAGGGTGCTGCTACTGGGCGAATTCACCGTCGTGATTCCAGAGCCACATGTCACACTGCAGGGTGCTTCCACCTGGCAAATTCAATGACATGTCATCCGAGAGCCACGTGTGACGTTGCAGGGTAGGCCTACTGCCACTTGCTGAATTCACTGTCATGATCCCAGAGCCACATGCCACATTGCAGGGTGCAGTCACGTGGCGAAATCAATGTCATGATCGTGCCACATTGCAGGATGTAAGAATTCCATCCGCCATATTGAAAATTGTTTTTCGCCATATTTTATTTGTTTTGTTTTCTTAATGCAGTTTGGGCTTTGATGAGCAGCGGCTTTTGTATGGTCTTCGTTACACTTCTTAATAATTTTAAGAAGTAAATTTGCATTTAAAAAAAGTGAATACGCACAATCGCACATGCTACTTTTTACCTGCATCTGTATATCAGTTATGCCAGCACAGCAAACAACTGCATATCCCACAGTGCCTTGCCCACTGTCAACTTAAATGCAAGTTTTACATCCAAAATGGCTGCTAATGACAGTTAAGTTGCTGATCTCCACACTTGATTAGACATCGTTTATTGTGGATAATGTATGTTGTGATTGTGTTAACAGACCAGCATCTGGTAAAGACTGACACTGCCTTCGTGAACGTGCTAACCCGTGGCGACCTGTCCAGCTTGCATTGGATCGAGTCTCCACTGAAGTTTTTCAATCCGGCCGATCACCCTCACCGCCAGCTCTGCCATGTCCACTACACGGCTCTTAACTTCCGTGACGTCATGCTCGCCACCGGAAAATTGCCACCCGATGCTATTCCTGGTACATTGGCTTGTGATTGTAGACAAACTGCTACTGAAAGCTGTAATATTTAGACATTATGCTGAAATCGTCTTTCTGTGCTATACTACAACATTCTGTAATTGCAATATTTGTAATTCTTTATATTATACATTATTAATCTGAATATCATTTACCTTGCTTTAGCAACAACTGGTGAGGTATAGTTTTCAGTCACTAATGTTTGTAACTTTGTTAATTTGTAACGACTACTTTTTTAATGTTCGCTACGTTTTTGTGACAGTATCTGTTTGTTAGTAACATCACGGGAATAGACCATTAAATTAAATTTGATAAGTGGGAGCACCCAAATGGAATTCAGGGTAGAGGTTTGATGTGCTTCACACCAGTTGTGTGTATCGCAGTATGCAGTTACACACATGTAAGAACCATCCATTTCTATTCATAGAACATCCAGCTCTAAAATGTCATATGAGGGCTGGCTGGGATTTGTTTTAAATGTACTAGAATTGTAATCAATTGTTGATGTCATTTGCATGTTAGGAGATCTGGCGTCACAAGATTGCCTACTTGGCATGGAGTTTGCTGGTCGTGATGAGTCTGGTAAGCGAGTGATGGGTCTTCTGGCTGCAAAGGGGTTGGCATCAGTGGTCGATGCTCCTCAAGACTTTTTGTGGAGTGTTCCGGATGACTGGTCTCTGGAGCAAGCGGCTACGGTTCCGGTTGCCTATGCAACGGCATTTTACGCGCTGGTGGTTCGTGGTCGCATACGGTCCGGTGAAACTGTTCTGATACACTCCGGCAGTGGTGCAGTAGGGCAGGCGGCAATCTCCATTGCACTGCGGCACGGCTGCCGTGTCCTAACCACTGTCGGATCGGACAGTAAACGGAAGTATCTGCAGCAGCGATTTACAGAGCTGAACGACTCGAGCTTTGCCGACTCTCGCGACGCAAATTTCTGGCGGACGCTGCGGAAGATGACGGGAGGTAAAGGAGTTGATGTCGTTCTCAATTCGCTTGCAGAGGACAAACTTCAGTCAAGTGTTCAGCTGCTTGCACAACATGGACGATTCTTGGAGATCGGAAAGTTTGACTTGTCAAACGACACGCCTCTTGGTATGCTCATAGATAATTGGAATGAAAAAAAATGGTGAAAACTGATTTAGATTTCCTAACATGGTGTTTTGTTAGTATATAACCATGGCCTAGCCATTAATTTGGCATAATTTTTTTGTTTATTGGCAATATGTTATTGTATGAATTTATGTCAGCTATATTATTACATGAGTATAATGTCTACTGTTTAGGGATGGCTGTATTTCTGCGCAACATATCTTTCCACGGAATCTTGCTTGACGCTTTGTTCGAGCCTGGAAATGCTGACTGGCAAACAGTTCACAGTCTGGTGTCAAATGGGATTCACGATGGCACAGTGAAGCCTCTGCCAACGACTGTGTTTGAGCGAGACGACATAGAAGCCGCATTCAGATTTATGGCACAGGGCAAGCACGTCGGAAAAGTCCTCATTAAGGTGTGCTTTCACTGGGGTGTTGGTTTGTGAAGTAAGGTAAAGGCAAAAATAAAGTTTTTCTCAAGTTACGGTGCTCATACAATAGTGCTGATCTGTATTTCTGTAGCTCAAAGCCATGCACCAGCTTAATGCTGCGAGACATGGTTAATGTGTTGCATGGTGTGCCTCGTCACAGATGATTGACAAACTAGACTTAATTAATCTCGGTTTCTTTTGTTTGGTTTACGTTTATTGTTCCTTAATTTTCTGTTTTCTTGCAGTAGACTGTCGATTACTGGTCATTTTTGAGTACACATTAAATATGTCGTATCATAATTAGTGCTGATGATGATGGTGTTAGTTATATTTTAATGGAGCAGTAATGGTTAGTGATTAATTGTTGTATTCTAGCAGCTAGTTGCTGGTTTGTGAGTTTAGTTGGGCATGTTTTGTGCACGTGTCCATCTGTTTCAGGTACGAGACGAAGATGAGTCCACATTGTCCCTGTCTGCCATCACAAGGACCACATGCCATCCACACAAGAGTCACGTCATCGTTGGCGGCCTGGGAGGATTTGGTCTCGAGTTGGCACACTGGTTGGTGGAACACGAAGCAAGGTATCTCGTTCTGACGTCACCTTTGGGAGTCTGCACCGGCTACCAGGATCGACGTATTCGTCAGTGGCGGCAGGCTGGTGTTACGGTATCCGTGTCGACGGGAAACGTCACTGATGCCGACGAAACTCGGGTGTTAATACGTGAAGCTGCTTCGATGTGCCGAGATGGCGTAGGAAGCATCTTTAACTTGGCCGTCATTCTTCACGATGGTCTCACTGCTAATCAGACTCCTGCAGAGTGGTCCCGGGCCACTAAACCAAAAGTTAGTTTGTAAGAAGTTATCAGTTTACGGTATATTTTAGCATAAGTTAAACCAGAAGTTAATTTATCGTAAATTGCTTAATTTAATATAAACATTAAAAACTACAGTTTATACACCACCTGTGTTCCAGTTAGTAACACGGGAAAATACTTAACCTCCAGTAATATTTTTGTGTAACCAAATGTTGCATTTGTTTTTGACAAGTATGTAGAATGTGTACATTAATTGTGATAATTTTTGCTGTGCAATGCTATGCATAAGCGCGGTCTATGCCGTCATGCGGAGTCTGTATGTGTCTGTGTGTCTGTCACGTTCGCGGATCATGTCAAAACGAATAAACATATCTTCAAAAATTTTCACCATCATGTAGCCACACCATTCTAGTTTTTCCATACCAAACGAGATGGCGATATTCCGACGGGAACCCCCCTAACATGGGCCTCGAATGCAGGTGGGGTAGGCAGAAATCGCGATTCTGAGCCAATATCTGGCTTCACTGCTGTTAACGCTGCTACCTGCCAGGTGTTATAAATATTACCCCGTCGGACCACGTCACGTAAGTTGTGGCACTTCGCTGGTAGTAATTAACGGTGTTTGTTGATGGCGGGACAGGACGGCAAAATGTTTATGACAAGAAGTTTCAACGTTACGCCAAAGACAACAGAACAGCATTTAATTGCACGCAGTGATAAATCTGTAGCGTATGTAACTAACAACAAAAGACTTCGTTGGACGTTTTGTACTGTTGATGATAACTACTGACAGACACGAAGCATCGCACATCCTCTTTGCGACAGCAGAGCTACTTGTTAATAGCAAATATCTGGATTAAAGAAGTGTTGCTGGTGTGTTGATAAGGTGGTAGGAACGAGGAATCTGGATGCAGCATCTCGCGAGCTGTGCAGCGACACATTGGAGTGGTTTGTCGTGTTTTCGTCAGTCAGCTGTGGGCGTGGTAACGCCGGGCAAGCCAACTATGGCTATTCCAACTCTGTGATGGAGCGAATCTGTGAACGTCGTCGCAGCGATGGACTGCCAGGTCAGCCACTTGCAGTACAACCAGCGTATCATTATGTCAGAATTAACTCACCTCAGCTATAAACGGCAAAATATGGGTTGTTTGCAGCATAAAGATGCTATGTCCCCAAAACCTGATTTCGAGAAAATCGCAAAGATACAAAGGTCGTACGTCCCATTGTATGGACATATGAAATTTGTGCTTTTGACGTCGGCACGTACTATATGACTTATTGACAAATCAATGCAATTGCGTTAACAAAACAAGCACCTCCGTCGAATTACTGGTAATAAATATTCAACGTTACATGTCACTAACAAGTAAAATAGGCCTAGGAATTAAGTCAACGGAAGAGTGGAAAGAACATAACGCCTTTGCGCATCCACTTGAATAAAGTAATTTTTCTTCGTTTCTATAACGAACTAAAATTTCACATTTTGTCCAGAGATGGGAAAATGCTGGGGCTGTCACCCTGTATGAAAATCTCAATTTTGTCAAAAAGTGAACAACATAGCACCGTTGTGCTGTCAACCATCAATATTGTTGTTTTGTCACCTGCGTTTTTAACAATGTTTGCAACTATGCTATATTATGGGAAAATGAGTATGATTAGGTGGTACGGGCACGTACAGCGTGCCACTTCGTGCATCAACTCCATCACGCGATTGGGGCTTCCAGGCACCAGAGATCGTGGGAGGTCAAGGAAGACGTGGTCCGCATGTGTCAGAAATGATAT
>Ga0209149_1001026_pt1 | contig 13269 bp, 5 predicted proteins | sample WorMetTyACAVOLI2_FD_187423 | JGI IMG/M metagenome (GOLD analysis project Ga0209149, IMG submission 187423) | Marine gutless worms symbiont microbial communities from Max Planck institute for Marine Microbiology, Germany - Olavius algarvensis... ... | reverse complement strand
CCCATGACGACCTTGTGACATGGCGAGGCTAGGCAGCCATTCAATAAACCTATGCCAACCCAGCTCAGGGTATGGGTGAAGTCCCCAACGGTTCTGGTGAAGGACGACTCCATTGGTTTGGAACAACATCACCAGCGGCGGATAAGGTCACGGCGAGATGGTACGTCGTAAGGGCGGCTCCCAGCGTTTGGGTACTCGGGCCATCCATCTTTTTATACCCGCGCTTGCCTGGCGAGCTGCCGGGGAAACCTAGCTTACGACTTTCTTATGAGTGTAAGGCGAATAGGAAACTGCACCCAAGCTTTCGAATGGTACCGGTTTGAATGACCTTACGTCACCTCTAACCCAGATTTCAATGTCATTATATCATTCAATGTCAAATAACTCAAAAACGGTACCAGACAGAGCTATATTTACAATGGCGGACCAATAGAAAGTCGTATATGGTCTATCGAACGGCTCTATTTTCAATGACCTTGAACAACCCCTAACATAGTTTTCAAGGTCACGCTATACTTTGACGCTGAATATCCCATAAACAGTTAAAGATACGGCAATAGTTACTATGGAAGACGAATAGGAAACTGCACCCAAGCTTTCAAATGGTAACAATTTGAATGACCTTGAATGACCTCTAACCCATATTTCAATGTCACGATATTATTCAACGTCAAATAACTCAAAAACGGTACAAGTTAGAGCTACATTTACAATGGCGGACCAATAGAAAGTCGTATGTGATCTATCGAACGGTGCCATTTTCAATTACCTTAAACCACCCCTACCCCAAGTTTCCATTCTTTGACGCTGAATATCTCATAAACGGTTCGACATACAGACATAGTGTCAATGAAAAACTAATATAGAGACTTACACACGCCCTACTCAACAATGTCATTTCGAATGACCTTGAGTGATCTTGAGTCACTTAGCAAACTATTCAGTGACACGGAGCGTCGCACGGTCTCTTTGCGACAGCTGAGCTTCTTGTTGGTTTAGTTGATAGTAGAAAATAGCTTGTGTCGTATGCCTCAAGAGACCCAGTTGTTTTCGAGCGTTCGCATCACGTCAGTGTTGACGCCGTCGACTATCGACTGACAGCGAGTGCGTCAAAAATTCTATCACCTTGCGTCGTGGGCCGTCGTCGCGGCAGCGTCGTGCAGTTCCACGCCATGTTGGTTGATCTCATTAGCGGCGTCCGTATTGCGTCGAGCGACGGTCGCCAGCCGCTCGTCGCCTCTCGCTGCCGGCCGCAGTGGCTGACTCGCCGTCGCCGGGACCCGCCGCTGATTGCCGTGGGCGTCTATCTCCGTCCGTAGATCCTACAGCGCATCGCAACAACCACGACAACGATGACGACGACTGGGTGGCGTCCCCAACGACTGGCCCGTCGCGAGACTTAAGCACGCCTCACATTGGCCCAACAAACGGTTTACGCCATGGCACGCAATTTGGCGTGCCAGTGACAGAAGAAGTCGTGACAGTGTGCGTGGGGAGGCATGGCAATGCGGGTCAGGTGAAGTAGTGCGTGCTATGTCCTGGCGAAAATTTTGAAATGTTAAAAAATGTATTTCCAAGGTGCCATAACTTCTCACGACTACATTGTGAAGTGCACATGCATGACATTCCGTGTCGCGCATTTCGTGAACAATTCGTAACTTATGCGTGACAGGTGGCACGACATGGCACGACATGGTACGACAAACTGTGTTACCTTGCTGACTTGACAGACTTCGTAGCACGACTTGGCACGCCAGTGTGATGCTAGCTTTGCACTACAGGAACGTGTGAGACTGCATTTCACGCTCAAGTCTGCGTCGTAGTCTTGAATTAGTTTACGTTGTGTTATTTTATGTATTTGCTTTATTTGCATTTATTTATTATTACCTGGACCTTCGAGACGGCCGGCGAGGCATTGTTTTTGGTTGCGAGTGTTTCTTACTTTGTTTGTTTGTTCGTTTGTTATCAATATTACGACGAAACGGTTATAGCTATTGTCCTGAAACTTTCTGGATGGGCAAATATTATGATTATTCCGTTAACCTTAATTTTTGAGCCAAATTGGTTGCCGGTTTGGCTTAGCGGTAAAACGATGGTCTCGATCAACGTAGTTACTGTACGCAATGCCCAGTTAGTGCCTGGATGGGTGACTGTCTTTGGACGGGTAAACCACCTTGGCACAAGACCAGGCACTCAGGTCTACTCAGCCTGAGCCATCCCTCTGTGGATAGGCAGATGAGTAACCAGCGAAAGCTGGGGAAGTAAACAGGCACGTCGCGTGATACATCCGTGGTCTTGCGGTGTTGGCTGGTGAAGCGATAGCGCATATTAGAGGCGTTCGCGACGATGCGCTATACACATCCACATCCACATTTACTTTACTTTACTTTACAAATTGAAAAAGAATCCAATCATTGAGCCAAAAAGTATAAAAGTTGTTTTGGCCATAATAGATGCAATCAACATGCACTGTTCGCCCCGCGAGGGGAGGACTGCTGTGGCTGGCATTATTTTTTACATTCTATTTATTTTTAACTTCAAATTTTTAAATTCAACTTTGATATTGATGATATTAGTCAGATAAATTCGCAGGTGAATATAAACTTCTTTGTTCAATGCAGCAGTTTCAGTACTTGAAAATCGGCTCAAAATTACGAAACCCTAAACGTTTCTTATTCAGCTGAGTTACTGTTTTCTAACTTAGTAGTTTAAGGCTTTTCACATTTAGTCTGGTTTTGTTATCAAAACTAGCAAAATATAGCTCCGGTTTTGCATATCGACGTAGATCTGTTTTACTATACGTGTATTTCCAGTCGTAACACAAAACCGCGAATACGTTCACGCAATGTGTGTACTATACAAAAAATACAAAATACAATGAGAGATTTGTAAAGCTCCGCTCTACGAACCGTCCAGGAGCGCCGTACAACAACAATAATAAGTCAGTACGCACGATCAAACAAAACTATGTAGCTCGATGACCGGCTAATCGTAAAGACGACTACGGCGTCTGTCGTCGATTTGACACTTTTATGGGAACACTAAAACCGCTGTGCACGGATCACTATACCGTCCAGTCCCCCCCCCCTCGTCGCTCTACCAAATGTAACAGCCCACCCATCAATGGCCAGTGTACCAACTTCATATTATTCGATGTCGCACTATATATACATCTTTATTCGCCGAACGGCAGCAACAACAAATAAAAGCGAAAGCGAAACAAACGCAGATGACAGATAAACAGCAAGTTTACCAAATACACAAGATAAAGACGACTACTACCAATTATTCATCAAGACAAGACAAGACACAGCCTCTAGACAGGAGCTAGAGCTAATCACAACTTACTGACTGTGACTAACAGAAGAACAGTTCATCAGTGGCACATCTCAAATCTGAAACTGAACTGTTAATGTTTGTTTGTTGCTGCTTTTGTTGTTTGTTTTCTTGCTTGCTGCTCTTTCTGAGCGAATAAAGATGTATATAATGGACGTTACCGTACGCATGTAGTTACCTTTGCCTCTAAAGGGTTAAGCGTATACATATTTCACAAGAGATTGGCTACATGCCGCTTGCAATGCGTTGTCGACGCGTACTGCAGTAGACCGAGCGGCATACAGGTCAACTGGGATCAATTGACTGCAGCTGCTGATTACTGCTCAGCCTCCAATCGCTCGGCTCGTCGCCGATATTGAGTCGTTTGCAAGTACGCTACTCAGTGCCGCCGCCGCCTTGCCTGCGTCCGTTGATCACCTGCTACTATTATTTCTTCGGGACCCAATACGCCTCCCCCTCTCTGTCTAGTGATCATCAGCTGGCTCGAAAGTGCGATGTCGCCGCCGTCAGCCTTCGGCCGATGAGTCTAGTACCTGACTTAACGCTATTAATAGCCATAGAGACTTGCGCGTGCGTTGATGCGTTCTATTAAGTCCTTTAGACTCCAAAGGCAATTATAGTGCCACATCGAATTATACGAAGTTGGTACACTGGCCGTTGATGGCTGTTACATCTGATACAGCGAGGAGGGGCCTGGGCGGGCTGCGGCCCCGCCCAGTCCCCTCCTCGTTGTACCAAATGTAACAGCCCACCCATCAACGGCAAGTGTACCAATCACTGTATTGCTATATATATATATATACATCTTTATTCGCTCAGAAAGAGCAGCATAAAAAATATGATGATCCGTTGCTCTGCGGTTTTAACGTGGCGATTAAAGGGTTAAGCCCACTCTCGCAAATGTGGATGCTTTATGCGATGATGCTGTCAGTCCGTCTGTCTCTCCGTTTGTCTGTCGCCTGTGAAATTTGTTATGTCATTCGCAACGTGGCAGCAGCTGGTACTGGCGGCCAGTGCAGGCTTCTCGTATCGTCTCTGGTACAGTTTGTACAGATAAGCATTTGGATCTTTATTAATGATTTGTTTATCGCGTATGGTATATTGTTTAGTATGGGGGCGCTGAAAATGACGGACATGAAATTGCAGGACATGAAAATGGCGGACCAAATAGCAGGACATGAAAATGCAAGACATGAAATTGACGGACCGAGTTGCAGGGCACGAAATTGCCGCGTAGTGTGTCCAACGAAGATACGTAAAGTTTAACAATGCATGGTTTCTGTGTACTCAACGACAAACAATGCCAACCAAGTCAACACCAAAGCAGAGTGGGCGTATGTTTGAGCAGAAGTCACTGTCTGGCAATGAGTTAGGCCAACAACCGTAGTCAGACAAGTAGTCTGGGAAAATTCAAGAATGCTCTAGTCTATGTTGCTAATAATATTCGCCGGCTTGAGCACTCACAAAACACCGGCTGCCCGACCTGTCGCGCTGACATGCGTGTGTATAACTGACAACACTAAACACTAGCTCTTGTAATGGACGCAGCTGCTTTACGGTGACAGAGAATTACTTGTGTGACTAAGTTTTTGTTTCAGATTTCTATATTTTTTGGCTACAATGAACTGCTTATAATGCACTACAATGCATTGACTTTTTTAATGACTAGACATCGCGCCGAGTGCACTTTACTGTTGCGTGTTTAGAAAATAACAACAAAAACTGCATTCTAATGTAGTCTCTGTTACTACTTTTCCGTTGTTTGTCCTCCAGTTTCATGTCTTGCAATTTCATGTCCTCCAATTTCACGCCATGCTACTTGGTCCGTCATTTTCATGTCCGTCATTTTCAGTCAACCCTTTAGTATATATTAATCGCCCCAGCGACAGCATATAGTCCGCGCTATGCTTAGCATCGCGCGGTAAAAACTGGTACCATAAACCGGTAGTAAAATAGAGCATTTCCTATTCGTTAACAGAAACCGGTACCAGACAAATTCTGTACCAAGTCCAAATTGCATGTGAGACGAGTCAGAAACCGGCACCGGTTTTCTGGTACAGGTTTTAGCGTCGATTTCTCGTATATGTCATGGGCATAACAAACTAACTTCTCTACAGACTGGACGGGACAGTCTATCGTCGAACAGTGAGACAGTGTTCGCAGAGCGGCCTGCAGGACGATATGATCAAGACATTTAGGCTGACAGACAGATGTCATCAAGGCCGTATTTAGGGAAGGGGGTTACGGGATCACCCCCCCCCCTCGAAATGTTAACAATTTTTTTCAATAAGTATTTGCGTAAACTTTGTCTTTGCGCTGCATAACAAAGAGGCGAAATTGCTGCCATCAGATACGTTTCTGAGCCGAAAAATACCCAAAAATGCGTTTGCGGCCGGGGCTCCGCTTTCCCATATCCCCTAGCTGGTAATGGGGAGGGGCCCCCGGGAAGGGGAGGGAAAGCGAAAGGAGGGAAAGGGAAGGGGAGAGGAGGGAAGGTGAGGGAAGGAGGATTGGGGAGGGGAAGGAAGTGGAGGGAAGGGAAGGGGAAGGGTTATCCCCCCTGAACGAAAATCCTGACTACGGCCTTGGTTGTCATCGTCAACTGACAGACATCGACGTCTCGAGTCATGACGCTGCAGGTTCGAAACACGTGGATCGATAAGTTGGCGCACAGTGCAAACATTATCGCTTTCCGGTTTACGTTCCCACGGCGCATGCGCAGGAAACGTGTACTCCGCAGCCGACTGCTCGCCTCACTACTCTATTTATAGTTCCTAAAGACATGTCGATAACAAGAAAATAGCTCGCATTTTACACAAATTATATACTGACAGAACCTTCACGTCGAATCGCTAAAAATACGCCGCACGATTTTTTTGCCAAGACTTTACATTAAACCGCCTGACTTTGACCAACATCAATTTGCTCCAACATTTCCATCTGAGAAATGATTTTACTATTACTGCTATTTTTAGTTGAAGAATTTGCGAAGCATCTGTATTTCCGCTATCAACTGCTGGAACTGACAACTCGGAGATGAAAGTTGTCCGTACATATCGCATTTCCTGACGCATGCTGACTTAATGACGCTGAGTCACATCATGTCAAGCAGCGAGTCTGCTGCCGTCATATGACGCCACACCACCACCACCAGCAGCAGCAGCAGCCGTCATATCTCAGTAGGTCTGAGACTGCAGGAAATTGACCGTCGTGTCTCATTTCTCCGCCGACCACCGTCTCGCGCATTAAGTTATTTTTATATTTTTATTTTTACCGCTATTTCTTTCTATTTTTATATCGTCTCATCACGCTCATTTGAAAAGGCGTCCGCACTCCGACCAACTGCAATAAAACAAAAATGAAATTGTTCTGGCGTCGCTTTTAAGAAACATCTTAAGGGAGCGTTGTGATTGATAGTTTTTTTACTCATTCGAAACCATTAAATGTTATCTTTAGCCGTAAATCTACACTCTTTTTTACTGACGTCCTCACCCCATTATTGCTGACAAAGAATATTATCAACCAAAAGACAAACTATTCTTTCACGTATATTATTATGATTAATTAGGAAGTATGCAAGAAAACAAATAATGTTTTTTTCTTAACACAGTGTATAGGCTACGAATTACTGTTTTTGTTTCTTACGGCGTGCCTAATCAGTATTGATTAGGCACGCAGTATTTTTATCGCGTGTCAGCATACTGACGCGCGATATTGATATAGCAAATCTGTCTGTCCGTCTGTCCGTCCGTCCGTCTGTCCGTTACGTTCCGGTATCAGATGAAAACGGCTTAATATATCGACACAGTTTTTTCACCATACGGTAGCGCAATCATTCTGTTTTCATCATCATCAAGCAACTTCACGAAATTCCGACGGGGTCACCCCCTGCGGGGGCGCTGAATACAGGTGGGGTATAAAAATTTCGCGATTTACGACCAATAAGTCGCTATATCTCGCAAACGATGCAAGACATCGCCGTAGTTACTATGGAAGGCGAATAAAAATTCGTATGCGATCTATCAAATGGTGCCATTTCCAATGACCTTGAACGAACCCTAACCCTGTTTTCAATGTCATACCACTCTTCGACGCTAAATCTCACAAACGGCTACAGATACAGCCATAGTTACTATAGAAGGCGAATAGGAAACCGCGCCCAAGCTTTTGAATGGCACCAATTTCAATGACCTCGAGTGATCTCTAACTTAGATTTCAACGTCACGGTATTATTCGACGTCAAATATCTCGAAAATGGTACAAGATAGAGCTATATTTACAATGGACGACCAATAGGAAGTCGCATGTGGTCTATCAAACGGCGCCATTTTCAATGATCTTGAACGACCCCTAACCTGTTTTCAAGGTCACGCCATTCTTTGACACTGAATATCTCACAAACGGCTACAGATACGGCCATAGTTACTATGGAAGGCGAATAGGAAACCGTACCAAGCTTTCAAATTGTATCACTTTCAATGACCTTCAGTGACCTCTAACCTACATTTCAAGGTCACGATAATATTCAACGTCAAATAACTCGCAAACGGTACAAGATAGAGCTATAGTTACAATGGCGGACTAATAGAAAGTCATATATGGTGTGTCGAACCGCGCCATTTTCAGTGACCTTGAACGACCCCAAACCCAGATTTCAAGGTCAGGCCATTGCTTGACGCTTAATATCTCCAAAATGGCTAAAGATACGGCCATAGTTACTATGGTTACTATAGTTGGCGGTTTGGCTTAGTGGTAACACGTTGGCTACGATCAACGTAGTTGCGCTACGTCAGACCCGGTTAGTACTCGGATGGGTGACCGTCTGTGGACGGGTAAACCATCTCGGTATGTAACCAGCCAGCTAGGTCGACTCTACCCTCCGTGTGACGGTAAAATGAGTATCAGCTTTCGGGCTGAGTAATAATAAATGGCGATGGTGGGTGTAGTTTCTGGCAGCCTGTACAGTCGGACTCACAGCCTAAGTCGTCTGGCTTGGTCTTGGGTCGGCGGCCGCTTCGCGCCATTCTACATTCATCAAATGAACCGGGTGAACTCTCGCAATGGCTCTGCCATGATGACAGCACCATAAACATTGTCGTGCTTATTATTATTATTATTATTGCTGCACACACAACTGTTTTCTAATGTTGTGGTTTAATTAAGAACATTGAACACATGTTATCTCTGAAATTTTATTTAAATTAAAGAACTTTTGATCGAGTTATGTCAAAATATCGTATGTTCTGGTTTTTTGAGACACCGACCGTCCAAGTCGCTACTGTTGCTATGCAAACCACGCAGCTGGTTCTAAGCCAATTTAAAAACTTTTCAACTTGGTGAATTGAGAACTGAATAAGGTCTCTCTGTGCTAAAAATAATTAGCGAACGTTGTGAATTGGTGAAGTTATGTCAGCTCGTAGACTAAAACAGAAAGTAGTATTATTAATAGTAAGCATTGGAATTTAGTAATGTTACAAAATATTGTAAATTGTTGCGTCTTAAAAGTTTAGCTTCGTAGTGGTAAAGTGCCTGTTTCATAACCAATTTTGTGGAATACTGTCATAGAACTGCTTGATAAAATTAAGGAAACCATTTGTGGTCTGCTTTGTGTTATCTTAGCTAGAAATTAACTTAGCAAACAGGTAGCAGTTAAAAATTTTAAAGGTGCATGTAAGATGTATGGTATACTTTTTAGTGTGCATACCAGTCAGTAATTTACATGTATTTGTGTTTGCTGAGGGCATATACAGTGTGGCCCATAAAAACACTCACTTTTGCTTTCATGCATAATTCTTAGAAAAATTAACAAAATCGAACAAAAATATCTGCTAATATATATGGGAAAATGCTGACTCTGTGTGTCAAGAAATGATTGTGTATTTGTTAAATATACTTTGCTAACAGCAATGCAACATGGATGTCCAATTTCCTTTTCTGTTAGCAAAGAATGTGTAACAATTAAACAGTTATTTTTAAACGCATAGAGTCTGCATTTTATGAAAATTTTGGCTTTTTTGACTTTAGAATTTCTATGTAAACTTTTGCTCAGTTATGCAAGAAAACCAGAGTGGTTTTTATGGGCCACAGTGTAGGTGATGCAGAGTACATGTGTGTTTGTTGTGATGTTTCACAGGATTGGATGTGAGTGACGAACTAAACACATGTCACCGTCGATCATCACATACTGGAACGTCATCCCTCGACTCGTCATCTATTTATGCTCTGTTAAATTTTGATTCATCACCTGAGAATGGATGTACAGACTACATGACAAGCGATAGAGACAGTTTGACAGTACCAGTGAGTCGATTAAGGCCAGCGTGCTGCAAAGACGGCATCCATGTTGGGAAAAATGTAAAGTATCAGTGTAAAAAAGAAACCGATAACGAAGCACACCGTACCTCTTTCACTGGTTTGGTTTCAGCTGTCCCCAACCAGTATGTCGATTCTTTGTCATCGGCCGTTGGGAAGAAGCAGCTTATAATCTCACTGCCCGATGCAGAGACTTCCAAACGTGTACAGTCTAAAACATCAGAGGACAAATGTTTATCTGTTAAAGACAAATTATCAGTGTGCAATGGTTTGATGTCACTATTGTCAGCTGGAAGTGATGACACAGTGTTGCCAACTAGTAGTGATAAGGTTTTACTGCATCATGATGCTGCGCAGGCAGAGCAGTGTCCGGAGATAAGCCGACGTCGTTACTCGTGCGGCGACCAGTTGGCGGCGACGTGGTGGCGCCTTCTTGACCACGCGGCATCATTCAGTGACCTTCGCGGCCTGCCAGGGTCACTGTCACGGTTCTGTTGCTCCACGTGGAGAACATTCACTGGCGTTAAGTCGCAGTGCATAGACGTTTCCAAAGTCGGTAATGTCGGTCCTCTACAGCCTTCTGAAACGTCGAGACCTGGAGTTGATGCTTCTGTTGGAGTTGAAATTATGGAGCAGTCTGTGAGCCCATGGTGGCATAAACCAGTGAGTCCCGATAGAAGACGACTGATAGAGATCGGCTCTGATATCGAAAGCAGCTCCGTGTGTGAGGATAGTCCGAATAAAGTTGGCTGTAATCGAGTTTTGTTAGATAATGCACAGAATCTGTGTGAAACGGGTGATGATAGTCAGTTGTCAGACAGCGATGGTGCGGGGTCATACGTGTCACTGAGAGTTAACTGCAAATCCAGCGGCACCTGCCACAAGGTAGCACAAGCTGCACATTGTGGCAAGAATCTGCCACATCATTGTCATTCTAACTGTGATATTCTGGAGGAGGACGACTCTCTTTTTGCTGTGGTAGAACATCCTGCAAAGCAGACCATAAACAAACAAGAACGAGCTCAGAGACAAACTGGTGATAGACAGAAGATGTCTCCAGCAGCATCCATCTCGATTTGTGATCCATCAGTTCACGTTTCTCAATCATCAGAATATACCATTTGCTCTTGTACTGCTGTGCAACCATCATGCTGTGGCCCAGCCATCGTGCCATGTCAGAGTTCTGCTCATTCATTATCTTCGGGCAGATGTTTGCTAACACAGAGTAACCAGTTGCTGCAGTCAAATAATGGCTATATTAATTTATCTCTTGGAGTGCAGCCATCTAGTTTGGACAGGCAGTCGGTGACAAACAGTACTTATTTTAGCCATGAACGTCCTGCAGAGATCTCTACAGAAACTAAGTCGGTGCCAAATTTAGGAAATGATTGCACTGTGTCAGTTGACAGTTTTGCAGTTCATGCGCCTTGTTCTTCTGGTAAAGAGACGTTGTCGTGTGATAGTTCTTTGTCCTTAGAAGAGCCTCTGACAGATAAGTTTTCTCGGAAATCCTCAAACCGGCTGCTGCGATTAATCAGACGCAGTTCAGCCAAAGCTCACAAACAACCTGCGTTCCCAGTGACGTATTCTGCTGTTGCAGGCGAGTGTAATATGGACTGCACAGACTCACCAGTTGTCGTCTCAGCGGGTTCTGTTGCTGTAACTGTCACTACTTCAGCTGCTGACAGTGATCATCCACCAAATGTTCATCGTTTGCCATCGCCAAATGTTCCCCCACCACCAGTCCCAGACGATTCTGCAACGTCTCGACTCTTTCAGTTGTGTCATACCTCATTTTCAGAACATTCGCCGATGAACGTGTCTCTCGATAGTGACCCGCTGTCGCAGTATGAAGACTTATCTGTCGTGAGATCATGTTCAGCAGCCAAGAGGAGTACCACTCTGTCTTCTAGCTATTCCGCTGGTGATAAGCGATACTATGACAGCCAGTCATTGAAGTCCAGCATGAATGAGGACAGCATGAGAATGTTAACACGGATACCTTCTCATCGACAGAGACACGGTTAGTTTTATCTGTGGACTTTATTTTATACAGACTTGATAGACAAACACGTTGGTATGAGCATAATGTAGTTATGTCATTCTGTGGCATTACTGCGTTATAAGTTGTTATGTTTTGGTGCACTTCAGCACAGCAATGCTGACATGCAATAATGATATAAGAATTCCATCCATCCATCTGTCCGCCCATCCGTCTGTCACATTCCGGTATTGTATTGAAATTAATTAACATATTGTCATACTTTCTGCAGTTTGTGGTAACCCAGTCATTCTAGTTTACTGTGTACCAAATGTCTTTGTGAAATTCTGACGGGATCACCCCCTATGGGGGAACTGATTTCAGGTGTAAGTAGTAGTAAATTTTGCAATTTTATACCGATATCTGGCTATATGTGGCAAATGATACAAGGCCATAGTAACTATAGTACGTCAATAGGAAATCATGTGCACTCTACTGAACCATGCCATTTCCAATGACTTGTAATGGTTTCGGAAACATGTTACGGCGCGTTAGAACTTGTCGGATCTACTACTACTACTACTACTTGAATGACCTTTGTAGGTCATTTTTGTGACTTACATGCTCTTATTACTTTGTGTGGACAGCTCATGTGCGATCTGTTAACGACAGCTGAGTTTCTTGTCATATTTACTGAGGTGTTTGAAATACTAAATCGTATAATTAATATAATGAACCTTCACGTAGTCCGTTGCAGGCTCGCTGTTACCGTACCGAGGTGTGAACAACTGCTGTGCACGCATCCTGTCCAGACTGAGTTGTCCAATTACACTGGCTTCAAGTCCGAGATAAGTAGCAGTAGTAATCAAACGAAAATGCTATCTGTGGCTGCTGACAATCATTACTGTTCTAATAAATTTCCGCAGTTTTGAGTTTGTAGTAAAGACGTTGGAAAAGTAGAAATGTTAGTCATAACATTTCATTTTGGGCAAATGTAATTCAGTCACTACAAGTCTGGCTGATTTGCTTCTCCCAAATGAAGAAGAATAGAATTTACTTACAGAATGATCCAATAAAAACTAAGTCCCTACTGAATTGTCAATAAATCTTGTTAAAACCTGCCAACGAAGCTAGTTTTCGTTAGTTAAATTTGAGCCCCAAACAAGCACTATAATACCATAAGTTGTCATTAAATATGCTATTAATTAAATATTTTATGCATGACGTAATACCAAGTGCTCAGGGCTTGACCGCGTGCATTAAAAACAGCTATCGGCAGAAGTGCAGTATATCATACTGACCAATCACGCTTGTAATTATCGTCACACATGCACGCTATATTAAGAGGGCGTGTTTTCGCTAGCTTATATTGCAGCTTTACACCGCTCTCACCGACTGGCCACATAGCTCAGTGGTAAGCCGCTCCGGGATTATGCTATAGGTCGTGAGTTCCATCCTGTGGATCCTTTTTTTATTTACTTCGTATTCTAAGTCATTTTTCATTGTACTATTGCCACTTATTCAGTTTAACATCAATTTTCGTGATTATTTATATATGTTGACCATATGAATCCTCTATTTCCATGCGACAGATTGGTCGGTATGATTTTCTGATCTTCTGCTAGTAACTGCTTGTGTGC
>Ga0209149_1001025_pt1 | contig 13272 bp, 7 predicted proteins | sample WorMetTyACAVOLI2_FD_187423 | JGI IMG/M metagenome (GOLD analysis project Ga0209149, IMG submission 187423) | Marine gutless worms symbiont microbial communities from Max Planck institute for Marine Microbiology, Germany - Olavius algarvensis... ... | reverse complement strand
CCCAAAAGGGGAGAAGACACATCCGGAACCAGAGTACGCCCGCATGCGAACTTTGGCGTGAATCGGCCCGCGGGTTGTCGAGAAATCGTTGACCGAACAAACAAACAAACATACAGTAAACCAAATACCTCGCCCTTCGCTCTAACGAGCGAATGGCGGGTAACAAAAAAACATACAGTAAAACAAATACCTCGCCCTTTGCTCTAACGAGCGAATGGCGGGTAACAAACAGATAAAAATGGCATTATAGGTTTGTTTTGTGTTCGACGCCATATTTTCGTCATTCTTGCAGTAAACGAAACGCGTAATGTTCATACTGGTGGTCGTGTTGTCGGACATGTCAATAATGCAGCTGCAATCTTTCGACAGTTCGCGGTTGTTGAATGGACGCACACGAACAGCAACTTTGACCGACGACATCCTGCAACAACGTTCACAGTCTCCGGCAACTTGTCATCCAGTCAACGATATTCATGACTCATTCTGTTTGTTTACATTATTATGCCCCCGCCCGTAGTAAAGAGTCAGTAAGCGTTGGTTTGGTCCGTCCGTCAGTCTGTCAGTCCGTCGCGTACATAGCGAATAACTCGAGAACACGAAGGCCTAGCGTACCCAAATTCGGAATGAAGGTTCTCCACCTCTGTCGCGACTGGCATACTACTTTCAAGGTCAAAAGGTCAAAGGTCAAGGTCACCAGGCCCATTAATGCTGACACATCCTGCGACATATCTTCCTAATACGAACTTACCGCATACCGCTGGTTGTTGTTGTTTGGCGTATTTCTCGGCTATTTTCGTTTCGTACCAATTTACACCAAACTTGCACGCAGTATTCTAATGAGGGACCGCAACATTGCAACTGAGCCCAATTTTTGACAATCGGTTTCTAAATCTAGAATTTTGTCGCCGGAAACCAGTTATTTGTCAATTTCCGCCGTCTAAAGCTGCAACACTGTTGCTATAGCCGATCGATCGATAGCGATGACGTATCGCCCCGACCACTGACGCGCGCCGACGTCCAATAGCCCATAAGTCGCCAACGAATAGTCGTAGTATCAATTTGGCAGGAGGTACTGCACGACACGTGCTACATTGCGCACCAGTTTCAAGGTCAAAAGTCAAGGTCACAAGCTCACATCGTCTGTACGTGTCATCTCTGCCTCTTCTTAATTCCGGAAACAGAATGCTGCACCTATGTCATTAAAGGCAGGCGGGGGCATACCGTGTCGGCCGAACCCGGCGGCCACAACTTGTTGAAAATGTCTATACACACGGTATATAGCCGTGTTACGTGTTAATGGCCATGTAATGCGTGTGTAATGTGTATGTACCATCGTTCTTGCATGTCCTATTCATAGATTTAATACTAGCCATGATTATTTGCGAAACAGTGACGTCATCAAGAAGCACCTGTTAGTCTTTCAGTTTAAGTATGTAAACAAAACCGGTGCCGTAAGTAACTGCATGATTCGATCTATCCATATAACAGTCGGTATTTCCGTAATATATAAATTTTGTCACGTAGACAATTTTATAAATAATAACATTTATATGAAGCACGTGGAGTGACGTGCCTAGGCCAACTCATGCACTAAAACATCGAATCACTACGGCCAATCAGAGCTCGGTTGCCACGCGCCTCACTCACAGACCTTGCAAAACGTGCTAACAGACGTTGATCAACTGTCGTGACGTCGTAGTTGCAGAGAGCAGAAATTCATCGCCAAATAAACGCAACCGTGATACGTCGTCCGCCCGCACAGTGCAGCTGTTTGTAACATCGCGACATTTCCTGCAGAAATCTCGACGCACGCCAGCAATGACTGCCGGTGCGGCCGTGCTCAAAATGGCCGGTCGCAGAGTGGCCGACTGGTGCCAGCATTACTCCCATGTCCTCGCCGCCTCCACCTCACCTCACCGCTGGCGGCGGAAGCTAAGTATTGATCTAGTGGCCACGTTGGACCGATATAGAAGCAGACTAATGATCTTAGGCGACGCAATGAAGCACGGTCTTCGTGTTGTTGATGTTTCAGTGCACACGTGTGGCGCACAGCGACGCGTTTACTTCAGCATTCGTCTCTGCGACCTAAACTCAATATCCACGTCTAACTGGGTAACATATAGCGTAATATAACTAGTCGTCAGTGTGGCAAAACTGACAGACAGGCTACTGTGGACACTAGCGGCAGAATCTTTTGAAGGACGTTAACCGTAACAAGAAGTTAGCTATCGCAAACGGATCGCGCGTCAGCTGCACACATTGAGGACATCTATAGACACGTCGAGGATAGGTCTATAGGCCTAAATATTACACCGTGACGTTGAAATCTAGGTTAGAGGTCACTCAAGATCATTGAAAATGGTACCATTTGAAAGCTTGGGTACGGTTTCCTATTTGCCTTCCATAGTAACTATTGCCGTATCTTTAGCCATTTCCGAGATATTCAGACAGACCATGTAAGACTTTCTATTAGTCTGCCATTGTAACTAGCTCTATCTGGTACCATTTGCGAGTTATTTGACATTAAAATATCGTGACCTTAAAATCTGGCTTAGAGGTCACTCGAGGTCGTTGAAACTGGTGCCATTCAAAAACTTGGGTGCTGTTTCCTATTCGCCTTTAATCTATAGAAACTATGGCCGTATCTGTAGCCGTTTGTGAGATATTTAGCGTCAAAGAGTGTTGTTAACTTGAAAACAGGGTTAGGGTTCGTTCAAGGTAATTGGAAATGACACCATTTGATGGACCGCATACGAGTTCCTATTCGCTTTCCATATGGCGCTATCTTGTATGCAGGGTTAGCACGAAAATAGCAATGATATATATCAACGATAAACATCATGATAGTGTCATGATATTTTCAAGCGAAAATGTCATGATATTTTCGATATTTTCAAAATATCAACCTTTATTATTATTATTATTTACTTACTATTCTAATTCATGCATATCTAACACAAACTGCTCAAGTCCCTAAACTATTAGATGGTACAAAAATATTGCCGAAAATTTTAACCCTCTGGGTAGGGCGCAATAACATCACAGACCACAGACACAGACGGACGGCTCATGCCATAAGGCGAACGTAACGTAGATAGTTCGCCTAAAACTAATTTTAATGTATGGTACAAATGACTGATAACTAATAGTCATTAAATACTGCATCAGCATGTTACATCCATTGTTATATAACTTATTCAAAATTTCAATTTCTGGAAAATATCGAAAATATCAAAAATATCTAAAATATCAAAAATATCATGATATTTTTGATATTTTCGAAAACACGATATTTCCAACCCTGCAGCTTGTATGGTCTGCGAGATATAGCGACTAATTGGTAGAAAATCGCGAAATTTTTATACCCCATTTGTATTTAGCGCGCTCCGAAGGGGTGACCCCGTCAGAATTTCGTGAAGATGTTTGATGCTGATAAAACTAGAATGATCGCGCTACCGTATGGTACAAAAAATTATGACAATAAGTTAAGCCGTTTTTATCTAATACCGGAATGTCACGGACAGACGGACGGACAGACAGACGGACAGTATTGCTATATCAATATTGCGCGTCAGTGTGCTGACGTGCAATAAAAACGGAAAGCGAAAGAACGGAAATGAGTGTCAGTGACAGCAGCTGAAGCAGGCGTTAACCGTTTCATCTGCTCACAGCAACATCTTAGATAAACAACCCACAACGCTCGTTGGCGCACGAGATGTGTAAGGCGGGGGAGGGGGTGTCTAGAATGATGCATCCGCCAGGCCTTCAAATCTCTCTTCGGCATTGTGTGATCTTGACCTTTGACCTCGTGACCCCACAAGTTGACCGTTTCATGCCATTGCCCGGAACACATGTGCCAAGCGGCATCAAAGTCGGTTCATTCGTTTTCAAATTGTGTTCAGAATTTCAGAATTTCAAATTATTGTGTTCAGAAGCTCGACAACAGACGAAGAAAGAACGGACGAGCGTACAGATTAAGAAACATTGTACCTCCCGCCTGTCATATCAGTGTGGCCAGGAGGAGACATAAATATGGCCGAGTAAATAGGCCCTATAGGGGTTGCACAATTTCACGCATGGGGGGAAGACGACGACATGGGCTAACATTGCGAGTATGGCGGACCTACTGACGCGTCGACGCAATCGGCAATTACTTCTACAATGAGCACTGAATTAGTATGTTGTCTGCGTTCTCCGTGCAGTCAAGACATGTACACGTGACTCTCATACCACGTAGGCCTAATAAGTAAGTAAGTAAGTAAAAAGTCGATTTATATAGCGCATCGACGTGAAACCTCTAATGCGCTGAACCTCTAATAAGCTTAATTGAATTCAGCTATCACATTCGTAATCATGTGGCTCTATATACGTAGTATTTTCTCATTGTGTGCGCATTAGGTCGGTTCTGTTGAAACGTGTACAATATGTCGAAGTGAACAAAACGGTCTTCCAGGAAAGCGCTGTGCCTCTATAGCGTCTGACCAATCAATCAAAGGCCGCCGCGATATCAGTCGTCTGAGTCGAACAAAGATATGACTGTTTTTCTGTACTACTATCACTGTTTTCGATCACTGTTTTATGTGATCCAGCAAACTGCGTTAGTACGGTTTATTCTGCGTTGAAGAAAATGAGAATTACAGTCACAAGAACCATGAATTTTCAATATTTGCCTATCGAGCCGGGCACGATGGGCAAATATTGAAAACACGAGCCCGAAACAGATTGTGAAACGGTGACGTGTGGCAAGGGCAAGTGTCAAGAGTTAGAAAACAAATATCTAACTCGCTAAAATGCCATGAAACTGCGCTGTAGATTAATATTCGAGTTATGCTATTTTCAAGTCAGTCATAGATAGCAAACTGCAACGATGCTAACAAAAAACGTAGCTATCGCCAACAGGTCGCGCATATGCATAGACGCGAAGTTGGAACGCAACTCATGTCTCATATAAGGGCCTCGATCGGACCGATCCCATGCTAGGGCTGACGTGGTATTGTTTTCATTTGACTGTCTTTGTAAGGGATCCGGACATTTTCCCACTGGACAACACATTGACTCGTTTGCAATATTTTTACAATATTCTCAGCGTTTGTACGCGTCTATAGGTAGCTTTTAAGTTTTTAGTTTGGTCGCTTTCGGGGGAAAAACAACGAAGTTATAAGCATTTTCCCGCGGTGGTGGCATTTTCCCACTAATTTTCAATAGCCCCTAGCGGCGAAAATACTGAACGGATCAAAAAAGTTAGGGGGTGCAAAAATGGGACGGACATCCTCTATCATCATGCCAAGTATGGTGGGGATCGTGAGTCGCGCGCTGGCTGTAGACGAAAAGGTGTGATGTTTTTTGTTGTTCGTTTTTTTTGTTTTTTTGTCACGCTTTGGAATGACGAAGTTTGTGATAACGGAAACGCTATGAAGCAGTATAATTTTCAAAACAATTATGGTGTCATTGCATAGAGGAAGGTTTGTAGTTGTGCACTCATGTTCAAGTTTTCCTATCGACCCCCAGAATTTTTCCTTGGGGGGCATTTCCCCCCCCCCAAATTACCATCTTTGGCGATTTTTGGGGCCGTCATTTTTAAAACTACAGCGGCAAAATTTGGCATGAGGGTGCAGTCCTGGGGCTCCCCCAGACCAAATTTTGTAAAAACCGCTTAAAGGGATATACCCCTTTGGGGCAAATTTATACCAAAAATTCCCATTTTTGGCGATGTTTTGGGCTGTAAGCCCACATTTATTAAGCCAAAACGGTAATTTGGTGTGAGGGTGCGAACCTGGGAGACCGTCCCCAAGCCAAATTTTGTATAAATTCGCTCAAGGGGGTATACCCCTTTTGGGCAAATTTATACCAAAAAAACATCAATTTCGGCAATTTTTGGAGGGGTACTCACACATTTTTTTTAACCCAGTGACGAAATTTGGCATGAGGGTGCGAACCTGGGGCTCCCTCCTCCAAGCCATATTTTGTAAAAATCGCTTAAGGGGTATACCCCTTTTGGGCAAATTTATACCAAACATTACCAATTTCAGCGATTTTGGGGGTGTAAGCCCATATCTTAATAGTGAAAATGGTGAAATTTGGCCTGAGAGTAAGGATCTGGAATACCCTCCCCCCGCGCTTAATTTTGTAAAAATCGCTAATGGAGATTTGTCCCTTGGGGAAATTTTTACCAAAAATTCGAAATTTTCGCAATTTTTAGCTACTTCAACCCTTATTTCTATACCGATAATGTTAAAATTTTACTAACGAGAACGAACGGACTTAGGAATCCAACAAAGAAACAAATTTTCGTCAAAATCGCTGAAGGGGCCTGCCGGTATTGCATTGCCTTTGGGAGGTGATGCATATTGATTTCTAGTTGTTCATACTATCACTTATCTTTGGCTATTTTCCTTGGTGAAAAATTTTGAAAATCGGTCCACATTTGCCAAAGTTACTAACAAACATCAAGGGGTTTACTTTTTTGAGACACAATCAACAAGACGAAAGCAGTGATGGCCGAACAAACGTTTTACAATAAAACATGGTGCGTATTAAAATATTTTATTTACCGCATGATAATTGCAGACATGTATATGAAACAAAAGCAGACACTCTGATAACAATAACCAACTTTGGATATACGTAACTTAAACCAACAGCAATGAATAAACACAGAGAAGATATATAACAATATAGCAGACAATAATAATAATAATATCACCATCTGAAGACGGAAATACACCTCAGCAGAAATGAAAACAGCTTGGCTGTATAAGCAGTAGACAGTTACACATTATACACAGTGCCTCAAAAAACTGTGCATTTTTGTTTCTGTCAGAACTTCGTCAAATTTCCACCAACTTTAATAAGTTTTGGTAGGTAGATGGCAACGTGGCTGGAATTGTATGCTGTGTAAACCTGACCCACGTCACCGCCTGGCCTTACCTTGCGAAACCCAGATGTTCTCAATTGTTACATAACGTTGAAATAATTATTATTTGCAACAAAGTACCTGACGACTAAATCAGCACACAGTAAACTTAATATGGTTTATTCAGCAGAGTTATTAGTTGTTACGACAGATCGATTCAAAATTGTCACAGCTCGTACTCGAAATGTGCCCCGTAACGGACAAAAGTGCCTAGACGACAATGCCTTTCTCGTATATCTCTCGCTCCAGGAAAGCGACGGTGACGCGTGCTAATGTGCCAGGGTGCCGTCCTGTTGAAACATAAATAAAATCGTATCCAGACAACCTGCACATATCTGGCAGTGGCCTCTGAGCAAGAAAGTTGTCGTGACAGTATGTCTTCTTCACTCTGACACCAAATCTGAGCAATCTGATTGTAACAAATCCAGTGTTAGGTAAAAATTTAGAATATTCGCCTTTAACAAGGTAGTGTAGTTACATGAATCAGGTTAAGTGGAAAATGTATATATAGCATACAATTTCAGCTATTTTGCCATCTACCTACCAAAATTTATTAAAATTCATAGAAATATGACAAATTTCTGACAGAAACAAAAAAGCACAGTTTTTTTGACACAGTGTATAAATAAAGTTCTCTGACAACAGATATAACGTAACGTAGCAGCTTAACATCCTCAAGACTGGTTTTCACTATTATATGTGATATTTAATAGCTACATATAACAAACTATTCAGAAAGAGTGACAATCAACCACGCAAACTTCACTACTTCAACAATGATTGCATATTTTAACAAACAAACCTAGTCGACCGACGGGGTCGAGAACGAACGATGCCTCCCCCACGCCTCCAAATCTAACTTCAGCACCGTGTAACCTTGAGCTTTGGCCCGCTGACCCCAGCATTGATCGTTTCGTCGCCTTACCTCGTCGACCACTTGTGTCAATTGGCAGCAAAATCAGTTCATTCATTTTCAAAATATCGTGTTCACAAGGTAGGTAACGGACGGACGGACGAAAGGACGGACGGCTGGGTAGAAGACACTGGGATAGACTGTCGGAGGCACGATAACATTTTTATAGATATATATCATGTTTTTGGCAACATTCAGTATAAAATTCAGCTTATACAGATAAAAAAATCACAGGCATCTGAACTGTGAGTGTGAGATTTCTCAAACGAAGTCGCAACAACACACAGCTCGTATTTCTTATCGCGAAAACACACTAACACAGCCATGATTTCACCTTCAAATGTTCAAACTCAGACATGTGAATCTCGCACCGCATCACCGCTGTGTGTATGGTTTCAAACTCGCGCTGCAGAGTTTACGTCGCTACATAATTTGAGTCATACTTCATATGTTTAATAAATGTAAGTAATAACGTGCTGAGTAAACTCTAAAAATTTAATCACCATATGCACGAGCACGATTGACCATTGTCATCATGGTTTTCTTAAAAATAACTGTTATTACGACGCATCCTGTATACACAAGCAATAATTTAACGATCACGTTGGCAAATGTCATGATATCAACAGAATGAAGCCACATCATCGTCCAACAACATAAACACCAACACAATAAATACAGCCAGTTGCGACACTGATAAACCACCAATGAATAACTCATCTCATACCTTCGATCACACAACATTTACTTCTTAGAGTTTTTATTTCTTATACATTAATGTTATTTCTAAGGAAGTCACACATAAATTTTTAATAATTGCATATGAGTGTTTTATGGCAAAATAAATGTGATGTGAGCAAACTGATCAGGAGGAAATTGAGAAACAAGTTCCAGTAACTTTACTACACTGTGTAAGTCTTCAAACAAGTGTATCAAAGACGGTACGAAAGCCGCCGCTCGTCACAGCCTAAACTGCATTAAAAATAAAAAAAAATATATAGCAAAAAACGATTTTCAATATGGCGGATGGAATTCTTACACCAAGCAATGTGGCACGATCATGACACTGCTTTCGCGAGGTGACTGCATCCTGCAAATGTGGCATGTGGCTTTGGGATGACATGCCATTGAATTCGCCCGGTGGCAGCACCCTGCAACGTGACACGTAGCTCTGGAATTATGACACTGAATTCGCCAGGTGGCAGCACCCTGCACTGTGGCAGGTGGCTCTGGGATAACATGCCATTGAGTTCGTCTAAACGTCCGCCATACTGGAATTCTACATTTGGTTTCAATTTCAATTACATCACCGCAGTCTCCGAAATTTTATCCATATCGCACCACCCTTGGCAGAAAAAAATGACGTCACGTCGATTTTCAAGATGGCGGATCTCAGCCATCTTGGATTTTAGGGATCCAATAATGGGTTCTTTGAAAAGCCCAATTACATAACTTATTATAGGTCGTCATAGACACCATAGCTCTAAATTATTTCGTTTTCCAAAAAAATCTTGTTTTTGCATTTTGGCGTCAACATCCAAGATGGCGGATCTCCGCCCTCTTGGATTTTGGGGTCCAATAACGGGTTCTTTGAAAAGCCCAGGTACAACTTCCTATAGGTCGTCAATAGAGACCATAGCTCTAAATCGCTTAGTTTTTGAGAAAATTGCGTTTTTTTGCATTTTGGCGACAGACGGACTAACAGACAGACAAACAGATGGACAGCACCGATGCACTAAGCCGCTGTCGCGAGCGGCGGCTTAAAAACTGGACCACTGCGATTAATATGACATAACTTTATCAATTCACAACGTTTACTAATTATTTTTGGTGAAGTTAGACCTTATTCAGTTCTGAATTGACTACGTTAAAAATTTATTAAATCGACTTAGAACCAGCTCTGCAGTTTCCATAACAACAGTAGTAACTTAACAGTCTGTATAAGAAGCAGGACCACTATGAATATGCTATATTGGCACAACTTGACAAGTAGCTCAGCTGTCGCAAAGAGGCCGAGCGATGCTTCATGTCTGTCAGTAGTTAGCTTCATTGCTTTGATAGTACAATACCTCGAGCATAGTTTTTTTATTATCAGTTACTTCAGCTTTGGATTTACCAGTACGTACTATTCGATTCTGTTCTGTTGTCTTCGGCGTAACGTCAAACCTTGCTGTCATACACACGATTCACGGACGACGGTGACTGTGTATAGCGCGAGACCCCGCTTGGTCGGTCTCGCACTGTACACAGCCATGGACGACGGACCGCGCGTTGCGTTTGGTGGTCCAATACCCGCATACCTGCAGTAAACAAAAAGCAGGCTGCTAAGTGCGATATACCGGTACAAACCACGGTGCAGCAGTTGTTGATCGCAAAGTCAGATATTCGTTGAGAATCGAGATTTTAGCCTACCCCACCTGCATTCGACGCCCCTGTTACGGGGGTTCCCGTCGGAATATTGCCATGCCGTTTGGTACGAAAAAACTATGTCATATTAATTGTAGCGGTCCGGTTTTTGCCGCGTGATGCTGTGCATATGCGCGGCCTATGCCGTCACGCCGTGTCTGTCTGTGTGTCTGTCACGTTCGTGGATTCTGTGACAGGAAATAAACATATCTTCAAAATTATTTCACCATCGGGTAGTCAAACCATTCTAGTTTTTCTACACCAAACGGCATGGCAATATTCCGACGGGGACCTCCCTGTGGGGGCGTCGAATGCAGGTGGGGTAGGCAGAAATTGCGATTCTGAGCCTGCATCTGGCTTCAGTCTCTGCTGTTAACGCTGCGACCGGCTAGGTGTTATCAACACGATGACGCCGGACCACGGTCCCGCAAGTTGTGACAATTATCGCTGGTAGTAAGCAGCGGAGTTTGTTGATGGCGGGAGACGATGACGAAATGTTTATGACATGAAGTCTCAACGTTACGCCAAAGTCAACAGAACAGCATTTAATTGCACGCAGTGATAAATCTGTAGCCTGTGTAACTGACAATAAAAGACAGCACTTGACGTTTTGTAGTATTGAAGCTAACTACTGACAGACACGAGGCATCGCACGGCCTATTTGCGACAGCAGAGCTACTTGTTTTAGACTTACACAGGAATGTCCTACAGGTGCAAATAGAGACGTACACAAATTTTTTAATCAATTAACACTTTAAATGATTAACGTTACAATTTGCAGCACTAATTATCACATATCATCAGCAGTACACCGAATGATTGTCACACTAATTATCACATATCATCAGCAGTACACCGAATGATTGTCACAGCGTCAAAGCTGTGACTTCAACTAACATAGCGTAGTGTAGCGTAGTTTTATTAGTGCTAGACGGATAAGCATGAAGCCACAGTCACCTGCCGAGGCCAACTTAGCCTGGCCAACCATAGCTGGTAGGAATGCTCAGTAGGCCTACTTGTGACACCCACGCCAAGTCCTAGGAAGGAAAAGGCAGGCTCTATGATGGCCTGTGAACTGTTCATGGGCTGAATTACGTCAACATCAACTGACACAGGTTTACAATGAAAAATGACGCGGCTCATTGCACGCACAGGGTCTGTAGATCGTGTCGTCGTCGTCAATACATCACAGACAGCATAGCACAGCTGCAATGTATTCAATGTACAAATATAAAATTATTAGAAATTGCTGGTCTGCTAAGTTTGGCTCCAGAAAAAACTGGCAAACGCACGCGAACTCAGTGATAGAATTATGAAGATGGAATGCGTTGTGTTGACTGGCGCGAGATGCTGCTAAGATCCGTCGACATTCGACGTATCATCTCACTGCACTGCCTCTGACGCACCGAGTTCAACTCGTCAAACCGCTGCCGTGCAAACTGCAGGTAGTTGCGTACAAGGTCGTCCTTGTAGACGGTGGGCTGATGACTGAGAGTGGCACATACCACCTGCACCACAGTCAACAGCCACGTACTTCTAGAGTTACAGCGACTGTCGGCCACCCACGTAGTCCTATATAATAGCATTTATCGAGAACTACATGGCATACCAGTACCATCGAACTATCTCATTGGCTTATTGACAAACAATTATATTACTGACTGTTTAGCTGGCAATAGCAGGACTGTTGTGTACCTGTCTGAATACGCTGCTGGATGCCAGCCAACAGACTGGAGCAGACTACCCAGAATCACATATGGATAGCGAGATAACAGCTTAACTGGACCTATCACCTACCACAGGCACATTATGTGCACAACTTCTGTAGCAACAAAGTGTTAAATGCATCAAATGGACTTTCCTGTCGTCAATGACTGCTAAAACAGTTGCACTGCTATCAGTAATTACATGATATGACTGCTGCGTGATACTATCGACTACTCAACCACATATACTGCCTCTTCACACAGTCATCCTAACTCTAATTTCTAGCAGTATGTTCAAACTGTGGTTCAGGTTCGTTAATGCTACAGCCCTTGCATGGAACAGCCTGCCGTCGTCTGTCAGAAATGCACCATCGCTGACGACGTTCCGTCGTGAGCTGAAGACTACTTTTCCGGTCGTCGTTTGACAATGATTAGGCGATCGTGATTGTACTGCACAGTATAACTGTTGTCTGCCCGCGACTACTGACTGTCGGCGATTCTGTCGTTTTTGTTTGCGTTTCTTTTTAATTTTGTACGGTGCCCCTGCAATGTCTTTGACGTGATAGTGTCACCTTAATCAGTACATTGTTACTTACTTACTTACCCTTAGCATCCAGCACCTGGCAATCTGCATCTGATTGATTGACAGTAAGTGTAGTTACGTTGCCATAGTAGTGTCAAACAATCTGTCTGGGATGACCACTGGTCAGTGGACGAGGTCAGGAAAGCCGAAAATGCTAACTCTGGTTGTAATTGAGCTGGCGCAGACCTCTCAAAAAGACAACAGTGCTTTAATGTGCACATCTAGACTGACTGCTGGCTGCTAGTTGCTACAACTGCAAGTCAGCTGCTGAAGCTGAGTAGAAGTTGAGAGTACAAGGAAACTGGCTGTTAAACACATACCTTAGTAAAGCTCAACTCAGACCGACTCTAAACATGTTATCAGCAACATTCGTGACGGTGACAGTCACTGATACGTGCATCACTAAGCCATTAGGCATCAACTTCCATCTACTGCCCTACAAGCACACCATGTGTCTGCGAGGAGGACCGTAGAATCCTGCCTACAGCCAACGTCAGTGTGTGACTCTGGCTTTCTGTCACCCACGCTGTATTGCTTGTTCAATCAACGGCTTCTGACTGCAGCACAACCGACGACACCACAACCAACGACATCGCTCGACGCTGTATTCCACAGACGACTACAATATATTGTGTGACAGTGGTGAACTTCAGACGATACAATGTGCCCAGCACTTCAGATCAGATATCAGACTAGTCACGACAGCAGAAATAATCGTTGGGTCCTGTCCTCAAATAGGTTCAGTGATCTA
>Ga0209149_1001024_pt1 | contig 13274 bp, 9 predicted proteins | sample WorMetTyACAVOLI2_FD_187423 | JGI IMG/M metagenome (GOLD analysis project Ga0209149, IMG submission 187423) | Marine gutless worms symbiont microbial communities from Max Planck institute for Marine Microbiology, Germany - Olavius algarvensis... ... | reverse complement strand
CACTGACATCACAGCCGTCATTGCTAATGTTTAGGCGGCAGCTGAAGACACTGCTCTTCGAGCAGTCATTTTCATGACTATTTTTTCTTCTTCTGTACTGTTAGACACGACGTTTTCGCGGCTTGTTTTTTTTGTGACTGTTGCGTGTCCTTGCAGTTCTACGACTAAATGCCACGTTAATCTCTTCGTTTATAATAATAATAATAATAATAATAATACCCCAGGAATTCAACGGTACAACTTTCCACCCCCTGGGGTGACCCCTAACCGGGGAATGGGCCCCCTGTGAGGCGCTTTTTGTCAAATTACTTTGACCTCTTGTTATTATGCAATACAAACATTTATAACATGCACACATTCAGCAAGGATACTGAATCAGAGGCACCAGCAGTTAGAGGTTGTTCTGGACTTAACACATAACCAGTAGTAACTCAGATAGAAGAGCAGTGGTCGGCAGTTGTTATAGATTGTGCAAGACTAGTGAAGTTTGCACACGTCATAATTTTGTGTTGTTTGTGGAACTGAACTGAATAGAGAGTTTGCATAATCAGTGAGTGGGTGGATAAGAGAGGTAGCTGCCATCTTGCCATTCCTCGTGCTGACACTTCACTTGGTCTTCGTCACTTTTCTGTAGCTGGACCGCAAGTTTGGAATCGGCTACCACACGAGCTGCGTCAATGCAATACACTTTCGTCCTTTAAGTCGAAGCTCAAAACATGCCACTTCCACAGCCACGTGGACAACTAGCACCTTAATCTGGTTGCACTTCCGATTGCATTTTAGGACGAAGTTTGTGCACGCTTAATAAATTTTTCTGATGACTGATAGCCCATATCGTTTGTGAGTGCCTGCCTGATGTGACAGAGTGCTCTGAATGTGAAAGTATGACGATCTGCAAACGTTAGAAATATGGTTGTTTTATAGTAGGACTGTTACCAAGAGTGACTGCAATGTTTACAATTTCGTGAGCTATATTTATGCCATGCCTGCAAAAGGAGGAAAGTTACAAATTACAAAGAAATTTAACCGGAATCAGACGTAAGAATTTACAATTGAGGATGATTGTGTAAGTTAGCTAAGAAGTGTAGTTGAACGGTGCATGATGTGAGCAGAGGCACAGGCTGCTGCACTTGTAATTGCACATCATGTTATGTTATCTCTACGTCAGACGGCTGGGTTATATCACAGAGAGCTCGAGGAAGCCGGTGCCCGGGCTTGCATGCAATGCAGCACGACGTAAACCAGCAGTGGATGGATGAGAGTGGACTGTGTACGGCCATCACGGTCTGCTTGGGGTGACTTGGGTAATGTTGACAAATGACTAGCGGTGTCCGCGCTGCTTTATTGCCACTGCGCTCCATTGTGTCCTATTAAAGCATTGGGCGTTGGTGTTAATCATTGGCATCATCCTGCTGGGTGGCCGGGCAAGGGCAGCCACGTCCGTGTCATGCTTTTTCTCAATCAGTTGCTGGGTGCTGACTGTAGCCGGCCTGGTCTGCCGTTGGGCAGACAGACACAGAGAAAGAGAGCGGAAGAAAGCGTCAAGATGGTGCTGTCTAGATAAGGGACGCAGTGGTGTCCAGGACCAGGCGTAGAGTGGGACAGCTTGGCACTTACTTTGAGTTATGCAGTGAAGAGTGTGCAATGCACCTAGTGACGTGTCACCGGTCATCTAACATCGTGTCTTTTAACTGCATGCCTGAGAGATTGCTAGACATGTCAGTTGCAGTTGGCGTCCATACCCAACCAGGAAACATGTGCAAGGTACCAGAATATCCTGAGGCAATTGACGCTGTTTACACATGAAGACACCACACCGTGATCCTGTGTCGCTATCAGAACACATTTATCTTACACTATTCTCGTTGAGAATATGTCTAGTATACAGTGCTGTTGTCATCTTTGTGATTCTATTCTCTCATCGTGTGTGGTCCTCATCCCGCTGCGTTGATGAGAACTGCAGGCTTCCTGGGTGTGTTCACAACCTTTCCCCAGAATTCATTATTACGCTACTCACGGGGGTGGGGGTGGGGGTGGAGGTCGGGTAGCACGTGTGTGTTGGGTGAGACGCAAGTCAGTGGTTCACAACACTTGGTTCATCGAGTGAAAATTATTGTGATTAGATTTGTGGATCTCTGGCTTCAGAGGCTCAGAGCTAACAGTACACTGAAAGAAAAGTAGACCACAGAAGCTTCGCTATAGAAATTTACGTTTAATGTGCATATTTAATGCATAGTCTGCATGTCTTCATATCGATATTCAGTACGGTTACGTTACCGTAGTTGTACCGAATGGAACATGATGTTTTAGCGTCACGTTTTTGTTGTGTGATGCTATGCATCTGTCCATCTATCTGTCACGTTTATGTATTGTGTCGAAATGGCTAAGCTTATCGTCAAAACTTTTTCACCTTCTGGTAGCTTCATCATTCTACGGTGTGTCTCAAAAAATGTCCCAAGTTTGACTTGCTATAGCTTTAACATGCATCCACCAATTTTTATAATTTTTGGCACATGTCATCAGCAGACATTCAAAAATCGGCTACAGCTATAACGTTCTTAACTATCTCACTTTTACTTACTTTATAATGCTCTAAAGTGAAATGATGCGTTTTCCACGTCACTGTCATAGCGTCACGGGAGCGTTGTGTAAACGTGTTTTTTGCCGCGCGATGCGTATGCATAGCGCGGACTATGCCGTGGCAAGATGTCTGTCTGTCCGTTCATCACACGCCAGTATTGTATGTAAATGGTTACACATATCCTCAAAATTTTTTTCACCATTGGGTAGCCCACTATTCTAGTTTTTCTGTACCAAATAGGATGGCAATATTCTGATGGAGACCCCCTAATGGGGGCGTCGAATGCAAGGGGGGTATGGAAAATCACGATTTTGGACCAGTATCGGGCTTTATTTCGGAACTGATGCAAGATAGAGCCATAGTTACTATGGAAGGCGAATAGGAAACTGCACCCAAGTTTTCGAATGGTACTAGTTTGAAAGACCTTGAGTGACCTTTAACCCAGATTTCAAGGTCACGATATAGTAATATCGTGACCTTGAAATCTGTCAAATAATTCAAAAACGGCACGAGTTAGAGCTATATTTACAATGGCAGATTAGTAGAAAGTCGTATATAATCTATCGAATGGCGCCATTTTCAATGACCTTGAACGACCTCTATCCCCAGTTTCAAGGTCATGCCATTCTTTGATCCTGAATATCTCAGAAACGGCACGAGATACAGACATAGTTTCAATGGAATACTAATAGGGACTTACATGTGCCCTACTGAACAGTGTCATTTCGAATGACCTTAAGTGATCTTGAATGACTTAGCAGAATATTCAATGACACGAAGCGTCACGCGGTCTCTCTGCGACAGCTGAGCTTCTTGTTCACGATAAAGTTTTAATCAAGAGTTTGTATTGTACCGCTGTAACAGTGATGTGGAAAATGCGTCATTTCCGTCATTTCACTTCAGAGCAAAATAAAGTAAGTAAAAGCAACACAGTTGAGAAAGTTACACGCGTAGCCGATTGTGGAATGTCTGCTGATGACATGTTCCGAAAATTAGAAACATCGGTAGACGTGTGTTGGCCTGTCAAACTTGGAACATTTTGAAGACAGTGTAGTTACTACATACCAAGTGATATAGCAACATTCCAACTGGGACCCCATAATAGGGGTGTTAAATGCAGGTGCATGGGTATGAAAAAATTGCAATTTTCGACCAGTAGCTCGCATTATCTATATAACAGTGCAACATAAATGCATAGCTACAATAGAATATTCATAAGAACACACGCCTTGCTCAGCGGTGTAATTTCGAATGACCTTGAGTGATTTAGCAAAATTTTCAATGACATGGAGTGGCACGCGGTCTTTCTGCGACAGCTGATGTTCTTGTTTTATTTGATCTCTTCTTTATCTGAAGTGTAGTATCGGCAGTCAAATGTGATGTTACTGCAAGGCATGTGTTCTTAATTGGTGTTCTATTGTAGCTATGTATTTAGCAGCTGATTCTGGCTGTAGTGTAGGGTGTGAGAATAGTTTCAAGTTTTCAGCGGGTTGAGATGTAAGAAAACGTGTTTGCAAATGATGTTTTTAATGTTTTAGAACGTTTTGTGTTTTTGTGTCGTTTGTGTTTTTTGTTTTTTACAGACTCGTTTATTGACAACATTTGACAAATGTTATGACATCTAGATCAAAGAAGACACACTAAATGACCATAAAAAACGTGCATTTTAAAAACTAAAATGTCTAAGATGTTACATTTTATAATTAAATCGAGTACCAACTGCCCGGTTGAGTTGAAGGCGGGGCGGTCACCTCTGTCGGGTGGCAGATAACACTGTGTGATCCCGTTGACAAGTGGCGTCCCGTAGTTCTGATGTGAATTTCACGAAGAACTATACGCTCCTTTACCTTTACATTTAACATCCATGCAGACAACTACTGAAATGCAAGTACTGAATTAATATACTGCAGTAATGCTGTAAAACAGTATTCAAGTTGCCAAATGACACTGACATTATTCATTGTTTAGCAACAGAGTGAGAATAGGCTTAATAAAAAGTCTCTAGCTGCTTACATAAAATTGGGTCACTGTGTTTGAAGTAGAAAGAAAAAAATACTGCTATGCCTAACACAATACCAGTGTGTACAGACTGCAAACAGTCGTCACTGGTAAGTTTGTCATTGTCGACTGATTAATTTGCACTGCCATCACTCTCGCGCTCAAATGACTCGTCAGACTCGTTACTGTCATCAGAATAATTACTTTATTCAAGCAGAAAACCAAATTAATGAAAAAATAAAAAAAAGTAAAACTTAAGTCTGGTCTGAGTCCTGTGATCCATAAAGGCAGTCTGAAGGGGAGAGTAGTCTAAGGTGGAAAGGATTTGTGAGACAAGAGAATAACTGGATAATAAAAAACTGAACAAAACTAGACATTGCAAATATTCTTTTTAAAAACTTTGTTTTCTTTTTTATTAATTTTTTTTCAGTCATAGGTCTCTTAAAAAGCTGCGGTCAAAATACTAGATGCATTTTAATGTTCTACTCCTGAAGAAGAAACAGTAACTGTGAAAACAAACTGAGAACTTAAATTAATTACACTACAGTGTCTGTTTGCAGTTTCTAGTGGCTGACTGACAATACTAATGGTGCCTTCCTCCGTTGTCTATATTGGGATAGCTGTCATTGAGTGGTGAAAAACATATGTTCAATTGTTCATGTTGATAAGGCCGGCAACTGCTATGATCTGTAATGTAAGTTTGACAATTTATAGGGCACAGTAAGCGGTATGAACTACTTCTAGAGCGCTTGTGGCTGGTGACAGTACATAAGTGGTAAAATATGCTCCAGGTTACTACTAACCACTAGTAGGTAGGAAATTATATGCAGATTTTTGACTGGTACCAATTTCAGTGATCTTGAATGACCTTGAACGAACATAATGTGTGCCTTTAACTCACTGTGTTCATTGTTCACTCCGTGTTACATCTTCTGGAGCCTGCTGTTTAAACGTGGATGAAGATATACTGATACTGTCCTCAACAAAATGATAGCCCGTGTCTGCATAAATTTGCAGAGGTGATTGCTTTCAGACTGGTTAATTGACAGTTGGGTGTGTAAAGTCAGCAATTTTTGTGCTTTGAGATGCAGTTGTGTCGGAAACAGTCGAGAGTGCGACCAAACTTACTATTGTATTGTATTGTTTCTTTTTCGTACATGATGCTGATGTGCAAACTGTTAGCGATAGCCAAGTGTCTTGTAGTTTGACAAGAGACTGAATGTTCAGTTGTCTAGTTGCATGCTTATTTTGAAAACTCACCTTTTCAAATAGCCCATCAACACCCTTACCATGCTGCCCACCTAGTGACAGCCAGCGCCTCTGATTCAGTATCATTACTGAACTTGCACGCGTTATAAAGGCATGTATAATAATACTAATATCTAAACAAAACATCAGATGTCTAATTTTGTCTATTCATGTTGTCGTTAATCAGAGTTGTAATTGTAGAATGATGTTGATGGTTGTAACTTGCACTGTTACTGCAACAGGTGATGACTTCCAAGTGATACAGCAGGAAATACAGATGATGAGAGAATGTCAGCACCCGAATATCGTTGCATATTATGGCAGCTATTTGAGGTATTGTTGTCATCTGGTTACTTTGGCAGTGTTGTATTCAGTTTTATCAGTTGTTTCATAAGATGTTTCCTAAGATGTTTCGTGCCTGTGGATGTGAACATTTCACTCATACTCTCTTGTTTATTGCTGATTTATTGTTAGTATTTGTACTGAATGTAGTGAAACACTGAGGATGTGTGACTGTTGTTTGAAGGCGAGACAAGCTGTGGATATGTATGGAGTACTGTGGGGGTGGCTCAATGCAGGATATTTACCACAGTATGTTACGTACCTGATTCATCAATACAATTTTTCTGTCTTAAAGATGTGCCATTGAAAAAACTTAACTGCAGAACTTGTCTTTTATTTGTTAATTCTACACATTTGGCAGCTTTTGTCAGCCATCATATCTTGATATTATTGATGCATAAATTTATAATTACTTCGTCATTAAGAAACGATGTCCCACATTTTATGTGAGAATCACACAAGTATGTGATGTGAACCGGGGCCTGATTTACAAAGGATCTTGAGATTTATCTTAAGATTATCTTAAGTCCTGTCGTAAGATTGTCGTAAGTTTAGGAGTTAAGATATCGTAAGATATTCTGAAGATAATCGTAAGTTAATTTATTAAACTTATCGTGGAACGTCGTAAGATTATCTATCATAAGTTAATCGTAATTAAAAATAGCAACCAATTACAACAGCCGAAAACAGCATCCACTGCCTAACTAAAGAATCACTCAAAGTAATTTATAGATAACTGATATAGCATTCTTGTTACGCGTGCAGAGGGCGCCGTATTTCTGAGAATTATCACAGTTATAGCATGGTAGTGGCATAACTCTTTGTAACGATTCATTTGTGTGATAGGTTAACACAGCGACAGGCCTAAAATTGTGTAAAGGCGGCAGCACAAAGCATGTGTATACTGAATAGACCAGCAGAAGTGTGCCTGAAGTAACAATAAATAATCAGCTAAAAGCCATTCGCATTGAATTTGCCCAATTTTAATGATTAAATCTGCTGGAAACCCAGGCGAGTGATGCATGCTATCACCTGGCGATTATTTTGACATCTCACACAGTTGGCCAATCCAGCCTGATATTCTTACCCACCATTGCTACGACTGACATCCAGGAAGCCGTTGTGGCTGGACTTGCAACCAGTTGACATCAAAAGTCGATTGAGGCATAACTGGAAGTCGGCTCAGGTGGTCAATTCTCACCTAGTGTGCGACCCCACAATCAGGCAACTGGGTTCGACCTCCCTCGGCAGCAGTGGTCTCTGCTGAACTGTTTTTGCACGGAACAGGGGCACTGCGGTGCCTGCAGAAGGAAATGGCAACTTACAGACACTGATCTGTGTCCTTGTGGCGAGACCCAGACGATGTCCCACATTGTTGAATCCTGTCCCCTGACAAAACTGAATGGCGGCTTATCTCGGCTACACTCTGCGGATGAAGACGCTGTTTTGTGGCTGACCAGTTATGGTTCATGACACGCATACGAGAAGAAGAATACTGCTTGAATGTGGGCGACTCCGTTGTCCGATGATGCTTTAATTGCAATTTGCGTGCAATCTATTGCTCTAGTGACATTTGTCAAGCCTGTCTCTCTCTTTTCTCTTCTCTTCCATGCGTGGCAGGCAGCAATTAAGCTGCCCAGTGCTGAGGCCTCCAAGCGGGCCCAATGCACGTCCTCAGGACAATATGCACCTTACATAAAGGGAATAATGAAAACTCCTTAGAGTTAAATACCAATTAAGAAAATTATAACCAGTCAAAAGTTAGACCGGCATTCCAAGATCCCGACAATCAAGCGTGTCATAATCATAAATTTAAAATAAATGTGACAGCATTGAAAAACAGTTTATTTAATAGTAGTAGTTGGAAACGCAATGTGGGTGTAAAAATTAGCCGTTTATTTATGTTTTCATTTTGAAATCATTATCGTAAATTACCTCGTTTGTGGTCTTATGAGTATTGTAAATTCTGTCGTGTTTCTTAAATATATCGTAAGATTTTTTGTATATTGACATTGTCGTAAGATTATCTTAAAACTGTCGTAAGTATGGTCATTGTGTTAAGATAATCATAAGATAGTCTCAAGGTTAATTGTAAATCTGGCCCAAATTCCATATGTCTCATACTGCTGTGTAATGCATTGCAGTAACGGGTTCCCTCGTGGAAAGAGAGATTGCTTTCATTTGTCGAGAGACTCTGCATGGACTGCATTATCTGCACAGCCACGGACGCATGCACCGTGACATTAAGGTATGATCTCTACCGTCCTATGAGTATTGAGTATATTTGAATGGACCTCCTTATTCTTTTGTAATCTAGCTGTACAAGCTACTGAAACAATTAACTTTGATTTTGATTTGATTTTATTTGTGGATGCTGGTTTGTAATCAGAGAAGCATGTCTTTCCGTGACATTTGTGAATATTCCGGGATAGATGGCTGTGGTAAATTGCAGTGTGTAACATATATTGCAGGGTGCAAACATACTAGTTACTGATGAAGGTGACGTCAAATTGGGTGAGTTTGCTTTTGTTGTGGTGCATTCTGTTAGTCGTTGTATGTTGTTTGTCGTTCACTTGGGTTCCTCACCTGTGAGTTGAAGTAGTGTTTCACCTGCATTACTGTGCTATCACGTAACATCATTGCGTTCATAATGGGTGTGAAGGCAAACAGTGTCGTAAGTTGCACCTATTTATATGCATTTTTTGAAAACTTTGCATCTTACAGTCTTGAAAGTAGTTGGGTTCAGTTTTTGTATTTATATATCTGTTATATTTAGAGAAATCTTGTTATCTGATTAGTATTCTTTGATGTTTTTATGTTCCAGTCACTGTGTAATTGCTTTCATGGACAGACTATTTACAAGCACGTTTTGCATAAAAATGATTAAAATCTGTTTTTTTTTACGACTGCCACAGTCTCGTTGTTATTATGTGTAATGTATGCGACTGATAGTGCTGCCTTGTTTATGTTTAGCTGACTTCGGCGTTTCAGCTCAAATTACAGCCACATTAGCCAAGAGAAAGTCCTTCATTGGCTCTCCATACTGGTTTGTATCTGTATTCTTAACATGGTTTATAATGTCGCCTGCTATCAGCAGTGTTTGATAATGTATATATGCACAGAGTTTTAGTAGAATAGATGTTACATCGAAGGAATGGAATAAGATGTCAAATTGACAGCAAGGTCCATGTGTGGGGGCTTGTCCCCTTTGCAGTGTTTTGAGCTGGGGTGTGTTCAACTTAATTTTGATATTATGTGACCCATTTCGGCCTGATGGCTAGCTCCATTGACATCCAGTGCCATTAATTGGCTAGTCCAGCAGTCCTGTGACCCATTTTTAGCCTAGCAGTTTTTTCCTAGCCTAGCAAAAACAATTTAGCCCACTTCGAACAGTTAGGAAAACATTCCTAGCCTAGCACAGAATTTCTTTCCTAGCTATTACGCCATTCCCACTTAGATGGCAGCGATGAACGAATGGTTTGTTTTATATTTACTGTATTTAAAAATTTCAACATTTGTGCATATGATGTTTAAAATGTTGCCAACTGAATAACATGCCAAGTGAAAGACAGTGAAACGCAGGTCGGTAGAATGTAACAAACATTTCAGTGACGTGACGTGCTAGATAGCAGATGTAGAAACTGGTTAAATTAATGCATAGCACATTTGTGTGTGTACCAGGATGGCTCCTGAAGTTGCTGCCGTGGAACGTAAAGGTGGATACAACCACCAATGTGATATATGGGCTGTTGGGATAACGGCAATTGAATTTGCTGAACTGCAGCCTCCCATGTTTGATCTGCATCCGATGAGGCAAGAAACTGCTGTTGTAGACATTTTTATGAAAGTTGTCACTGTCATGTCTAGCCTGGCATGATTACTGGTGCACCTACGTAATTTTTAGGAAAAAGTATAATGTAATATGATATTTTGTAGCAGACTGTCGACATGCCAGTATAATTTTGACTCACGTTTGCATGAATGTTGCACAACTGATTGATTGTTTGATGAAGCATCTTGGTTACATTGTACTGTATGGATACCAGACAGTACAGATTTCTGAATCTATCTCGCTCGTGTTCATAAGCAGTACTATAGTGATTGAATGTGTTATCAAGCTTTGTTCAGTAATTTCAAATTATTACATCTGCAGGGCATTGTTTATCATGTCTAAAAGTGGTTTCAAGTCTCCACAGTTAAAAGACAAAACAAAATGGTGAGTGTAACTGCTATCCTGTTATTATTATTTTATTGTCGCCATTTCTGGCATGCAACTCTTAAGATTGCGTAACGCCATGCGTTTATACCATGCTCCACAGAGGGCGGTTCTGAGCCATATCTGCTGCTTCAGGGAGTGTAAGGTGGTGTTGTTTCAGATCCTGTTAGAAGGTGATAAGCCACGTGATGCGGGGACGACCTGGTTGTCTTCTCCAGTCCACCAGAGGGGAGGCTAACAGGATCCTCTAGGCATCGGTGTTGTTGTCCATGCGGACAACACCCTGGGGGGCGCTATATCTCGCAAACGATACAAAATATCGCCATAGTTACAGGTGGGGTAGAAAAAATTCGTGATTTTCTACCAATAAGTCGCTATATCTTGCAAACGATACAAAATATCGCCATAGTTACTATGGAAGGTGAATAGGAACTCGTATGTGATCTATCAAATGGTGCCATTTTCAGTGACTTTGAACGAACCCTAACCCCGTTTTCAAGCTCACGTCACTCTTTCACACTAAATATCACACAAACGGCTACAGATACGACCATAGTTACTATAGAAGGTGAATAAGAAACCGTACCCAAGCTTTCGAATGGCACCAACTTCAATGACCCTGAGTGACCTCTAACCTCGATTTCAAGGTCACGATATTATTCAACGTCAAATAACTCGAAAATGGTACAAGATAGAGCTATATTTACAATGGCGGACCAATAGAAAGTCGCATATGGTGTATCGAACGGCACAATTTTCAATGACCTTGACCCCTAACCATAGGGTTAGGGTTATGGTTAGGTTTAGGGTAGGAAAAGTTAGGAAACCGTATCCAAACTTTCAAATGGTACCACTTTCAATGACCTTGAGTGACCTCTGACCCACATTTCAAAGTCACAATAATTATATTCAACGTCCAATAACTCGTCTAACAGTAAGTCGTGTATGATCTGTCCAATGGTTCCGTTTCCAGTGACCTTTGTGACCCTTAACGTAGATTTCAAGGTCACGGAGATGCCCTTGACGAATTGTGTGCGCAGCTGACGCGCGATCTGTTGGCGATAGCTAAGTTCTTGTTTAGTTTAATCTAGTTATTAATATGCCTTTGTAACATACTATGATACGTCTGATACTTCTGTGTTATCTGCAGGACACAGAATTTTCACAACTTTGTCAAAGTTGCTCTGACAAAGCAGCCGAAACGTCGTCCAACGAGCGACAAATTGCTCGAGGTCAGTGTCTTGTAATGCTGTCATAGTCGTGACATTGCCTTCAGCACTCTGACATCGTCGGTTGATTGCCAGGAAGGATATCTGTTCTGTAAAACATTAAATGCTAGGCTGTGTAGTGTGGTGATGGTTTGTTGGTAATCAGCCGATTTAAGGCAGCATAGCTCAGATTTAGATTTAGAGGATTTTGCAGTTTTATCCTGCTCTGTGGTAACCACTGTTTGCCACCATGTAGGTTACTTAATTGCTTTGGTCGCTGTCTTTGTGTATATATTATTATGTAACCGTACCTCGGCTTGCCAGGCAGTTCTTAATGCAGCACTTAGTTCTGTACTCTTCTAAGATTGCCTTGTGTGACCTATTGCCTGCTGATATGGTGCACTTGCTGATGCGTGTACAGTTTCCATACTGCTAAATAATACTGTTTTTTGCCGTTATGAATACATTGTCCTCAATAATTTTGTTGCGTGTGACTTTGGATTCTCAGGCTAAAATTAAACGTTCTTTTTCTTGGCTGACAACTTTTAGATTTTCTTCGTCTTATTGCTTCACAGTAAATACAGAGTTTTAGTCTATAATGCAACTATATCAAACACATCTGACTCGTTGTTGCTGAGTTGAAAGAAAATATTTGTGCCTTGTTGTTTTTAGCACCCATTTCTGCTCGGCGAACTCGATCGTGGCATTGCGAGGAGTTTGTTGCGTCGTGCGTACAGCTCAACGATGTCACCGTACCTCGGCTTGCCAGACGGTGCAAGTCATGGTCCACATGCAGATGAGGACACTCTGGTACAGTACAACTGCGTGCTACTGTAATTAGCCATTTTTCTATGTTGAAAATGCCTTTCATTCCACTGAGTCCCAGTTTTTAGTCATCTCTCCCACAATGACTAGTAAAACCTGTCATATGTCCATCCTTCCATGAGGTGTCAATATTTTCAAAACCCTAAGGCTCCAAGATTGCTGGGCCGACGTTGATGAAACTAGTCACCCATATTCTATGGCTCTGGGAACACAACTGCTCGGAAGCAGAATTTTGAATTTTTGACCCCTGCGCCACAGTGACCCTAAACTTAGCTGGGTTGGGAGAGCTGACCACTCCCAAGTGGGTTGCTTAATTGGATATTTAGTATTGTGCAGCTAGGTAATTGACTGTGTGCATGACTTTTTGGTCATAATATACTTTGCTGGTCTGTCAGATATTTGTAAATAATAATAATAACGGATTTGTATAGCGCCTTTAGGTCCGAAGATAAGATATAGAGGCGCTAAACACAGTGCATGTTGCAGCTACGACTGTTGTGCCATCTGGAACTTGCTGCGTGGCACAGTTCTTAAAAGTTGCACACTGACATTCATCAGATCTCAGCTCATGACATTGCTGTTTGTATAAAGCCTTTAGTTACCACACTTCAGTCACACTTCTGTCGACAGTGGCGACTTAAAGCCAAGTGTCTTCAAAACAATCAGCAGTGTGTTCCACCTGCATAATACCAGCGCTATTCGTGAACTGTCAGTTTATCTGGATGGCCTGCGCCTTCGGCATGAGTGCCACCCAACCTATCTCGGGGTGACTCTAGACCGTACGCTGTCTTACAGAGAACACTTGACAAAGACTGCAGGCAAGCTGAAGAACCGAAACAACTTGTTGATGAAGCTA
>Ga0209149_1001023_pt1 | contig 13283 bp, 13 predicted proteins | sample WorMetTyACAVOLI2_FD_187423 | JGI IMG/M metagenome (GOLD analysis project Ga0209149, IMG submission 187423) | Marine gutless worms symbiont microbial communities from Max Planck institute for Marine Microbiology, Germany - Olavius algarvensis... ... | reverse complement strand
TATCTCAAATAAAACGCCTTTTGGCATAATTTCTGATATCCGGAATAATTATTTTGGATATCCGAAATAAATATTTCGGATATCCGAAATAACTATTTTAGATATCTGAAATAAATGTGTATTTTCGTCGTTTTGGCATCACTTGTGACGCACAAATACTTTTACAACATGTACAATTTGCAATGTTTCTTCGGCTTTTGGGGGCTTTGCCCCCCTTACCAGGAGCTCTGCCCCTGGACCCCGCTGGGGGACTTCCATTCCTAAGACCGCTTCCAAAATTGGACTCCCTAGCTCCAAAAACCCAGCGCCGCCTTTGTGGATTACGCTTAAAGTGGTTGATGGTAAAAAGCTTACAGATTTTGACTGTGTCGATGATGCTGATCGGTTACAAATCCTAACTGATTCCGTGGCGAGTTGGGCAAGATTAATTGGCAGTCATACAGAAGCGGAGAAAAACAAAGAATATAAACAGACAGTGACTAAAGACTAACTGACAAACACTCGAATGTGTGGATGAGTTCTGCCACCTACAAAACGTAATAACCAACACTATACAGTTGCTGCAAACAATGATTGTGGTTCGCATACAGCTAATTGCAGCTTAATACTCACTTATCGATCCTGAAAGGATGTAAGGCTGTGGCTGAGTAGGCCTGGTTGGTTGTCCCATAGCGGACGGTTTATCCACATAAGTGGTCACCCGTTAGCTGTAAGTCGAACGCACGCTGTAAGTAGAGCAAAGGACAGGGAAAGTTCACCGTCAAAGACACGCTGTACTATGCAACCAATCAATCATATTTGCGATTTCCACTGTGTATATATAGTGTAGAAACGTGGTGGTTGCATAAGTAACTGGAAACGCTTGGAAGCCTCTGTAATCGGTTTTCAACTGTCTACAATAACATTCAAAGCGCTGGGCTCTGGTCGTCCTCCATATCTTGCAAGTCTTCGCCACAACTACAGCCCTCCTCGAACCATGCGTTCCTCCTCCGCTAAATTACTTACAGTACCGCGCCATAATCTTTCACTCGGCTCACGTGCTTATCGCATTTCTGCTCCCACCACTTGGAACTCGCTCCCACAGAATGTCCATGATTGTTCATCACTTGCTAGTTTTCAGAATCACCTCAAACTCAAAACATACTATTTCAGTTCTGCCTTCTCCGCCCTCTGACACCTAATGCGCCTCGAAGTCGATTCTAACTTGACTATGGCGCTTTATAAATCATTTACTTACTTACTTACTTACTTACTTACTTACTTACTTACTTACTTACTTAATGTAGTGTCGTTGATAAGTTTTATGAAAGGACTGATGTGAACTGGCTTGTTGCGTCGTGTTTACAGATAGCGCGGATGGTCGTGGTTATAGCAGCCACTTTCTTGTTGTTGTGGTCACCGTTCTACCTGGTAAACTTCATCACGCAAGTCCAGGAGGAGAGCTTTCTGCTGCTGCGGAATTTTCTGTTTACAATGCTGTCGACGCACCTCATCGGCTTCACTAACAGTGCTGTCAATCCGTTCATCTACGCCATGCTTGGAGACAAGTTTCGAACGGCATTCATGGTCAGAGCACTAAATTTTTTTATAGCTAGTATTGGCTGCTGCAGACTGCCTACCACTGTGTAAAGACGACTCGAACGTTAATTATCTACGTCTGCACATATCATGTAAAATATGGGATAAGAAAAAAATGACATGTAACACCTTGGACATTTTCCACTGAGGTTTCCTCGCCAGTCAACTTCCGACATAGCGTGAAACCATAGGTTGCCCATACTATGACTTTCGAGACAGTAATGGATACAAAAAACGTCATAGATATTGGTCTTCAAGACTGTGGGATGAACTTGGTGAGTTGATAACGATACTGTACTCTGTGGTACTTGACGAGCTGCAAAATGAAATTATCTGCTTTTAAGAAAAAAGAGATAGACTATGTGTGTGCTGAATCAATAAAAGTAGTTGGTCGCCCATGGAATGCTCTACCTACAGACATAAAGCGAGCCGCCACTCTACTAACATTTAAAAAGAAACTTTAAGACCTTTTTTTCTCAAAACATCTATGCTGATTTTACTGTATTATATCGTCGCCCTTTTTAGTCCACATTGCATATGTATCTGTAAACAGCTGGTCATCTAGTCATGTAAGCTGTATTGTACGTTTAGATTAGATTAGATCGGTTGGTTGGTTGGTTGATACCACAGACTCACGCATATACAGTTAGTTCTCTGTTCCAGGAGTATGGATTGTGACAAGGTAGATATCATCTATCGTGTATCTTTGAGTGAGTAATTGAAGATGTTACGCCGCTGTGTTGGCTAGAAACTCCATATCTGGAGCTTACCTTGCAGCAGGTAGGATCGAGCAGCGAAGAAAAATCGCCTGCTCTGTTACGGTTTGCAACAGCCTCTAAAAGATTTCCGTTACCTTTGGTTACATTGGGGACGTGCATTGGGCTGAACTGCATTAAACGGCCTCAGCGGCCTCAGCACTGGGCAGCCAAGCCAAGCTGTTCACCCCAGAACAAAAAGTAAAGGTAAAGTTAAGCAAAGGGTCCTGAAGAGGTTTCCAGTAGCTGAATTGACTCTTATCTGTCCAAGGTCAACGGCAATGATGCAATTCGTTAGATTATACGATATGTCCATAAAAAAGCTAGAGAATTTTTAACATTATTTTAGTTAGAACTAGTGAAATTTTATAAACTTTGGAGAACTTGTTCCTGAGTCCACTCAGGACACAACTGCAGTTGCATTTCCAACGAAGCCTGTGTAACACCCTTATTTTTACCTGAAACATAATAATGACGTCGTGCAGAACTGAAACAGAGACTGTTAGTCGAATGGAGAAAGCTGGACCATTCGATTGTTGTTGCAGCCATCAGTCAATGGCGTCGCCATCTCTCTGTGTTAAGTTAATGCTGAATAAGTTTCTGCATTTATGGTTTTTGCTGTTTGACTATTATGTTTGTCGCCTGTCTGAAACGTTAACCAGGTATCGGCATTACACAGGTGAGGCATAAATATAATGATAGCCAGATTCGCAATGTTTGTTTAATCGCTGTGCCAAACTTAGAGTGTTTAGCTACTTTTTGATGACGCTGTGCTAAAAAGTAGGCCTAGTTGGCTGTGTTTTTGTGGATACACTGTATAACTTCCGTAAGTATGTGCGTGTCTTATATTATTTCCAAGATACAGCCAATGTTGGTTGAAAATTCGCATTTTTTATTTTAAAAAATCCGCCTGTATATTTTTTTGAGTGACCCCTCGGAATTTCGCCCGGGTATTTGGTGTGAAAAACTAAATCTTTAATGAGAAAACGATATGTTTCGCTGTTTCGACTCAATAAACGAGTTCGACGGACAAGAAGACAGACGGACGGTCGGGCGGACGTACAGTAATGTCACAACATATACCGTAGTTGCATAGCGCCGAACGGTAAAAATAAGGAAGGACGCAAGGTGGGCGGGTCGAACCAACAGTCGGGTTCGCGACGCAACTAAGTTACTTCCGTCGTCCGAGAAGAGTAATAGAACTGCCAGGGACTGTAACGTGCTGACATCGCAGCAATGCAATCACGAGTGTTGTTTAATGAACGACGCCCAGAGGCACGCAGTGCCGGTCTGCAGACGTAGGCAAAGCAGCTGAAAAGTAGTCTTGCACCGCACATAATGGCAACAGTCGACACCACATCGGCAGGCTGAATTAGCTTTTGTTCAAAATTAGCACTTTAGCTAATTGTGTGAAAAACAAGTGTATCGGAGACGATACGAAAGCCGCCGCTCGTTAAAGCCCAAACTGCATTAGAACAAAAACTTACCTATCGCAAAAAAATTGCGCGTCAGCTGCGCACACAATGTGTCGAGGGCATCTATGATAACCCCGCGACCTTGAAATCTAGGTTAACGGTCACTCAAGGTCACTGGAAACGAAACCATTGAGTAGATCGTACACGGCTTATCATTAGACGAGTTATTGGACGTTGAATAATATCGTGACCTTGAAATCGGGGTTAAAGGTCACTTAATGTCATTGAAGCCGGTGCAATTCGAAAGCTTGGGTGCGGTTTTCTATTCGCCTTCTATAGTAACTGTGGCCATATCTGTATCCATTTGTGAGATATTCAGTGTCAAAGAATGGCGTGACCTTGAAAACCAGGTTAGGAGTCGTTTAAGGTCATTGATAGACCATATGCGACTTTCTATTGGTCCCCCGTTGTAAATATAGCACTATCTTGTACCATTTTCGAGTTATTTTACGTTGAATAATATCGTGACAATGAAATCGGGGTTAGAGGTCACTCAAGCGCATTCAAAATTGGTGCCATTCGAAAGCTTGGGTGCGGTTTCCTATTCGCCTTCTATAGTAACTGTGGTCGTATCTGTAGCAGTTTGTGAGATATTTAGCGTCAAAGAGTGGTGTGACCTTGAAAACTGGGTTAGGATAGGTCACTGGGAATGGCACCATTTGATAGATCGCATACGAGTTCCTATTCGCCTTCCATAGTAACTATGGCGATATCTTGTATCGTTTGCGAGATATAGCGACTTATTTGGTCGAAAATCGCAAAATTTTTATACCCCACCTGTATTTAGCGCCCCCGCAGGGGATGACCCCGTCTGAATTTTATGAAAATGTTTGATGCTGGTAAAACTAGAATGATTGGGCTTGGGCTACCATATGGTGAAAAAACTGTGACGATATGTTAAGCTGTTTTCATCTGATATCGGAACGTAACGGGCAGACAGACGGATAGAAAGACGGATGGACGGACGGACAGATTTGTTATATCTGTGTCGCGCGTCAGTATACTGACGCGCGATAAAAACCAAAAATAAAATAAAATACGGCGAAAAAACGATTTTCAATATGGCGGATGGAATTATTACACCCTGCAATGTGGCACGATCATGACATTGATTTTGCCAGATGACTGCACCTGCAATAGGCATATGTCTCTGGAATCATGACAGTGAATTCACCAAGTGGCAGCACCCTGCAGTGTGATACGTGGCTGTGGGATGACATGCCATGTAATTCACCCAAACGTCCGCCATATTGGAATTCTACATATGTTCTCCATTTTGACCATATCACCGCAGTGGACATGTCATTCTGTACCAGTCTGCGAAATTTTATCCAAATCGGACCACCCTCTACAGACAAAAATGACGTCATGTCGATTTTCAAGATGGCGGATATCAGCCATCTTGGATTTCAGTGGCCCAATAATGGGTTTTTAAAAACCGATGTACGACTTCCTATAGGTCGCCAATAAACACCGAAGCTCTAAATGGCTTAGTTTTTGGAAAAATCGCGTTTTTTTTGCAATTCAGCGACAGACAGACAAACAGACAGACGAACAGATAGACAGGCCCGATGCATGAAGCCGCTGTCGCTGTCGCGAGCGGCCGCCTAATAACCAATTCTCAAGCGTAACAATTTGAAATTCTGATATCAACATTTCTCGTCAGAAATAGCGATATCACTAAAACGATGCATTTTATTTGATCGTTTTCTGACAACTAACACAATATTGTACAATGTGCACACAAAAAAGCCAACTACTTTTTTAATATAGCGTCATCGAACCGCAGCTAGACGCTGTAATTTTTAGCACAGCGATTTAAGAAACAATTGCGAGTCTGGTCTGGCTATGATTATGTCTTCCATCTCGCGTGCGTAATGCCCATACCAGGTAAAACGTTTCAAACAAGTTGCATTTTTGGCGACAAACGAAATAATCAAACAGTAAAACCACAAAGTCAGAAATCTACTCGGCATCAACTTAACAAATTGAAGCATGAATTCATCACAAATATACTCAAAATGTCCACCGTGACTACGCGAGTCCTGACACAAGCAGAGAGACGGCGACGCCGTTGACAGATGCATGGCTGCAACAACAATCGGACGGTCCAGCTTTCTCCATTCGACTAACACTCTATTTTTTAAGTTCTGTAAGACGTCAGGTAAGGGTATTGCAATTGCAATTGCACAGGCTTCGTTGGAAATGCAACTGTAGTTGTGTCCTGAGTGGACTCGGGAATAAGTCCTCCAAATTTTATAAAATGTCATCAGTCATAACTGAAATTATGCTAACAATTCTCTGGCTTTGTTTTTTCTTCTTCTGTGGATCCAGTTTATTTACTATCGCGCACCGATAGCGTAGCGATGTGGTGGGTTTTTCGTATTGTCTGTGTGTGGTTTGTCAACGCGATAACTCATAAACCGTTTGATATATATCATCGTGAAATTTTTACGGGAGCAAAATATGATCTAAAGCTCGGACATCTTGGAAAATGGCTGCATTTCGATGGTCTGCGACGCACAGGTGCTGATTTAACGTCTCTGCCGTTGGCACGCACACCGCTCTAACGATTCAGTCGTTGGTTGATTGGTTGGTTAGTTGAATTGTGTCCAAACGGCTGGACGCATCGAGACTCTATACTTGACGTCGGGGTTCGTCTCAACCAAGATGTCTGAGCGGTGTTGATGTCGTTTTGTATAGTCTTTGATTAAGATAGTTGTGGTGGTCTTCAAACGACCTTAGTGGCCAGAAAACATCTAAAGACTTGAATTTTATTGGATTTTTACCGACCTGAGTATGCATAGCGCGGACCATGCCGTCGCAAGATGTCTGTCCGTCCGTCCGTCTGTCTGTGTGTCCGTCACACGCAGGTATTCTGTCAAAACGGTTACACATCCTCAAACTTTTTTACCGTCAGGTAGCCACACCATTCTAGATTCGCATGCCAAACGGTATAGCAATAGTACGACGGCGACCCCCTAACGGGGGCGTCGAATGCAAGAGAGTATGAAGAAAAAATCGCGATTTTCGACCAATATCTCGCTTTATCTCGGAAATAATACAAGATAGAGCCATAGTTACAATAGAAGGCAAATAAAAAACCGTACTCAAGCTTTCGAATGGTGCCAGTTTGAATGATATTGAGTGATCTCTAGCCCAGATTTCAAGGTCATGATATTATTCAACGCCAAATAACTCGAAAATGGTACAATATAGAGCTATGCTTACAATGGCCCACCAATACAAATCGAACGACACTATTATCAATGACCTTGAACAACCCCTAACCCAATTTTCGTGGTCATGCCATTCTTTGACGCTGAGTCTCACAAACGGATAAAGATACGGCCATAGTTGCTGCAAAATGCGAATAGGAAAGTGTACCCCAGCTTTCGAATTGTGCCATTTCCAATGAACTTGAACGAGCCAAACCCAAGTTTCAAGATCACGTCATTATTTAACGCTGACTGTCTCAGAAACGGTGCGAGATACAGACATAGGGACCTACGCCCTTCTCAAGCGTGTCATTTCGTATGACCTTGAGTGATCTTGAGTAACTTATAGCGAAATATTCAATGACACTATTCATCGCGCGGTCTCTCTGCGACAGCTGAGCTTCTTGCGGAATGGCCTGTCGAAACGGCTGGACGGATCGAGCTTTTCTGGAACAGAGGCTGTGATGTAGAAAGAAGTCTGTTTGTCTCTAAAAAGGAATGTCTTCCCGTAAAACTTTCCCGGAACGCAGAACTGCCGTGTTTTGGATTTTTGTTACACCACACACGTTGTCAACAAACATCCTATCTAACTTCACATAGCATTACAGTATTGACAAAATGCATTGACCGAATTTTCGTATTTACTAATAAATTTCTGACATCTTTCTTTGACAGTTAAACTAGGCAGTACACAACGAAAATGACTCTGACATTCCTTAATTAACTCAACATTTGAACTTTTAAACAATTTTATGAACATCAGTTATACGTAAAATCCAGAGAATGCAGGTCGCCGTTACTTAGTTGACACGATTCCAGGCCGTATAAGAGAATGGGCAAAAACAATTATAGTGCCACATCGAATAATATTAAGTTGGTACACTGGCCGTTGATGGGTGGGCTGTTACATTTGGTACAGCGAGGAGGGGACTGGCTGGGGCCGCAGCCCGCCCAGGTTCCTCCTGGCTGTACCAAATGCAGCAGCTCACCCATCAACGGCCAGTGTACCAATCAGCGTATTGCTGTATAGTGGTCCGTTGCTGTGCGGTTTTGATGTACCCAATAAAGGGTTAATCCTAACGGTTATAGTGTCACATGCGATTGTTCGGATTTACAGCGTCTGGCAGTTGACGTTCTGACGACTGTCTGCTGTCTCAATCGTTCGCCGTGTGGACGGCGGATTCGACAAAGCTTATTGGCCAAAAGAAAAAGTCCGCCGGGGATCTTCAATAGGTCATCATTGATCAGCTCCGTCAGCTATGCTAATCGCACGACCCGACTGCGGCCGCTGCTGCCGCCGGCGTCCGAACGTCGAATCCATGGGCGCTCGTTTAGCAACAGCGACCTTCTGCTTAGCGGCAAATTAGATCCCCTTGACCGTTGTATGGCCGTGCTGCCGTCGTCGCTCGGATCGCTGGGAGTCGACGGGACAGCCGAGGACGCAGTTGACGGCGCGCAGGTCGCGACACAGCATCGAACTATTACTGGATCCTGTGACGACGCTGACAACGACGAAGACGATTATGGAACTGACGGAAAACGGAGTGATGTCGACTGGAATAGTCCGCGACGAGGCGGCGGCTTTCCGTCTATACACACCGCGCTCGTCGTAGTAACCGCGGACATGGTCGCTGCCACCGCGCAGATCGGGGAAGGCGATTGCAGCGGCACCGTAGCGTCAACGACAACGGCAACGACGACACAGTGTGTAACATCGTCGTACAGCGACGTCGGGTCTCATGTCGTCGTTGCGAGTTTAGCGGCCGAGTCAATTAGCGACGATGCACACAGCACGTCGTCGGCTGTCACCGAAAACATGTCGACCACTACTGCAGCAACTGAACAAACTTAAAGTTACGTAATACCGATCAGTTGAGAAACTGACAATACCTGACGGTTCAGTGGCATTTATAGGGACAAGGCGGCCACGCTCCCACAATTCGGGTTGGCCTTTACCACTTTTCATAATACTATGATGTTTCATAAGTAAACGACACGAACACGCAGTGATGTAACTGACGTTTACTGTCGTCTTTAATAGACTGCTAGGTCTAGATTACTGTAATAGTAGCAGTACTAGCGTCGATAAGATTAGTAATTGGACCTATCTGGTATTTACACATTTTTATTGACGGCACGCGTAGTTCGTCTGTACATGTCTCTAACGATTATAACAATTATGACATTGTTGAAGTGAGTTGCAGTCAATTAGCCTAACTAGCGTTGCTCAGCAAGCATCCAAGTTGAAGTGTACAGTAGTGATGGACTTTGTAAATATTTACCTCATACAAGTGTATCCATGATAAAGTATGCGTGTGTGTTCTGTGCAGCTTGTATGTGTAATTAATAATAAGTAATTAATGATAATAATATGTAATAGTAATAATATGTAAATATGTATTTATCGCATGGTCGAGTTTTATAGGTGTGCGGGAATGGCTTTCAGCTTTCCCATTGCTTTCCATTCCCATAAGATGCAATCCCATTCACATTATCATTGCAATGCCAGCCAAACATTTGTTCTCGTCCCCCTTATTTTCTCATATAGACATTCCTATTCCATCCCATTCCCATTCCCAATTCCCGATTACCTTACAATAACGACTACAGGAACAATAATTGGAAATAGTTACAGCACTGTCCTTCATAAGTCATAGCACTATTGTTTTAGCAACACAAATTCATGACACAATTCTTCATACAATTCACCATTGTGTTACAAAAGACAGAAATAAATCACACCTTGGGCCTTTCTGTGAAAGCCGCAAACAAAGCGCACAAAGTCTAGCTTAATGTGATTTAACTAATCCTCGGGAATGATTTTGGGATCCTACAAGCATTAACCGTTCCAACTCCCATGTTGTTGTGTTCCCATTCCCACTCCCATTCCCATCCTTATTCCAATAAAATTCCCATTCCCGTCCCAATCCCATTCCCTATGGAAACTCCCATTCCCACGCACACCTCTAATCGAGTTGTATTTGCCTGTAAATGAGCAAATCCGCTCGTTGGTTAAAGCATGCGATCATGTCATAACTGCCCGTTGCCATTGACGACGGGCCAATAAAAACGATTGAGTTACAACAAACGGGCCCGTTGGCATGTTGCCAGCTTGTGCAACTTCGCAGCATCCATGAACTCAGAATTCGCGATGGTATTTGTAAACAGGAAGCTCTGCTGTCGCAAAGAGGCCGCGCGATGCTTCGTGTCTGTATAGCTTCAATACAAAACGTCGAGCGCAGTCTTTTATTATTAGTTGTTTCGGCTTCAGATATACCACTGCGTACAATTAAATTCTTTTCTGTTCTCTTCTCTTCGGCGTATTCGTCCATGCTGCAGGCCGTCACAAACAAACATTCGCTGGTGCGTCGCCGACTGTGCGATCTACACTGCATGGTCGTCGGTAACTGTTTTTGTCACTTCGTAGTTCGCACGTCCAGCAATCGATCGATAGCCAGTGGTGCGTGGCCGACTGTGTCATATACTCAGCTTCGTCGTCGGTAAATGTTTTTGGCACTTCGCACGTCCAGCAATTTTCGATAGCCAGCTATTAGACCAGAATCGCGATTTTCTCCTATACCGCACCTGCATTGGACGCCCCCGTTAGGGAAGTTTCCGTCGGAATATTGCTACCCCATTTGGTGCGGAAAAACTAGAATGGTGTGGCTACCCGATGTTGAAAAAATTTCGAAGATATGTTTATTCGTTTTGACATGATCCATGAACGTGACAGACAGACAGACACCGCATGACGGCATAGACCGCGCTTATGCATAGCATCGCGCGGTAAAAACAACTAAAATAAAACGTGCGAGGACGGGACAACACAGCATTATTTTCACAAATAGAACAATATTGTACTAAATATGAGTTTAACAATTATACGAATTATGTGGAGATTCTCGTCATTATTAAATTAACTGCTGCTGCGTGACCGTACCTTTAAATACATTTGAAACCAAGCGAATCACGAAAATATAAATTCCTGTAATAACGCATATTGAAGTTGAGCCGGGGGGAGGGTCACCGTTCAGCACTATATGACCCAGCAATGATAAAACAGACGTAGACGTAGACGTAGAAAGAAAACAAGCGCAGGCGATAGCCTCTTTGCCCGACTCAATAACACAACTACTATGCCTACTTTAATGAAGATTTTACTGTAATTTCACTTCGGCTTTATCATTATATCGCCAATAGTCGTAGATAATATCATTAATATTTTAAGAATAGCATTCCAGTCAATTGGTTTAGTTTTCCACCCCAGACACGCTTTTAAAATTGCAAATAATAATTCAGTTTAATTGGTACTCATTCGTTAGCGATTGTGACAATAGTGGCGTCTCCAAGTGAATCACAATAGACTAATGCATTGCCGCTTAATTTTTGGACCGTTATTTCGCCAATTTTTATCATAATTTATTATTATACAGCTAGATAATTTTCAGGTACTATAAACGTTTTGTTGTATCCCAAAAATATAGCCAGCAGCATACGTGTACGAAGTCAATTACAACGGTCACACGTCATATGTGAGCAATTATTTCTAAAGTCGTATTCGATCGGAATGACTGTTACATAATGCTGAGCGCGATATGTTAGCGATAGCTAAGTTGCTCGTAAATGTATTCCTCTGGGTTGCCATTATTGCCATGTTTTGGCCTTCCTGCCCATCCGCTTAGTTACTATTCTGTACGTTTACTGTTTTCATTGATGTAAATCGTTTTGGACGTTTATGATTGCGATTATTATAATGTTTACTTGCTGTTCACGAGCATCGAATATGAGACGAGCTACTGATTGTCCTTTGTGTATTAGCGCTGTACTGTTGAATGCGTGCGTGTCAGTAATAGAGGGAGAGTTTGAGATATCGGCGAAGACGCGAGTACATTAAATGTACTACATCAATCATTTACGCGTCGTAACGCGCCTGTATCCGCTGATAAAATATACTTCTCGCCCTTCTCTGGCAACCGGTTCGTCACGACAGAAGAAAACGCTCAACGTAAAAACACGGAAATCGATATATCACCCCACATGCTGTTACTACGATAAGTGTTAATCAGTCATCTGTCAGCCGCTGCAGGCTTCTCTGTCTCATCAGCTCCATCTGTCGCCGGGCAATGACACCAGCTGCTATCGGCGGCCGATGTCTCAAGCCTCTGTCAAAGGAAATGAGATCTCAAGCAACAACACTGCATTTAGATGACTCGTAGATGTTATTTCCGTAGTGCTTTTTCACCAGTGGCATAGCTGAGAAATTAGGGCCTGTGTTCAACACGCACCATAAAAAATAACCACAAAATTGATCAAAACAGCCTCAATTTATTTAACGGAATCGAGAAAACGATAGAATACTACACCACGAAATGCATTCTAGCTTTTGAATTAGCAAATCTTTGAATAACTTTCAATTTAAATATGTCAATTTTAATCAAACGTTTTTGTTCAGTACTAAGTGCAGCCAAAACTGTATTCGCAAGACAATATAAAATTATTTTACTGAACTAAAAATACTAATAACAGGACATCGGAGGCCCGTATCGTTAGTATTATGTTCAGTATGAATTTCGATATCTGTTCATACTATAAAAAGCTCAGCCGTCGCAGAGAGGCCGCGCGAAGCTTCATGTCGTTAAAAATTTTGCTAAGTCATTCAAGTACGTTCAAGGTCATTTGAAATTACACCGGTGAGTAGCCTAGGGCATGTGTAAGGTCTTACTAGTTATCCATTGTTGGCCTAAATATGTGTCTATCTTGTACCGTTACTGACATATTCAGCGTCGAATATTGGCGTGACCTTGAAATCTGGGTTATAGGTCACTCAAGATCATTGCAAACGGCACCATTCAAAAGCTTGGGTACGGTTTCCTATTCGCATTCCATAGAACCCTATGGCCGTATCTTTAGCCGTTTCGACACAATACACGAACATGACTGACACAGCACGACGGCATAGGTTCGCGCTTATGCATAGTATCGCGAGACAAAATCGAGTCTCAAAAAAAAACTAGCGGGCCTTGTGAATATTTGGGAGACTTCATCCTTGGCTCTCCATAGAACCGCCTGCCTCTGGGAGTGGGCGGCCATGTCCATTGACTCTTGAACACCCTGTAGCTATATGCCACTGCTTTGCACACTGTTATTTTTAATTCGGTGTTGAGATACAATAAACTGAGTGAAATCAAATTCAATAATACACCTTATCAATCAATCAATCAATCAATCAATCAATCAAAACACATTTCTATAGCGCC
>Ga0209149_1001022_pt1 | contig 13289 bp, 4 predicted proteins | sample WorMetTyACAVOLI2_FD_187423 | JGI IMG/M metagenome (GOLD analysis project Ga0209149, IMG submission 187423) | Marine gutless worms symbiont microbial communities from Max Planck institute for Marine Microbiology, Germany - Olavius algarvensis... ... | reverse complement strand
CGCCGATCTGCGTGATCCAGGTCTGACGTGGACGACCCGACGGTCTCTTCCATCCAGCTGGCGGGCGCCTTTCGGATCGGCGGGCGATGGTGCAGTCTAAGCATCACGGGCGGGGACGCCACAGTCCAATCGGGCAACATGGCCGAAGAGTCCTGAACGATCCGTCCCCTTGCGCCAAATTTCACCATCATGGCTTTAGAAATGTGGTCTTAAGTTTACCATAATGGTCGAAATGTGGAATTTTTCGTATAAATCTGCCCCTAAGGGGCCAATCCTTTAAGCGATTTTCAAATACAAAATTTGGCATGGGAGGGAGTCTCAGGTCCACACTCTCACGCCATTTTTTGTATAAATTTTCCCCAGAGAGGTATATCCTCTTAAGCGATTTTTTTTACAAAATTTGGCGTGGCAGGGAGTCCCAGGTCCCCACTTTCACGCCAACTTTCTCCGCTCCCCCGTGCTAAATTTCGCGTTTATCGGGGCAATGTGTCCCCCCTGCAAGGCGAAAAACCCATTTTGGACCACTAAGTAGGCCTACATGTAATACCGGCAAGCTGCGTTGCGCGCAGGCCTGCCGGTGATAACATATTTTATATACCGGCTTGCGATCAGTGTTTTGCATTGCTTACATAAGCTTGTTATACAGCCCTGCAGCGTCTGCATACGTCGCAACGATTATTGACCCACGCGATATATGTTTTTGCACCGGTTAACGTTCGGCCGTCCGTCATATTTTGCGTGGCCTCCCGGACAGGCAGTGCAGCCGTGCATCAATGCGTATTCAGACACTCGACGTCGACGTCGACTTTGTTGTGCATGAGAGCTGACTGCTGACGTGACGTGGCGCCAGTGTTGCGCAGTGAATAGCGCATATCAACGTCTTGCACTCTGGACAAGTTAGGACGCGTAATCGATTTGTACAAACCAGTTTCAGATTCTGTCCTAAAACCGATGTCGGTTTCGTGGTACAAATAAAATGGACTGTTTGCTAAACTGTGTTACGTACCGTGGCTGTTTTTGGGAGATGTTTTCCACGTTTTTGGTGCTAGATTGTGATATTTTTCACGTTTATTTATACTAGAACTGTACAATAACCGGTCCCGTTGGTGATGTACCTATAAAGTACGGCAGCATATCGTCTGTTGACACACTTACATTATTGTAAACGTATTTTTGTATATATACGTTAGTTGTAAGTTTTACAGTCAGGTTGATGCACCACTCACACGAACACATAAGCCTCAACTCTGTGGCAATTTAAACGTTTTGTCAGCGCGCAGTGTAATGTATAGCCTACGTTTCAGTGTTTCAAGTAATTGTCGCGTTTTGGTATTCGATTATTTTAATACTCGATTAATCGAATACAATAATGGTTACGGCTCTATGTCGGGACGACGTGAAACGTGATGTGTTTTGTTGCAGACCTACTCTAATAGTCTTCTGTAAATCACAGATAAACAAATAGACAGCATTGCCGAAATGACGACCCTGTTAACGAAGATTTATCAGCAGCACGGTGGGGGTTAGGGTTAAAAAAAGTATCGTCCTTTATGTTCATAACTATACCATAACGACAAACGTCAATGCGATATGCTAACTAACGGTAACACCATTTCAACGTATTATCCTCGTGAATATTCGTATGAAATTTGATGAACGTAGCTTTTGTGATTTAAAAAAACTGAAAAATGTAGGAAAAAATAGGAACGCAGCGCACAAAACGGAGCTGCTGTTCATCATCTACTACGAGACCAGCAGAAATACGAAACCAACAAAAAATAAGTGGTCTCCGACGACAGCGGGACCGGCAATAATATAAGCGGGGAATGTTATCTCGACCCCATACTTTAACCTTTACAGTGCCACATCGAATAATATGAAGTTGGTACACAGGCCATTGATGGGTGAGCTATTACATTTGGTACAACGAGGAGGGGACTGGGCAGGGCCGCAGCCCGCCCAGGCCCCTCCTCGCTGTATCAAATGTAACAGTCCATCCATCAACGGCCTGTGTGTATAGGCCTATACCAGTCACAGTATTGCTGTGTAATGGTCCGTTGCTCTGCGGTTTTAATATGCCCGTTAAAGAGTTAAATGATGTGTTACCGTAGCAAGAGCATTTTTCTCAGCAGGCAATGGCGATCCTTTCACCAAAGAGCAAGCGGTCCCATCACACAGACGGTATGGCGCTGAAAGCGGGTTAAGCCATGCAGCCGCGTTGATTAACGGTTTTATCTATACGCCGCAGCTGTTTCCCATGCTGAGAATCTTCGGCTGGCGCGGCAGGTGCTGCAGCCGAAACCGCAGCGAATTGCAAATATTCTAACCTTGCAATACAACATGAGTCGAAACACATGAATCAGTGAAGGAGAGCGCGTGCACGTCAACTGTATAGTTGTGTGATCTTAATGTGAAGTTTATTCGCCAGGTGGAGCGGCAGACAACATAGTAAATGATAAAAACATAGAAAGAAGGACAGCAATACAGACCCGTAGCCAGAAAAAAATGCTAGTGAGGGGGGACTTGCATGCAACCAATCGATAGTTCCATTTTCAGTGACTTTGAATTGACCCTAACCCATTTTTCAAGGCACTCCATTATTCGACATTGAATATCTTAAGAAACGATGCAATAGAGACAAAGTTGATGGAATACTAACTCACTTCACATGACCTTGAGTAACTTAGCAAATTTTTCAACGATATTTTCTCTGCGACAGCTGAACTTCTTTAAAATACTTGAGCTAAAGACGTGTGAATGGTCGTTTATTAAGTCCACTCATCGTCTACATCAATGGCATTACTCGATCGAGCGAATAAAACGTCTTTTAGCGGTCTGTATTAACCGTATTTACCAGCCGCGACAAGGAAAAACTGGAGTATTTTATATAATTTTATACATCAAAGTGAAAAAAAAGTTCTGAATACAGAAACTGCTACAGAGTCGGAGTATAGGCCTACGCGTGAATTAACGAAGTTGAGATATCCCAACAACACATCACGGTTGTTTAACTATATCAAATAGGCGCAACAGCATGTTTGCGAGAAGTTTATTCGCCAAGTGAAGAGGCGGACAACACAGTGTACATGATAAAGGCTAATTTATTGGGTGCAACACAACGGACGCCGTTTTCCATTACAGTACGGCATTGGCACAACCGTATACGAGATGCGAAGAAACGCGAGTGTCCACAAGGGACGAGTGCCACGCCGGTACGAGACATCAGCAGGCATTGCCCGACTATTCTGAAAGTTTCATGAAGACAGTTGCAGTAACCGTTTCTCTTAATGGTTGCTAACAAACAGAGTAACGAGATAAAAGTTACAACTGTATAAAACGACTAAAAACAATACTTGGTCGGCTGTCGTCGAAGCCATGTGAAAAGCAACTGATGGGGGCGCGGTTCCAAGGATGACAGTGGGAGTGGCGGCGGTTTCCATTAAAAATTCTTGCCTCCTGTGCTTCCCAATGAAGTTCGTGATAAGGCCTATTGGCCATTTCTGTTGATGCATATGCTGATGCATTGCTTCAACTTTTGTTTACAGTGTTTTGAGAGCGATTAAGTTAGGGACGGTTTACCGTTCAAAGTGATAATATAGTGACATCCCCCAGCTGAAATCATGTCCACCCCATTGCTCCGCCCCAAATGTCAGTCCCAGAACCGTCCGTGAACTGATGAGCACGAAGAAAGCGAGAATGTAATACGGTCGCATTATAAAAGCAGGTCATCATTGTGTTCTGCTGGACTGACAGCTACGTCATCTATTCTGTTTTCTTTGGTACACCATAGTTCTTAGAAGTAAGTATTTAAGAGTATTTCTACGGCGGAAAAATAGCAAACAGTCACAATGCACCGTGGTTGACTTACTCCCGAATAGGAATGTTTTCAGTTGACGCTTGAAACGCGCAAAGTTCATGTCTCGTCGCAGGTGCGGCGGTAAACTGTTCCACACGCGATAGGGGGGGGGGGGGGGGTTGCAGCACTGAAGCTTCGATCGCCGAAGTTGTTGTGCGTCCGTGGAACGAGGCTTGTCCTGGCGGCGGCTGAACGTAGCTGACGGCGATCACTGTCCGTAACGAGTAGGATGTCGTCGGCTATGTATGCATGTGTCTGACCAGCCAGCGACTGGTGTACCAGGCATGCAACCATGTACTCGACTCGTTGACGGACAGGCAGTCAATGCAGCTGACGCAGCACCGGCGTCTGACGCAGCACCGGCGTGATAATCGCATGGTCGAGTTACTGTGACCAGACGTGCGGCGGCTTTCTGAATGGACTGAATCTTCCACAGAAGGCCGTCTGACATGCCATACAGCATGGAGTTGCAGTAGTCCATACGACAGCAGATAAACGCCTGGACTGCTGTTTTGGCGGCGGTGGTTGTCATTGATCGAACAGCTGATGCGGGGCGTCCGAACTATAGCAGCATGTTGCTTTCGGTTTTCAGCGGTCTTCTTTCCTCTCATTTTCTTAGATAAATTTCTTGGATACCGAGTCATGCCGAGAAAATATTTGTATTTTTTTCAAACATTTCCACTTTGTTAGTCTCTTTAAGCAAAACTCTGATTTCACCTCCATAAGTACTGGATCTCTTCTTTTCAGACTCTACAGTACTCCTCTCAGTTTAGGCTACTTATCTCCTAATACAACTTTATGCTGATAACACATACTGACATACTGTTTGTATCCAGACATGTTCATCGAAAGTATTTCTCTTTTACAAGCTGCTCTTGGTGCCATTGCTGACTATAGTATAGATGACGTCCAACTTTAACAATTTTAAGAGCGAATTTCTATTGTTACGTCTGCAGCCTCAGTTCAGTAAAATACACCACCTTGTTCTTGCTTTCAATACTGATGTTTCCGTTTCTCCTTTTTTTGTTTCTGCTCGCAGTCTTAGTCTTATCTTCGATTATCATCTTACTTTCTGTAACCAGGTTTCTGCTGTCACTCGTGCATGCTTCTGCCATATGCGTGATCTCAGTCGCATCCGCCCTATACTTGACTTTGATATAGCTCCCACTGTTGGCATATCAACTGTACACTCGAGGCTTGACTATACTGCAACTCAATATCATAAGTTATATTCAGCGATATCAGTCAGTTACGTCACACAGCTCTCCATCATCATTCTCTGATCTAGGACTGGTTGTTCACTTGTATCATGGGGTCTTCCATTCTCATCTCAAAACTTACCTCTTTTCCGAGTCTTTTCCTCCATAGCTTTCAGTCTCTTCACGGACGGATTGCATGGAATATTGACATCTGGTGTTTGGAAGTCTTTAGCGTTTGAAGTACTGACGAGTGTTCAACAGTTTACCGGTCGAATAGGCCGGACCATTGGGACGACCTATGTTAGATAGGTCAGCTGTTGGAGTGTATCGCCTGTAGGCAATTGCTGCCATTTTGTTCTATTGGATAAAGATGAAAGTTGTTCAACACCTGACCTGTCTAACATCAAGCCGTCCCAATGGTCCGGCCTATTCGACCGGTGAGCTGTTGAACACGCCCCTGGTGAGCGGCGAGTGTGGCAGATTAAGTCAGCCCAGCTGACCTTAGGGCTCACTCTATAATAATCTTACTTACTTACTTACTTACTTACTTACAACAACTCGTATCATCATTCGCTTTTCGATGGCTTTTCCGTACGTTTCATTGTCCTATTAAACTCCTCTTTTCCCACAGCTATTGCTTCCAGAATGCTGTTCATCGGCATTAGGCAGTACAACTAAGATCTGGCTGTGTCGGTTTAGAATCGTTATGCTCGCCGCGTCCGCCTTGTGATTGCACATGTAGTCCTGCGGCAATGTGGGCAGCCACTGTCATCCCGCCCAGCTCGTCAGTAGGGCTGCGCAAACCGGGTAATATTTAATTCGAGTACACGTCGAATATCTTAACGATAACTCACTTAAAACAGAACAGAACTTCGTTAACAAGTAATCACACAGTGCGAATTGTCTATGTGCGTTGAGCCGTTAGTCGATGTTATAGACTGTGTTCAGAGAGTGCGAACCTCCGCCAATGCGTCTGACCTCAACCAAAAGTTATTCGGAATTTCGGATTAATCCGGCTTCTGATCGGCGTGTGCCGGGTCGCTCCTAAAAATATTGTGGACACAATCATTGCCTTACCGGCGTCAGTCACTCACTTCGCCGAGTGTCGCGAAAATCGACCAGTGACTGTATGAGAAACGCTAATAAATCTCAAATCTTCAATTTCGCAACGGTGACGGAAGCGTAAAAGTGATCTGGAATCCGTATCCGGGACCGTATCACCACCAAAAGTTAATCAGTTCTTCCGATTGGTAGATCTAATCATAGCACCAAGTTTCAGTGACATCGGCTGATTACTTCTTCAGTAATCCTGCTCACAGGAGGACAGACAAATAGAACCGATCGCATAACCTTCGCCTTGGCGGAGGTAAGAACCACAAATTGTGACATTTACATAACTAACGTCGGCAACATGAACAGATCTCTGCAACTCACGAGAAATAAACAGGCTGTGCAATGCTCGACGCCTCTCCCGAGTTTACCGATATTCGCCAGGGGGCGCTACCCTATCCTTCGCGATATTTTGGCCCAGTTATAACGATTATGGCTCAATTTAAATCAAAATTTAATGACATGATTCTATTTTTATTGATTCTGAAATTTCACGATTTTAGCTGTAATGCAGTTTTCCTGTAATTTTGCTGTAAAAAAACAAGCATACAACCAAACATACCCACGCTGCCAAAAACATACTCCTCGCCAGCCAAATTAAACTTCTGTATATTAGGTATTCAGTGCATGATTGTGTGTGAGTAATCGATTAAGCTGTTGTGCACATTGTTCGTCGACCACAAATACTGACAATATTCGAATCGCGGTCAAGATCGGTAAAACTCGCTGCAGCACTCTGTAACTTACGACAGTTTACGCGGTTTACAATCTGGATAAAATCTTATTTGTATAGGCCTACGATCTGGCTAATGTATACACTTACAACGGTTCAGTGGCCGGTTCGTTATTTTGACAGGTGCCTCATAAATCTATATGTTTAAAATTGTTTCTGATTATTTTAAAGTCGACTATACTCAAGCGATCGGATAATCGGTTACTCGGCACATCTCTGCTCATCGTTTCATCAACTGCTAAAAGACGCTGCGTCCGTGCGAGACGTCGTCCCGTGGGACTAACTTATCTGCAGCGCGTACGCCCTCGAATAGGGACGAGATCAATAGACAGTAGGTAGCCCAATACGTCGTACCGTGGCTGCTGGTCGGTCGTAGCGTATGGCGCCGAAGGATAATTGGATAGGAAAACGCTGTTGTTAACGCAGCTGCTGTAGCTGTGGAGTGTGGACTGATGATCTGCAACCGATGACGACAAACAGTAACACTCTTGTAGCAGAACCGAGGCCTAGTTTAACCCTTTAGAGTGCAGAGGCAATTATAGTACCAAATCGAATAATATGAAGTTGGTGCACTGGCCGTTAATGAGTGGGCTGTTACATTTGGTACAGTATGGGCGGGCCCCCACCTATCAACGGACAGTTTACCAATCGCCGATAGACGTTATTGTTATTTAAATTAGCATGTTAGCTGGCACAACACAACTGGGTAATAATTCCACACATTGACAACTCTATTAGTGAGGTAAAATTTACATAAGTTATATTTACGGTTATGGTTAGGGTTGGCCGATCTACCGCTGTCTCTGGTCATGTAACGAGAGCTGTCTCAGCAATAGCTGAGCTTCTTGTTAAACTTTCGCTTTAAAGCGATGGCGATGTCTTTCTGTTTGTTTGTTCGTTTGTTCGTCTGTCGCTTGAAACGCGTAGTTGTCGGGCACTGGCCTGCTTAACCCAGCAGCGCAATAGTGCTGGCGGCCGGAGCGCTACTGAGCCAGTCAGGCCAGTACTTCCAGCGCCCCTGTAGCCTTACGTAGGCATATATGACGCTCTGTAAATGTACCTATTATTACTATTAATATTATTATTATTATTATTATTATTATTTGGCTTGGTAGATTGAATACAACTGTCGGCTGTGTTGTAGAGTTGCCGCGACAGCGCAAAAAGCGGAAGCCGTATACGCGCTATCAGACAATGGTGCTTGAAAACGAATTCGTCGGAAACTCGTACATTACGCGCCAGAAGCGGTGGGAGATCTCGTGCAAACTGCATCTCAGCGAGCGTCAGGTCAAGGTCTGGTTCCAAAACCGGCGCATGAAGCGCAAGAAGCTGAACGAGCGAGCCAAGGTCCTGCTCAAGGACCAGGCCGACACTCCGCCGCCTCCGTCCGGCTCGGCCTCCTCGGGCGGCGGCGGGTCGTTCGGCCACGTCTCGACCGCCAATCCGCTTCCCTCGGCGACATCGTCCTCCACCGTCCGTCTACCGTCTCCGAGTCAACATCATCATCAGCATCAACATCTGCAGCGCGTCGACGCCGGACACGCTGGGCTTCATACGCACAACTGTAACTGACCGCTGTCGTGTGCTACTGCGATGACGGCACGCTGACCTCCACGTCGACGCGTCACGCGAACAACGACTATCCGAGCCGATTCAAGGACATTTTCCCGGCTAACAGGCACGCCGGATAACAACCATGGCGGACAGATACCGCTAGGACGTCACTGTCTGAGATGGATGAACGTCTGTGGGTTTTATGTGTCCGGAGACAGCCCGCGTGTTATCTGATATCACCACAGGATTCCGTTGCTCGCTCGCCAGTTTTGCCATCCACTGATTAATCGAACCTCGGGTCAAAGATGTGTCTGCGGCGTGTGTGTATGGCGACCTAGGGTCGATGAAATACGATTGCTGGCTGCCCCTGTTTGTCCGTTCTTCATCGATAATGCACGCATTCACGCGGCAAACTCTATTACCTTTCTACATATTGAACAGTGTTTTTACACACCCTCGCAACATTTACCCCTACCGGACAGTTGCCCTTTGCCTTTAGGCCCCTACATCGGGCCAACTGACGAAAACATTGAACCAGTAAAGCTGAATGCCCCGAGAAATGTCGAATGTCTATTGTGCAAGGGCGGATCCAGGCGTAACAGGCCACGTCCATGGGCGGATCCAGGGGAAAGGGGCATGCCCCCCAACTTCATGACAAAACTATTAACCCTTTCTATACTGCGACTACATTACTCGTGAGACTTTATCACTGCCACTTAATGATTGATTACAGCACTGATAGATTAGGCCTACTTGCTTCATCGTTATGTTTGCAAATTTAGCACAAAATCGTAGGCTGTCTGACAGATAAGCTAAAGCTGTTCAACTTCTGAGGGCTCCACTCTAGACCCCCTGATTTACGACGTCCAGTATTTGGCTCCCCAAACTCGTTTTCCGGATTCGTTCTTGCTGTTCTGGTATGCCGTGGCGCTCTAGAGTATGACGATGGAGATATATGGATCCGAGAAAGTTTGAGACTAAATCAAATAACATGTCTTGTACAGAGTATTCGAACTGCCCTTTGGATGCACACATTTAAGCTATTTATACACACATACTGGTGGACTACGTTTATTTTAGGATGCAGACCAATGCTGGGGGAATTTGTCAGCCTTTGGCGAAATGGCGACGTCATACATACCAGTGAACTGTGTGCAGTTTGTGACACCGTGACTGTTTACACAGCTTCATTACTTGCGGTCGTGACGTCAGCATGTAAAGATGCTTTGAATGATTTTGACACAGATGATGAGACATTTTGGTAGTTGGGTGAAATCTGAAACGGGACACTTTGGTGTGATAATTAGCTGTTAGTATATGGTAGGCGTACAGTAAGTTTGATATGTTCAACAAATATAGGCCCTCGCAGTCGAAAGGCGGAATGCTGCAGTTTGGTAATCGCTCACCTACAGATAGTATACGTTCCTGTCTCTTGTAATCGCTTACCTGCTGTTGACTGTCCAGGCACAATCTAGAAAACAAACAGTAAGATTCGTCTTAAGATCGTTGTAAGTTCGATTATGGGCTAACGACCTCCATTGCAAAGGGACGCCACCACAAAAAGTATTATGTTAATATTAGAGCGAAGATTTTTGCGGCGGTGAAATTAAAATGATTATTGACCTAAGATAATAATCGTAAGGTCGTCGTAAGATCTTTTTGCTAATCGAGCACTGCCAGAATTGTCTGTCTTTTATACCATCCTCCTGCCAAAAATATCCATAAGTCTCACTCTATGGATATAAGCAAACTACCACATTGTCTCATCTCGGTGTTGCAATTTGTGCTCGTGCGTACAGTGAGAATGCGGCTTTAGTCAGTCGTGCGCGTGCGCGTGCGCGTGCTTGTACAATAATGCTCGTATATACTGTTGAATGGGACCTACGAGAAATTATTATAGTCTCTTACCGCGGCTGTGATTTCGTTTGCTTATGTGAACTGTACAGTGGACAAAACTGTTTACCAATCGATAGCAAGCATGCCAGCAACGTAACGCAATCTTTTGCAATTGTTCAGTATATCAACTGAATAATTATACTATTCGCATATATACAACTGAAGGAAATGTATTTGGACAATGCGTAAAACACAAGCAGCAGCACGAAATCACAGAACTAAGCTATAGAAGTCCACGAATTTTTGATAATGTGTTTAACAGAGACAGTGAAAAGTAAACTCGCAAACCAGATGATAAACATAAAACAGAAAAGTCAAAGCATACGCAAAACTTGACACACGGTTTTAATTCGATAACTTTTCAACAAAAACTTATGTCAGAATATCAAAACTAAACATTTGAAAGTCGTGCGTCGTTAGACATATTCAACGTCAGTTTGTCATGGTTTCATATGGCATGCAGTGCAACTCGATTGGTATAACAATAGCAGTGAAGCCCAGCTTACGTTGTTGTTGTTGTGCATACTGTTGTTGTTACCGTGCATTGTTGTCGTTGTTGTTGACGGTGAGTAACAGATATAAGAGGTCTCAATTGTACGGTCGATATTTTAGATTTTGTAAATAGCATATTTACGTGTAGTATTATTGACTTGTTCGAATGTTAGGTGGAATATATTGAAGCGTATGGTCATACCAATCGATGACATCTTCTTGCTATACGTGTAATTGTTGACGCCACAGTAGAACTGTGTGTGTTGCCGACTCTGTTATGTTGACAAGACGCTACCAAACCGTTAAGGTTATGGCATTTACCGCGCGCCATATCGTGTCTGTTGTTAGACGCGAATTACGATGTACAAAATAGTTAGTTTTCTGCAAAGGAACATCTTTTTTTTGTATCGACCAGTGGCGGATCCAGGGAGAGCAAAAAGGCCATGACCCCCAGTGCGAGTGTCAGTATGGTTTGATCTCCCTTACAAATGCATAAATGGATTTTTACTTTTAAGACCTGTTACATGTGAAGACAGGCACATGAACTCTAAAACTGCAGCACTTCGGAATGCACTAAAGTAGACCATTTGAGGTTAAAAAATTAAAAAGTTTCTAGTGAGGGTGCACAGACTCACCCATGCAGACCCTATACGATGGGCCAAGGGATGTTCCCGTCTCACACCCCACCTATATAGGCGCCTACGGCGCCTCTATCTACGCTTCAGCTCGCCTTTCCAAACTTCTCGATCTGCTACTGGTATCGTAGTGGCGTAGAAATCCGAGTTCTTTGCACAAGACCACGAGGTACAATAAAATCACACCATCTGCGTCACTCCTTTGAAATCATTTAGTCATCTCGATATATTGTTTGTGCAGTGCTTGTTATGCCAAAATCTACAATTAAATGGTCACAAAGTGATCACTATTGTACAATATATGGCTACAGGAACAGTGGCGGTATGGCCCCAAATATTGAAAAGCTCCCATATTTTGAGGCTTGATTTGATGATGTAGTGATATCGACGTTCGTACTGTAAAACTGATAATAAATTGACGTACAAACGATGCGGCCACCACCCCAAAAATAACCCTTTAAAGTGTAAAGGTAATTATAGTGCGTATCGAATAATATGAAGTTGGTACACTGGCAGTTGATGATTGGCTTGTTACATTTGGTACAGCGAGGAGAGGACTGGGCGGGGCCGCAGCCCGCCTAGGCCCCTCCTCGCACTACCAAAAAACAGCCTTCCCATCAACGGCCAGTGTACCATTCACCGTATTTCTGTATAATGGTCTTGTTGCTCTGCTGTTTTATTGTGCCAGAGTTAAAAAGGTATGAAAATTGAATTGTGCCTCCAATCATTATCACCTGCAATTGATATTTATTCGATTTCTTTTCTTGAATTTTAGCAAGCGAGCCAGAGTGCGAGTTGTCAGAAAACAAAGGGGATTGAATGGCCGGAGAATACAAGGGAGTAGGGTGTGGGGAGAAGGTACACCCACCATTGCCCCTTTCCAGAAAGTTTTGATTTTTTTTCTTACAATTGCGTGTTTTGGTGTATTTTGAATCGCGTTTTTAAAGGTCATAGTAAAGGTAAGTAAACCTGTGAGTAAGTAAGTAAGTAAGTAAGTAAGTAAGTAAGTAAGTAAGTGAGTGAGTAAACGAATTAATATGCAGAGATATATAAAGACATACAAGAGCAAGTTAAACAGTGGTGTATTGTGAAGACGAGTATTAACCCATCCAAACAACGAAAGCTTGTACACAGCTGGTCTAGTCCTGCAATCTTGCGAGCAAGGAGAATTTTGTTAACCCTCATAGGCCTGTAATTAAATGAGCAAGGGGTGCTGTAAAAGTAGCAACGGGGTTCAACTACAGGCGCCCACAGGCAGGAGGAAAATGCGAAGGCTGTGTTCGCTTGGTTCGCACAAAAAGAAAACCAAAATCGTTGTAACCAGAAACGTCTTACGCGCTCAAAATGTGCGTAAATGTCCCGAGCTTACGGCGCTTCCCAGACTCTGGATTTAAGGGGACCAGTGGGACCACTTCGTGACTGGGAGAGTACGACAGGTTGAACAACAGGGGAAGTTGGAAGGGGAGGAGAATGAACGGATTAAAAGGAAAAGAATGGAATGAAAATGAAAGGAAAAAGGGGAGGAAGAGATAAAGATGGGTTAGATTTTGCCATTTGCCACCCCCTCCTACTAGCGCCCATGAGTTCAACACTCCCAACCTCCGTCAACTCGCACCCTGAAGCGAACAGAAAAACATTTGAACTTTAATAAAAAAAAATATTGTTAAATTGTTTATATTTTATTTACGTTACGTGTTATACAACTTATGGCATTACGGTATTTGGTATTTTTGTTTTAGCGCTGTAGATTTTAATTTACAATCACAGTGGTCGATATGGTGAGTGCAGTAAGGATGGACTGTAGCTTCAAACAA
>Ga0209149_1001021_pt1 | contig 13293 bp, 11 predicted proteins | sample WorMetTyACAVOLI2_FD_187423 | JGI IMG/M metagenome (GOLD analysis project Ga0209149, IMG submission 187423) | Marine gutless worms symbiont microbial communities from Max Planck institute for Marine Microbiology, Germany - Olavius algarvensis... ... | reverse complement strand
CACATTGTCGAATCCTGTCCCCTGACAAAACTGAATGGTGGCTTATCTCGGCTACACTCTGCGGATGAGGACGCTGTTTCGTGGCTGACCAATTATGGTAAATGACATGCATACGAGAAGAAGAAGTCAGCAATTTGACAAAAATCAACACTAACAGAAAATTTATACAAGAAATGTTAGATACATGCAAGTGTTATGCACATTCAGCAGAATTGTAATAGATGAGTGAAACTGAAAACAATAAATACGAAAACCAAAACAGGATAATGAGTCAGGCACCTGTCAATCTTCTCCAGCTCTTGATCAATCAACGGCGTCATGCTGTAACATTGATCTGCAGCCACACAAACAACAAACAGATGCTCGGCAAAATCGGCACTAACAGGATACTTCAATAATTAAATAAATCGATAAATAAATAATCAATCAATCAAAAAGCTATCGCTTACAGAAAATGACTAGAGGTTTATAAAAAAATAGAATGAACAGGAAACTAAAAGTTAAAAAATATGTTAGAAATACGTTAAAATAAAATAATAAATGAATAAAAAGTTGGCTTTAATAAGCCTGGAACTTTAAATTTTCAATTCATCCCATAAACCTTTGACATGAACAACGCAACGAAACCATCACTGTTACAAATGACTCGCTTATGGACACGATTGACAGCAAAAATGTGATTAAGATATTTCTGCGTGTTAGACTGGCGTATTGTACACATATCTCGACTCTTCTGCATCTTATCTGTACAGTCAGCTAACGGTCTTCTTGACTTCAAATAACAGTATCTTATTTCTTTTGTTATAGACAACCACAACAACCACTTTACGACCCCTTTCCAGGACAAACCAACACAGCTGGTACCAGAAAAAAACACAGATTCTGGATTTTTAATGGTCCTTGGTTGGTTGCTGGAACTCTCCTGCTGTTGCCTCTTGCTGTATGACCACTAGCTGGCTTGTAACAGTCACACGGACGAGAGTGAGAGAACCCAATGTCCTACCTAGATTTTACGCTGGATATCCTTTCTGCCGCCACCCTCCCAATGTACCTAGTCTTTGAGTCGGATCACAGTATGTCAGATTGTACAACTCATTTGTTTTGTTATAGAAATAACGGAGAATTAATAACAGCAATAATAACACTGTTATCGGTGACCTTCAAGTGTGGATAGATCCGGTGGATCAGCTGCAGTTTCTCCGGTAGGATCAGCATTCTGAATCATCACCAGCGCTCGGTCGATCATTTCCTAGCAACAGACATATTGTTTCAATGATCTACATCTGAACTGGTATGAATCTCATTTCACCTAAACTACAACAAACTGCAGATGTATCAGCAAACACAATCGTAAGCAAAAATGCAAGTCTGACACTCTCCATTACAACATCATACCATGCTGCAAAGATTGGAGCTTTTAAAATTTATGCATAATGCGTTAAAGAATAAATCGTGATTACACAAATTAACTTCGTTAAAAATTTTAACAAAAACACGATGAAAAGACAGCAACCGTTCATTTCTTTAATGTTTAAAACTTAATTTCACTTATCAAATAAAATCAACAAATTAATTTAATCGATCAATTCAATGTTCTTCAATCACACAATCGTCAAAACTCAAAAAGACTCCGTCATTGTCAATAAGTTCAGTAACCTGCACTAATCAGTCACGGTAAACTAATCAGTTGTCAGTACTAGGAGTAGACTAGTGTTCAACAGCAATGGGCCGGCGATGTCTACCTGCACTAATCAGTCACTGTAATCAGTCGTCAGTACTAGGAGTAGACTAGTGTTCAACAGCAATGGGCCGGCGATGTCTACCTGCACTAATCAGTCACGGTAAACTAATCAGTTGTCAGTACCAGGAGTAGACTAGTGTTCAACAGCAATGGGCCGGCGATGTCTACCTGCAAATGGAACACAAACAAACTGAAAAATGTAACAAACAAAATGTGCATTAAAACCACAATTAACGCACGATTAAAGAAATTAATTGCTTGACAGCTCTAAAAAAGACAAAAATTGTGATACTGCCAGTAGAACAAACAGCAAAAATCAACCTCATCAATTCTCGGTGGTTCAATGTGCTGTTCCAGATGATCCTGAGCCTGCATTTCAGGTTCGGAAGCTGCAGCATCACGTGACATCTCAATGACGTCATTGATAACATCAACAACTGTTTTCTCCCTTTTTCAAGGACAACCCAAGAGAGCTGGTGCCAGAGAAAAAAGTGCCAATTGTGGATTTTTTAATGCCCCCATGGTTGCTGGAACTCTTGCTCTCACTGTGCGACCACTAACTGGCTTGCAGAAGCCACACAGATGAGAGCAAGAGGTATGGATGTATGGTATAGTAGAGTTTAACATCCCAGTCGACACATTATAGACAGCAAGGGAATGTAACATCCCACAAGATTTTGCACCAGATGCCCTTCCTGTTGCAACCGTCCCAATTTACCAAGATTTGGGACCAGTGCACAGCATGCTGGACTGCACACTCCAGGGCTTGATAATAGTAACAAAATCATTTCTAAACTGCAACTCAATAATGCTGTAGTTGTATGAGTGGTATTTAAAGGACATATCAAACAATAAGAATGTTTTGAGGCAAGACATAAAGACCCAACTGTACTGACATATCTTAGGCAGGAAGTTTCAGTATAAAAGTAGATGCAGAGCTGCAGCAACTGCAATATGTATCTTACCAGTGAGCCAGTGTGAACGGTTTAGCATCCCACTCAACACTTGCTTGCCACAGCAATAAGCGTAACTCAGCAATCACACTAAGAAGCATGCAAAACAACGGTTAAAACAACAGCTGCGATTCACAGCAAACCTCGCCCTGTGCCCCAGCAAGTGCTGTCACCTGGTGAGTACAAAAGCATGATGCCACAGCCACTGTGCATCTATTCTGAAATTTTCACAACGACAGCTGTAACCATTTCCCATAATGCTGCAATCATAACAAACAAAAACAACCAACAACAAAACCTCACTGCAGTGATGTTTTGTTGTTGCTTGTTTTTGTCTGTTATGATTGCAGCGTTATGAGAAATGGTTACAGCTGATAATTGTGGCAGATCTTGAAAAGCACAGATAAAACCATCTGAGAGGACTTTTGAGATTCCCATAGACTTACTTACTTACTTACTTCATTACTTTGACACTGTTAGTTGCACATCAAAAACAGCATGTAGCATGTAAAAAAATTTGCAGTCTTCAATGTTCCCGCTTAGGTCCATCCTAATCCAGAAAAACAGATCACACACAAAACCAAAATTAATACTACCACTTGCCTCAATTACATGCTTACTATCACCATAAGTCAAAGTAACTAATGCCAATGACACACATACCAGAAATTGACGCTGATTTTCAGCACCAAAAACCAGTACCATAAACCAGCATGAAAATAGATCATTGTCCTATTTGTCACAGAACACCAGTACTGGAAAAATTTGGTATGGATCTGCATGACAGACATGCCAGCAACTGGTACCAGACACTGGTACCGGTTTTCAGCGCCAATTTCTGGTAGCTGAACAGTCTTCGGCGCCCTTGTACTGACTTTATGGACATGTTACTGCACCTTATAAGTTGTTGTATTATTATTATTTTATTATTATTATGTGTGTCCTTGGCATAAGGAGTTACACAAAAGTAGTCACACAGTTGTCATCAGCAAGTATAAGCAACCAGCACATTGCTAGATGGGTGGCTAGATCTCACTGACCAGTGGTTGGTTCTGTCAGATCTGAAGTCACAAAGTTAGCGGGGAACAATCCTTCACCGCGCCATGAAACTCCCTTCCACCAGTTCACGTCACTGACAACACCAACCACACACAGTAACGCTATTACTAATAGTAATATAATAGTAATATATGGCACACAACAGACACTGTACAACACTTGTAACATCAGCAGCTTTGACACAGATGGCATGCTCCATTGTCATAGTAAAGAAAGAAGCCCACTACAATACAAGTCAGAGTGGATATAGTGAGAAGATAAAAGAGAGATAAGACAAATGGAACCAACCAACACTGCTATGAGAAGGTAAAGGTAAGAGGATTTATATACAGGTAGCGCCTTCATTGTAGTGCCTCACACTCAAGGCGCTCAGGTACTGATCACAGTTTAACCTGCAAATTACACCGTACCTGCCTCTACCTCGTAAGCATTCACCAGACGGCGCCTCTGCAGACTGAGGTTGTGGACATCTAATTGCAGCCTACTACTCATTTATCTACGACAAGGGGACGAAAGGCTGAGTCGGCCTGGTTGGCTGACCTATAGTGGACGGTTTACCCACATAAGTGGTCACCCATCAGCTGGAGGTTGAGCGCAGGGCAGAGAAAGTTTGCCGGCCTGCCTCTACCTCGTAAGCATTCACCAGACGGCGCCTCTGCAGACTGAGGTTGTGGACATCTAATTGCAGCCTACTACTCATTTATCTACGACAAGAGACAAAAGGCTGAGTCGGCCTGGTTGGCTGACCTATAGCGGACGGTTTACCCACATAAGTGGTCACCCATCAGCTGGAGGTTGAGTGCAGGGCAGAGAAAGTTTTCTGGTCAAAGACCATCATTCTACCACTGTGACACGTAACAACAGCATGAGTGTGTATTGAAGAACGCGTTTTATCTGTACCAATGACATCAGCAGTGCAAATGCAGACAGTGTAAACTCCACCATTTTTTTATGACTTACTGCACCTAAAACTTGGAGATAGCTTGCATGAAGTGCCTTTAGTGTAGCTAGACTAGCAGTTTTAAACTCACTGCTGAACAGTCTTAGACAATACCCATGCACAGTTACCTTTAAGCACTTGAAATCTACCTTTTAACGACTTCCATAATTGCAACACACCGAACAACTACCTCCGTATCTACAGATGCTATCACTGACGTTGCTGCTGTTGCCATTATTATTACATTGACATAGCTGGTTAATAAAAGTCTGCACGAATAAGCACTATTATCTTCATACAACCACTTGTCTTAATCTGGCACAGTTTCAATTAAGTTACATTATTTCCAAAACAGCCACCAAAAAATAATTAAGCTGTAAAAATGTTTGACAAGTTAGCAAATCATCAAAGCAGCGTCAGCAGCAGCAGCAGCAGCGTCAGCAGCAGCAGCACACCTGTCATCAAGAACTCCGACAATTTCTCCTGCTGTGAACGTCAATTCGTTTTCCTCGACGGCCTCAAAGTCATATAATGCACGAACCTGCTCACATCATCATCATCATCATCATCATCATCATCCAGTGACGTAATGCTCGAGGCAAGGCCTTGACCTCGACAGTCCTTGCAGCCAAATTTTATGGCCTTGGCCTCGAAGGTCCAGGCCTTGGCTTTGAGAGCTGCACTGACAATTACACAATTTATATGTAATTAATAATAAAATGAATATCTAAGCAAAAGCAATCAAAATTTAGTCCATTTATAGCTATGCTGTGAGGCTGTCAAACGTACTGTGTATTTTAATTCAGCAATGGCTGGGTGGTAAAAGCCTTGGCCTTGGTCTTGGCCTCGGACCTATGGCCTTGGTCCTGGCCTGGACTTGTCCTTATGGGTTGAGGCCTTGGTCTTGGCCTTAAGGTTTTGGTCTTGACTACATAATCATCATGAGCCATTAAACATGAACGCCGTGCAACAGACACGAGTTAAGATAATAACCTTGCGCGGCTCTCGATTCTTGACGGCTGCAGTTGACACTGGACCGACGTTCGATACACTCGGGTACAGTGAACTTGACGTCTGTGACTTGGACTTCTTCTCAGCCTCTTGTAGCGACAATGCTATTGCTACACACACATACACAAGTTTCGCAGTCAACGGACCAGCCACACGGAACCGTATGCCACAAGCACTAGAGTCACCGGACCTGTCACAGAGTGCCTTCAAGCGGACACTGAAGACGCACCTGTTCTCGACCACCCGACGCCACTGAGACGTCTTCATGATTCTGGCACCGGATATAAATATCCAGACTTACTTACTTACTTACTTACACACACATGAACATGTCACAGTGTCTTTCTCATGCACAACGTACACGTTCAACTAAAAACTAAATGCAAGTGAAACATGGCTGCTGCTGCTGCTGCACTAGTTCTAGACTATCATATTACTACTACAATTATTCTTGCCTTATTATTACAGTTACCAGATTAATTTATTAATGCATATGTCCTTCTATTGTATTTCAGCTGCCAATGACGATCTTAAGACCTACTTTAAAGGACTTCTACCTGATCAACATCACAATGAACAGTCTGTACTGGTATCAGATTACATCAAGACCTGGTCTGGTTGTATTGTAGAATGACGATGATGATGACTACAGCTAGTATCATTACTACAGTGATCTGCAGTTTATCACGAACAACAATAGCAGAAACAATGTACAATAAGCAAAGGACAGCACAACACCGTCACCCAGTTTGCTATCAACATATTTATGACAATGAAACTGGCACATTTCAGGGTGCTGCCACCTTGCACACTTTGCTGAAGCACAATTACTTGTGCACAGATGCTCACTGCACGATGATGCAACTTGGTGAATATCCCCGAGGCATAAACATGTGCACCCCGCCGTCGCCGTCATTTCTGTCATGCAACTCTGAGATTGCGTAGCACCATACGTTGACAGCATCCTCCACAGAGGGCACTTCTGAGCCATATCTGCTGTTTCGGGGAGCATAAGGTGGTGGTATCTCGGATTCCGTTGGACGTTGCTGAGCCACGTAATGCGGGGACATCCTGGTTGTCTTCTCCAGTCTGCTGTAGGTAAGGCTAACACCCTGCCATCCAATTTATTTAAAAATTTTTGTTATAGTCATGTAAACTTTGATCCAGTTAGGTTCAAAGTGTATCTGCAAGATCGCAGTGCCATTCCTGATCTACTTTAGAAGCTTCGTGATGACAGTTATAAATGTCTTCCTGTAATCTTGCTAGCAATCACGATTAGAAACATCGCAACTGAGTTGCAAACAGCTGACAACAAACAATAACTTGACCGCTGTTGCAGAGGCGAGGTAAAAACAATTTACAAATGATTTTATTACATAGAAAAGTTGCTGAGACCTTTTGCAACATCTTCTTCTTCTTCTTGGCTTGATACAACGTTTGGATCTTTGCTGACGACTACTTTTGACTTTGGCTGCAACAGACGACAGCCGACGTGCAACACACATGCAACAGACGACTTTTCTGCATGCGAGAAGTTTCACATACCACGCACGCATCAACAGAACTTGCTATAATATGCACGACTAATCTCTGCTTCTGGTTTGCATAACTGGCCTGTATTTACAGATGTGTAGCACTGAGATTTTTACAGGCAGGGTACTCATTCTGTCCCAAAGAAACAAGTAGTTTGTGCCACCACACAAAACTCACCTTTGCAACTACTTTGCTATACTCTTGGCCGTTACTTCCAATTCAGTTTCACCGCTGACATCGTCAGCCTCACACACTTTTGTAAAAACTAACAACGACGAATATATTATATTCATCAAAAAACTCACCACTTCATCACTAACAAAACTGTGGCCCTCACTCTTCAGACTGCTGTACAGACTCGGAATTAAACTGAAACACAACAAAACGTAGCAAAATATCACTTATGTGAATTAAAATTCACCAACTGTGTACATAAAACCTATCTGCCGCTGCACAGACACAGCTGCAATGGTAATGTCGAATACATTCGTATACGGCTCATATTTCAATAAATATTGCTAAATAGGCGGCTAAACTCTAGACCTACTACTTTTGATTTATGTCCAGTAAATGTAAAATTTATGTAAATTTATATTCAGTGAATGTAAAATATCAGTGAATGTAAAATTAAATATAAACTTAGTTGTCTCAGTCAGGATTCTGACTCACAAGGTCAGTATTAGTGACGCACCGATCACCGACAATTAGCCATTCCAATTTTCAAATGTTACAACATTTGATGACTCAGTCACGTTCATATCATCAACAAGCAAATCATCAAAGTGGCGTGCTAATTACCACACACGATTCTATAAGTTTCTATAGGCTTAAGATGTCTAGAAAACTGACAGATGCCAACAGGCCCAACAACAACACACAAAATACAACGTAGCTCACGTGAGTGACGAACCAGACTTGAATTCATTTTCAGCCCAACTTTTTATGTACAATTTTAACTGCATGGCCACTTTAGGATGTGACTACAGACAAGCAAAAACAAACCACAACTTATCGCCTTCAGTGTATCGAAAATAAAACTGAGAGCAACAGCAGATCAATAAACACAAGTTAACAAAACAGTGACGCTGGTAATGATTAGATTTCTTAACACTTCACTTTGCACAAATTAATGATTAACTGCTATGAAAATCATTATGAAATCATTACAAATCACAACGAATATGGAAATTTTGATTAAAAGAAGATAACACACTAAAACTGCAATATGCAATAACAAATTTCAAGTAATTTGCGATTTGTATACAATACAATCTAACAGACCATTTTCTTTACACAATAGATAGTTCAGAGAATAGATTTGACACACATAATCATGAAGAGAATATTATCTTTAGTGATGTACCATTAAACTAATTTTATCAACGGATTTTCAGTCACTGACTAACTACTAATTTGCTAAGACCTCACTAGTTTTAACTATGATGCTAAGTTTACAAGAATTGGGTGAAAAAACGTTGGATCAGCACAAGCCAGTCATCATTTATGTATGACTAATGACTATTAGTTAAATTCATCAAACACAACCAAAATTATTACCTAAAAACTTGACGTTTTGACCTCTATCAGAGGCCTTCATCAGAAGAAGCTGGTACTCAGTTCTTTCAGTTCTTGACACAACGGGAAGACGCCGTGTCAAGAAAGCAGTCGCATGCGTGGCTCAGTTGGTAGCTGCCCTCATCACGGTTCATGGCCTGTTGTCCTTCCTTCGGATGTGTATGGCCTCTTTGATCCATCTGGTAAAACGCTCTGGCTCTCTGTCGATCACCGTCGCTTAAGACCAGTTAGGTAATAATTTTGGTTGTGTTTGATGAATTTAACTAATAGTTAACTTCCAACCAGATGAATCTGTTCAGCGAGACTAATGACTAATTACATTAACAAGAACTGAAACCTTTCACACAGTAAAACATAGAAGTGGTGACCAGTAGTTTGGACTTTGGACAAGTAGTGGTAATGTGTTGGTCTCAACTCTACATCAGCTGACTTGTTCTATGTCAAACCCAGTCAGTACTGAGATGGCTGACCTTCTGTGTGTGGTGTGTTTGGGTAAACTATCGCTCGTCGTCATCGTCGTTTCTGGCATGCAATTCTAAGATTGCATAGCACCATACGTCGACATCATCCTCCACAGAGTGTGGTTCTGAGCCAAATCTGCTGCTTCGGGGAGCATAAGGTGGTGTTGTTTCAGATCCTGTTGGACGGTGCTGAGCCACATGATGCGGGGACGACCTAGTTGTCTTCTCCAGTCTGCCAGAGGGGAAGCTAACGAGATCCTCTTGGCATCTGCGTTGTCGTCCATGCACATTTTATGCCCAAACAGGGTAAGCCGGCGCGACTGGATTATAGCAGTGAGTTTGGGTTGCTTCGTTAGCCTCCATACATCATCATTCCGTACAAATTGGTACCATTTGATGTCAAGCAGCATATGCAGACACCACTGGTCAAGTGCATCGATCAATCACTGCATAATATAAACTATAGTCATGTCAACTCAGCCTGGCCATCCCTCCCTGGGTAGCTGCAATGAGTAATGCTGGGAAGTAAGAAGGCAAACTGTATTTTCACAAGCCAAGCTGATCTCTGGCTAACGGCTACGAGATCAGTGCTGCCTATGACACACATGTTCCGAGCAGGTCTTTACCTTTACCCGCCTTTAACACCGCAAAATTGAGGACATTGGCTGTCATACCTTGTCACTGATGAGTGTTCGGCATTCTGAGACGAAGTCGCGAGATGCTACTTCTAAGTGGAATGTATATCCGCAGTTTTTGACACAAGCATTCAGCAGCTGACAAATGCACAGAGACACACAAGCATGTCGGTTACCTGTGAGTAGAAGAATAAAGGAGTCTGGACTTTCACTAATGAGAATGTTCTAACTCTGATGGACATAGTTCCGCAATGAAATTATCATATTGTGCTTCTGCAAGTTACTGTAGATCCAGATTTTTCTGCAGCCATTAACGTTTGCGAATTTGAGTTCAAAATTAATTTAGTGCCAAAAAAGTTTGCATTTTTGAAGTATTGACCCAGAAACAGTGCACTTACACTAGATGATAGGGCTAGGGCTACGTTTATTGAACGAATGTTTACGTATATAAATCTGCAATTGCCCAGCTTCAGAGAATGTCTCCTATTGCTATGAGATATTTCAGTGGTGCTACCAACTTCCTTCAATATCTGCAGATACAAGTGCTTCAATTTTCTAACTCAGCTTCTGGGCAGCTTGCGTTTGTCTTGCTGTGTTCTGCTGCAAACTTTCCAATAGTGTAATGATCCACGGCTGAAAGTACGGTGTACAAACTCTGTCAGCGGGTGGTTGTAACTTGTTACTAATCTCCGGACTGTAGCAGAAAATACCGGACAATGTTTGTGGGCCATAAAAGTTTGCGATTTTCAACCTCTTGTGAAATTTGAACAATTCATGGCATGCAAGCATCAATGGATTTACAGAGTCTACGGTAATTACACTATTTGAAAGATTATAATAATCATACCGGCAACCATTTACAGGCATTAAACTAGAAAACAAGTGTGTCAGCAAAACACAAACTGCCATATGGGGGTTGGCAATTAAAACTGTGCACCACCATCGCCCCCTTTTCAAGGGATGGCAACATCTCTGTCGGTGATTGTATGCCTCTATCTAGCCTACTGTAGACTATTAAAATTAACGGCAGTGTCCAATGCAGGTGGTGTATCACTGCTGGAAGTAACGTGCCATCGACACTCGCATGGTATGCGGCTGACTGTGTCGACCGATGACATGTGATACCAAATAGCGCTCTACCGTGTATCACTGGCGATGTTGTTTATCACACATACTGTTGCAAAAATACTCAAAAAATGCAACACATTTTTGCTTATAATGGACTCCACTGGGGGCTACCACCTGTGACTTACATTTTTAGAAAGCCGTCGTCGAGCTGATGTTAAGCTCTAATTGACACGACTTACCGTTTTCGAGATATTCGCCGTCAAATGGCTTTCTGATAGGCCAATGTTGCCAAAAATTTCCATTTTTTGCCCTCCCCCCATTTGGGGTTGCTTAGGGATACCGACTCCAAAAGGGGAGACTTCGTGTCCGAGATTGACACAAAGTTTCACGCCAATCAATGCCACCATCACTGAGATACAGAAACAGCAACCAATATATACCCTTCCATACTCTGCTATGCTCTGTATGGTGGGTACTGTATCTCGTGTGCTAAGATAACATCTGCTACTTGTTAACATACACTACGTATATACATACTTTATCTGGTGTGTATTTTAAGCATTACTTACAGTCAAAGCCTGCATGGCAACATGTGGAACGCGATGCCGCAATCTCTTAACGATTGACCTTAAGCAGTCTTTACACCTACAAAGCATAAACTCCTTAGTAAAAAAACTGCAATATCGAAAGCATTCAAAAAAAGTTTCTCAACAATAACTAAAACTCACATTCAGTCTAATGTGTCCAAAAAGCTGTTAAATTTGTGTCACTGACAGACTAAACTAAGTTGATATTGATTCTAATAAGTGAACTACGGTATTGATTTGGTACAGTTTAGTAGCAAGCAGTAGATGCCAGCTGCCATTTCCAACACAGAATTTTACAACATCATCCTTGTAACCTAGTGCTAATGGATAGATTTCTTAATAGTTCACTTTGCAGCGGAAAAATTATAACAGCAGAAACTGGTTCACTGTAAGCAGTTCAGAGTACAATGTTACTTTTAGGAAGCACATGTTGGGTTGTACATGTAATAGCTATCATGTGCTGTGAAGCCATTGTCAACAAAACTAATTTCAACTGTCCTAGTTTTACTTTAATCTCCAGTGTTACACTGTGCGATAAAGTACAATATAAGCACAAAATGTACGTTGTTGATGTCTGCTTAGCACGATCACATATATCCAGAATAAGAGCCCAGTTCTCCTCGGTGCTCATTTCACTCGTTGCTTTCTCTGTCAGCAATAAATCACAGACAATAGCTACTAAACAATGCACTAAAACAGACAATGTATTATCACAATGTTCACAAGTAAGTATTCTGTTTAAGCTTTAGGTTTGCTTATTCCCAAATAAGATAAAGATACTCTCATACTTAATATGAGTGCTGGGGCTGGAACTGATCCCAGCCCACAGGTGACTTTACTTTCTGTTAGGCTCACGGTTAACTTCCCAGTCACGGAACATCACCACCCTTTGGCAAGTACCAAATTATAATAACTGGTGAAAAATGTAAGGCGTGTTTGCCGTTTGGTCAATCTGCACATTTGACCAAATGCACAATGCATGTGGTCAATGGCGACGTGCAGTTAGTAAGTCAAAGAGAAATAAAGCAGTTTTAGTATAGTTCACGGAGTGACTATGCCCCCGAAAATATTCGTGGGTGATGTTCGCTGTTTAGCTGCCCCCGAATAAATGCGTGTGCGCTTTATATAAGCGCTTTAGACCACTTCCACCGAGTTGCCTGCTGGCGCAGTGCGATAGCTCTCGTCTGATGCCTTTTAGGTTTGCAGTTCGATCCCACTGTTGGGTCATAGTTTTAAAAAAAATTTTGTTCTGTTTCAGATGGTTTTCTATATAACTTTTCAACTGTAATATGCCACTAATTCAGTTATATGTCTAATTCGGTGATTATTTGTGTACATCGATCATAAACGTCGAATAATGGTCATACCTAAAAACCGGCCTGACCCGGTCCGGCTGAGACATATAAACTTTGTCATACGTGGTTAAAAAGACTCTAAACTAAAATCGCAGCACTTGCTACTGTTACGGGTATAGGTTTAGGGATGATTTATGGGTATGTAAAGGAAATAATTAGTTGCAATGTCAACTATCTTTCTTGTTACACAGAAGATAGTTGCAGACAGGCCATTGTAGACTATCGGCAAAAGAAATTTTCACAAATATCTCATAGATGTGTCTTCCGGTCAGGGGCGTAGCCAGGATTTTGTCATGGGGTGGGCGGTTCGTTCCCCCAACGCCTCCCCCCCCCCGCCCCCAACCCCTCCCCCACCCCTCCTCCGCCCCAACCCCT
>Ga0209149_1001020_pt1 | contig 13296 bp, 6 predicted proteins | sample WorMetTyACAVOLI2_FD_187423 | JGI IMG/M metagenome (GOLD analysis project Ga0209149, IMG submission 187423) | Marine gutless worms symbiont microbial communities from Max Planck institute for Marine Microbiology, Germany - Olavius algarvensis... ... | reverse complement strand
TCTTGTTCCTCCTGCAATACCATTTCCCGACACTTTGCCCGGAGTTTGTTAGCACATTCTCTATAATCCCATCGTGTCTTTAGGTCTGACGGACATGTGTTAATGGACATAATGTTAAACTTCTGCGGAAGTTTTTTTTTACATTAATATATAAACAGCAAAAATATTTTCATCACCTCAAGGGCCGCGGATATAATAAGGACTGTGTATTATATCCAATGCCCTTGAGGTGATGAAAATGTTTTTGCTGTTTTATATGTGTCACTTTACTATAGGTCTTACACTTTGTTATAAAACATCAGTTTTTTAACATTTATTACCAGTATATGCCAAAATTTCGTGCAGTTTAATCAAAAACAGCTATGGACATACTTCGAGTGCGACAGAACGCATTAAATCATTATTATATTATAATATATTATTAAGGCGCAGCTCACGACAGCGACAGGCGCCATTACAGATTGTCCATCTGTTCGTTCGTCTGTTTGTCGGTTTTTCTGTCGCTAAAATGCATACACAAAAACGAAATTTCTTAGAAACTAAGCAATTTACAGCCATGATCTCTATTGATGACCTATACAGGAAGTCGTACATGGGCTTTTCAAAGAACGCATCATTGGACCGCTAAAATTCAATATCGCGGAGATCCGCCAGCTTGAAAATCGTGAAATCGCCATATATCAACGAAAAATCGACCGATTTTGATGAAATTTGATACACAACAGTAAAATTTGGAACTCGATGACAGCCAGATGGAACATTTTTGCCGCGCGATGCTATGCATAAGTGCGGCCTATGTCGTCATACAATGACTGTATGTCTGTCGGTCTCTCTGTGTGTCTGTCACGTTTGTGAGTTGTGTCAAAACGAATAAACATATCAAACTTTTTTTCATCGTCTGGTAGCCACACCATTCTAGTTATTCCGTGCTAAACGGCATAGCAATATTCTGACGGAAACCCCCCTAACGGGGGCGTCGAATGCAGGTGGCGTAGGTAGAAATCGCGATTCTGAGCCTATATCTGGCTTTAGCGCCTGCTGTTAAGGCTGCAACATGCCAGGTTTTGTCGACAGTGTCGCCGGTGGACCAGGGCCACCGTCTTGCAAGTTATAACACATCGCTGGTAGTAAGCGGCGGTGTTGATTGCGGGAGAAAACGACGAAGTGTTTATGACAAGAAACCTCAACGTTACGCCAAAGACAACAGAACAGTGCATTTAACTGCACGCAGTGATAAATCTGTGGCCTACGTAACTAACAATAAAAGACTACTCGACGTTTTGTACTGTTGAAGCTAACTACTGACACACAACGCATTGCGCGGCCTATTTCCGACAGAAGAGCTACTTGTTACAAGAAGCTCAGCTATCGCAGAGAGGCCGCGGGATGCCTCGTGTTGTTGAGTATTTTGGTTAGTCGCTGAAGGCTGCTCTAAGTAGAAGGATTAATATGGTGACTTTCGCAAATGTAAACTCCGTCCGTCTACCAAGTTTGAAGTTCGTAGGTCTTCGCGTTCGGAAGATACGGCGCATTTAGTGTGTCAGCTGTAGTCGGCCCGGTGACCTTGACCTTTGACCTTTGACTTTGAAACGGGTTCACGGTTCACCCGGGTCATGGGCTTCCATGGTGCCAAATATGGGCTTCCAGGGCCTTTCCGTTCTCGACTTAGGTCGAGGCACGGGACGGACAGACAGACAGACAGACGACGGCCATCAACGCTTAATGTCCCCTCCCTACGGAGGTCGTGGGCATAATAAGTAACCGACGTATACTCAAGTGGTTTCTGCAGCTGATGTGACCTTCAAACGTCATTTAAGGTCACCGGCAATGTCACCTTTTGATACATCACATATGAATTCCTAATTAGCATTCCGTTGCAACTATGTCCATATCTTGTACAGCATTGCGTTCTGCCATTTTAACCTCGTTTTTCTTTACCCTGGGGACGCTGTTCGGCCAATCACGCTAAATTTTGCATGGACAGAAAGACATTGCCATGCTTGCAAAACGCCTCGCAGCATGTACCCGTCTATCTACAACAGTTTCCCAGTTATTCGAACCACGATTGCAAATAATCGCCATTTTACGTACCCCGGCCTTCATTTTTTGTTTGCCCTGGGGACGCCCCTGTGGCAATCACGCAAAACGTTGCATGAATGAAAAAACAATTCAGTGCTTGCTAAACCCCTCGCTGCATGTACTCGTCTATCTTCAACAGTTTCCCTGTTATTCGAACCGCAAGTGCAAAAAATCGCCGTTTTCACGTACAGCAGCCCGCATTTGTGTTTCCCTGGAGACGCCCCTGCGATTATCACGCAATATGTTGCATGGATGGAAAGACAATTTAATGCTTGACAAACCCATTGCAGCATGTACCCATCTATCTTCAATAATTTCCGAGTTATACAATGCTTAAGTCAATGCGTAAGTCCAACAATCGCTATTTTTACCACATTTTTGTTTCCCCTGGGGATGCCCCTGGGGCAATCACGCTAAATGTTGTATAGAGGGAAAGAGAATTCAATGCTTACAAATTGTCTCGCTGCATATGCCCATCTAACTATAACCGTTTCTGAGATAGCGAAATACTGGTCGAAAATCGTCATTTTTTCATACCCCCTTGCATTCGACGCCCACGTTAGGGGGGGGGGGGTTCCCGTCGGAATAGCGCCACTGCGTTTGGTATGGTAATACTAGAATGGCTTGGCTACCCAATGGTGAAAAAAATTTCGAAGATATCTTTATTCGTTTCGACAAAACTCACGAACGTGACAGACGGACAGACAGACAGACACACCGACATACACCACATGACGGCATAAGCCGCGCTTATGCATAGCATCGCGCTGCAAAAATGTAGATGTCGGACGGCCAGCATTTTAAAAATCGTTTTTGGCCATAACTCATCAGCCGATTGCCCGATTTGAGTGAGCGCGGGAAGCTGTTTTTCACAGAATTTCGCTAATTTGACAGATACCGGCGGTCCACAGAAAGTAATTTTTTTGTTTTCGTAATGTAGTTTGGACTTCGGCGAGCCCCGCGTTTCGTATCGTCTCTGATTCACTTGTTATCAACCTTTCGGTTTTCAGTAGATGACGGCCGTATAGCGGTGTCATTGTAGCGCTGTTCCGAAGCAAAGACGAGAGAGAATAGAGCGCCGAGGGTGAAGTCGGAGTCAACTCTGATGGCGAACCTGAGGACAGCTGTGATGTTGTTCGTTGTCACCGTCGTCTTCGTCGTCACGTTCCTCCCCGCCTTTCTGATGGCGCTCAAACTTATTCCGTACAACATCATCGTCTTCTACTTCTACTTCGCCAACAACGTCGCCAACCCGGTCATCTACTCATTCATGAACCAGGTACACCATAAAACACCTGCACAGTGCAAACCACAACCTGGATGACACCACAATCCGCCGGTACACTATGCACTCACTACTGCATCGTCTGAAAGTAAACACAAGTAGCATTGACTGAGACAGCTCACCTTTGTTACCTCCAAGTCGTGCATATGCACAAGACTTGCCGACATTATTAGCAGTGAGTAAGAACTAAGAAATATAATTAATAGAATGTGTTGGTACGAGTATGTTCGAACGAATGCAAATTAACTGACTGAAATAAAATAACCAAGAAAAAGCTAAGCTTCTGGTTTCTGAACTCTTTCGTGGGTGAGAGGGGGATTCAAAACCGTCACTTTGTTTTCGGACAGCTTCACAAAATGCAACATGGCGGCAAAACGTATTCACTTATCGAAAAAAGAAAGCTGTCTGCTTTTGGCCGGATAATTTCTCTACCAACCGCTGACAAGCAGCTCTGCTGTCGCAAAGAGGCCGCGCGATGCTTCATGTCTGTCAGTAGCTTCAATAATACAATACATCGAGCGCCACTTTCGCTTTATATTTATTGTTGCGTACAAATAAATCCTGTTCTGTTCTCTTATCTTCGTCGTGGTCGTGCATGCTGCAGGCTGTGATAAATAGATCTTCACTGATGCGTCGCCGTAGGTGTGGTAAACTGCACCTTGGATTGGCGCACTTGTTGTTCACAGGTCCAGCACTTCATCGATCGATAGCCAGCTATATCGCTGACGATCGCGATTTGTGCCTACCCCACCTGCACTCGACGTCCCCGTTAGGGGGGGTCCCTGTCGGAATATTGCCATGACGTTTGGTATGGAAAAACTAGAGTGGTTTGGCTACCCGATGGTGAAAAAAATTGAAGATGTACTTATTTGTTTTGACAGTATCAACGAAGGTGACAGACAGACACACAGACGGACGGACGGACACAGCAAAAACCGCGCTAAAATATGTCAAATAACGGCCGAGATCCTTTGGTGCATTTGGTGCTAATCTAAGCACTGGGAGGTGCTGAACTCACTACATTGACGTGGAGCAATGTCAATCGTCTAGTTATTTTCATTAAAGTAATTTGCCTTCGTCCGAACATAACAGCACATTCTAATATTAATATTTTTAAGCCGCCGCTCGCGACAGCGAGAGCGGCTTAGTGCATCTGTTTGTTTGTTTGTTTGTTTGTTAGTCTGTCTGTCTGTTTGTTGCTAAAATACAAAATAAACGCGATTTTCTCAAAAACTAAGCAATTTAGAGCTATGGTGTCTATTGACGACCTATAGGAAGTCGTACATGGGGTTTTCAAAGAACTCATTATTGCCTTTTGTTGGACCCATAAAATCCAAGATGGCTGAGATCCTCTATCTTGAAAATCGACATGACGTCATTTTTTTCTGCTGAGGATGGTCCAATTTGGACAAGATTTTGCACACTGAATGTCGACTGCGGTGATATAGTCAAAATCGAAACTGATGTAAAATTTCAAAATGGCGGACGTTTGGGCGAATTCCATGGTATGTCATCCCACCTGGTGAAGTCAATGTCATGATTTCAGAGCTACGTGTCACATTGCACGGTGCTGCAGCCGAGCGAATTCAACGGCATGTCATCCCAGATCCACATATCACATTACAGGGTGCTGCCACGTAGTATAATTCACTGTCATGATTCCAGAGCCACATGCCACATTGCAGGGTGCAGTCACCTGGCGAAATCAATGTCATCATCGTTCCACATTGTAGGGTGTAAGAATTCCATCCGCCATATTGAAAATCGTTTTTCGCCATATTTTTGTTTTGTTTTTTAATGCAGTTTGGGCTTTGACGAGCGGCGGCATTCGTATCGTTTCCTATACACTTGTTTAATTATTCTTACTCGCGAGTTATCAGCATGCCTTGGGTATCGCCACAGTGTGTCGATACGCATGACTTGCCGATAACAAGTAAGTAACGCAAGCTGTCTTAGCAACAGCTGGCTGCGTGTTTTCATACCCAACCCCCTGCGAAAAAACGGTTGCGAATATTTTCGGCTGTTTTTTTCTCACAACCGAGCCAGATCCATGTCCTGTCAGGTGGTTAAATATTATATTCTGCAAAATTCTTCTGTTTACTAACAGCTCACGCGTGTCACAGACGGACAGACAGACAGACAATGTGATCTGAGTAATGGAGCGTTTACTACGTAACCTTACGTTAGACCGTAGTTCATCCCGTGTCAAAGACACATTGGGCCACACGTCGACGATCTGAGTAATAGAGCATTCACTACGTAATGCTGGCTAAAAACTTACAAAGCAAGCAAAGTAGAAATCATTACTTCCAAGGCAACCCAATACCGCATTTGGTCAAGATCGCGTAGAGGGGTACTTCTCCCCATATAGCCAAAGTTACCACTCAATTTTTACTTACTTTCTTTCTTATTTTCTTTCTTGCATTGTACGCAAAATCTTAGCATGGACCTACCGTATAGGCCGTTGAACCGGTTTTGACATGCGATACACGAACAAACGCGTATTCACGCAGAGTAGTGCCTTTTGGGGGTTAGAACACAGTATTTTTCACATCTTCACCCTCCAAACCCCCAAAACCCCATTTTGGAGTACGTATAATGGAAAGCCTACGGCAATTTCGTAAAACTTCAGAATGTATAGAGCTACGAGCCTACGATGCTGAAATTTGGCGAACAGTTTGACTTTGCCAAGTACTCGCATGGAGCACACGCAAAAGTTTCAGCGTACGGGGTGCGGCAGGGGGGTTAGTAGTCCCACATTAAATTTTGGGCCCCCTTTCTATCTCGGAAACTAATTGAGATAGAACGTTAAGAGCATCGGGTGATCAGCAACCCCCACTTTTTATTTTGGGATTCCCTCCATTACTCCAAAATTAATCGAGCTAGGAAGTTGATATTTGGTATGCTGGTATGTGTAGGTATTAGGGGTTCATGTAAAAATTTGTCCGCTAAGGGGCGTTTGGGGGATCAGCAGCCCCACAGTTTGTTTTGGGACCCCCTTTCTATCTCAGAAACTAACATATTGAGATATAACTTTGAATTTGGTATGCCGGTAGTTATTTACAGGTGCTAGGGCTCCGTGTAAAAATTTGTCCGCTAGGGAAGTTTTTTGTTACAGCTTTTAATACTCAGTGGTGTAAATTCGAATGACCTTGAGTGACTTTCTGTTAACCAGTTATTTAGCTGTAAGCCGCCACAGGCTTCTCTGTCAGCGACTTCGACTTCCATACCGCACGCTGGGACGATATGGTAACGAGCGCGCAGCGGTAACGTAGCGAGATGGTTTTATCAGTAGTGTCTGTTTGTGTGTGTTTTTGTTTGTCAACGCGATAACTCTTGAACCGTTTGAGATACCGTCGTGAAATTGTTATGGAGCAAGACATAGGCCTAGTCAAAAGCTCGGACGAATTCTAGAATGGCTGCAGTCCGGTGAAATGCGGCGCACGTGTGGTAATTTAACGTCTCTGGCGTTCTAGTACTTATTATTGCGTCGACCGCTACTGATGCGGCCGCTGCGTAATTAGCTAGCATCTAACAGCCATTTCCAGTCCATTTATTTGAATCACTGGTCCGTGAAAACATAACATAGACAGCCCGTGTGTGTATAAGAACAAACTGTTAAGCACTCGTACTTTCTCGATTGGACTATTGTAACAGCATTCTGTTTGGACTTCCTGCCAGCGTCATTCAGCGCCTCCAGTCTGTCCAGAACGCTACTGCACGGCTCATCTTCAGAATCCGACGATCAGAGCATATTTCTCCCGCGCTCGTCAGTCTTTAGTGGCTGCGCGTACCAGAGCGCATCTCCTTCAAATTGGCGTACCGATCAATCCACGGCACTACAGTCATGTTTCACCCGTGTCGCCAGCGTGACCTCAAGACGACGGCTGCGGTCTTCTGACTCTCATGGGCGGCGATTCCGTGGAGGGACGTGGGACATGTCCCCCCAATAATTGGAGTGGGGGACGTCAATGGGATTGTCTTCCCAAAGTTTGTGGTATTTGTAAGCGTGTTGAATAGTGAAGAATACAGTTCTAGGCCAAAGTAACCAGCAGACAATGATAAGTTGATTCATATTTACATGTTAAATTGATTGAAACGTGTAGGTGCTTGGTAAGGAACCGGTTACCAACTGAAACGAAACAGTTAATTGGCCCAGCACATATCACATACATAAAGACCAACTGGTCACCAAAGCAGTTGCTAATAAAGTTGCTCGCAGGAGGATAACAACTCTCCAAAGACAGTTTGGTCGTTTTCACTTTGAGTTAAAAAAATTTTTCACTTTGAGTTAAAAAAATTTGTAAGATAACTATTAAATATAAACGCAGTGAAATTCGGTACGAACTACTCATTTCGATGAGAAGCTTTTCATCTATAAACCAATTAAGTAACAAATTGAAGCGTGGGTGCCCTCAGGAATTTTTTTTTCGAGGGGCTAAGGCCACTTCTCCTTTTCTTATCCCTTCCTTTCCCTTTCTTTCCTTCTTTTTCCCTCCTTCCCTCTTCGCGTTGGCTTCCCCTCCCCGCCGAGCGGCCCACTTAAATCTAGCAAGGGGCTTTGGGGAGGGCTGTAAGTTGCCCCAGCAGGAACCGCAACACAAAACAACCTGCTCAACGTGCTTACAAATACGACAATTTTTTTTGGGGGGGGGGGCCCACTGACGCCACACTCCAATTATTGTAGTTCTGAGGTGAATTTCACGAAGAACTATACGCTCCTTTACCTTTTTTGCCATCCCCTGTAATAGCCGCCCATGTGTATAAGCACAGAAAGTTAAATTACATTAAACTGCGTATCCAAAGTACCAACACAAAACGATTTTCACAAGTTGCAGCTGACTATATTATTACAGACTTTGTATTCTGTCCAAAAATCCTACTACACGCTGCAATTTCACAAAATCCTACTACACACTCACAAATTTCTACAACACACTTTGTGTCGCAAACACGGTATTTTAACCCCTGAATATACAGAGAAGCTTCTGGGGGACTTCGTCCCTTAGACCCCCTACTGGAGCTCTGCCCCTGGACCCCGCTGGGGGACTCCCGTCCCCAGACCCCTCTGACTCGTTCCCCAATCACAGTCTGAACGAGTTCAGACAGTGTTAACGGCGACCTTCAATTCCTATGGGAATAAGCAAATTTCAACCCCTTACAAAATCAATACCCCTGAACGAATCGAAAAAAAATTCGGCACAATCGATTACGTCCGCGAGGGGACCCCATACCAAATTTGGTATAAATGCACCCACTGAGGGCTTCTGGGCAAATGGGTGAAATATAACAAAGAAATATTTTTATTTATACTTTTTTTTCTGAGGCACGCGCACAGGTCAGACCGATGGATGGATTTTTACACGCGATAGCGCAAAAGACGTGAAATCACGCAAGGGTGTGTCTTTTGGGGTTATAAAAGTTAAATTTAATGTTAAACCCCTATTTATCCCCCAAACCGTCAAATTTTGGCCCAAAACGGGACTTATTTTTTTCGACCGAAAACGCGTAACAATGGGGATGCTCAAGAGTTAACTACCCTTAATCATCAGTCATCGTATCCCCATAAAAGTTGCAGAGTGGACAGGCACTTCAGTGTCAGCGATTCCAAATATGTCACTTTCGATGACGAATTTTTATCCCCTGTTCCCACTATCCCCCCAAATCCCCAAATTTTACATTACAAATAATGTACTTTTTTCTCGTTCATACGCCCAGGTCGAACCGTTGTACTGATTTTTACGCTGAATGGCTCAAACGACGTGTTTCCGCCCAAGGACGATCCTTTTCGGGGTCTGGACGATGAGTGACGTCATATGGGAAAAATATGCCCCAAAAACTGTCAAAAAGGGGCGTGAATAGGCAGTTTCAAGCTAAAACGCCAAAATTTATACATCGCAATATATCCGGAACTATTGATCCGACGAATAAACGATTTGAAGACCGAGTTCAGACCACGAAAGGCACTTCGTGGGTGGTCTGCCACTAGCCAAAAGTAAACACAACATGGCTGACCGCCGCCATCTTGAAAATTGATATGACGTCATAATTTCGCAGTGCATTGTCCGATTTGGACGAAATTCGGTAACCTGATTTACACGCCGATTACGGCGAAATGGTCGAGATCGAAACCGGAAGTAGAATTCCAATATGGCGGACGTTTGTTTTTCCAAACCGGAAGTAGTTATATTTCAACCGTGAATAGAGATATGTGGACGAAATTTGGTTTGCTGGTAGACGTTGACAGTGACATCAACAAATACGAAACCGGAAGTAGTATTGAACGGCCGCGGCCGCCATCTTGAAAAATGGATATGACGTCATATTTCCGCAGTGGGTGCTCCGATTTGGACAAAATGCGGTAGCCTGATGCAGAATAACGCAGATTACGAAAAAAAATGGTAGAGATCGAAACCGGAAGTAGAATTCCAAAATGGCGGACGTTTGTTTTGCCAAACCAAAAATAGTTATATGGCAGCCGTGAATTGAGATTATGTTGACGAAATTTGGTTTGCTGGTAGACTTGACTTTCTGAAGGCGGCGACATCAACAAATACGAAACCGGAAGTAGTATTGAGCGGCCGCCATCTTGACAAATGGACATGATGTCATATTTCCGCAGTGGGTGCTCCGATTTGGACAAAATTCGGTAGCCTGATGTAGAATAACGCAGATTACGAAAAAATGGTAAAGATCGAAGCCGGAGGTAGAATTCCAATACGGCGGACGTTTGTTTTTCCAAACCGGAAGTAGTTATATCGCAGCCGTGAATGGAGATATGTCGACAAAATTTGGTTTGCTGGTAGACTTTGACCTTCTGAAGGCGGCGACATCAACAAATACGAAACCGGAAGTAGTATTGAGCGGCCGCTGCCGCCATCTTGAGAAATAGATATGACGTCATATTTCCGCAGTGGGTGCTCCGATTTTGACAAAATTCGGTAGCCTGATGCAGAATAACACGCAGATTACGAAAGAAATGGTAGATATAGAAACCGGAAGTAGAATTCCAATATGGTGGACGTTTTTTTTTCAAAAACGGAAGTAATTATATCTCAGCCGTCAATTAAGATATGTCGACGAAATTTGGTTTGCTGATAGACTTTGACTTTCTGAAGGCAGTGACATCAACAAATACGAAACCGGAAGTAGTATTGAGCGGCCGCGAGCGCCATCTTGATACATGGATATGACATCATATTTCCGCAGTAGGGACTCCGATTTGGACGAAATTCGGTAGCCTGATGCACAATGATATGCAGATTACGGGGAAATGGTCGAGATCGAAACCGGAAGTAGAATTCCCATATGGCGGACGTTTGTTTTTCCAAACCGAAAATAGCCATGAATGGACATATGTTGACGAGATTTGGTTTGCTGATAGACTTTGACCTGCTGAAGGCACTGACATCAACATATACGAAACTGGAAGCAGTAGTGAGCGGCGGCTGCCGCCATGTTGCAAATCCATATGACGTCATATTGCCGCCGTGGGTTTGTACGAAATTCATCAGCCTGACGGACACGGCGATTACGGTAATGTGGTCAATAATGAAGCCGGAAGTAGAATTCCAATATGGTGGACGTTTGTTTTTGCAAACCGGAAGTAGTTATAATTCAGCCGTGAATTGTGGTATTTAAACGAAATTTGGCTTGCTGATACATTTTGGCCTTTTGAAGGCAGCAACATTAACAAACACGAAACCGGAACTAGTATTGAGCGGCCGCGGCTGCCATTTCGAAAAATCGATATGACGTTATATTTTCGCAATGGGTGGTCCGATATAGATGATATTTCACAGGTTGATGTAAAATAACATGCCGATTATGGTAATATAATCGAAATTGAAACATGAAGTAGAATTCCGATATGGCGGACGTTTTTTTTTCCAAAACGAAAGCCGTGAATTGAGCTATGTCGACGACATTTTGGTTTGATGACAGAATTTGATTTTCTGAAGAAGTGAAGTCAACAATTGAGAAATCGGAAGTAGTATTGAGTCGCAGCGGCTGCCATCTTTAAAAATCGATATGACGTCATATCTCTGTCGCGGGTAGACCGATTTGGATTAAATTTGTTACTCTGATGCAGAATGGCATGCCGATCACTGCGATATGGTCGGAATCACAACCGGGAGAAAAATTCCAATATGGCGGACGTTTTTTTCCAAAACCGGAAGTAGCTATATCTCAGCCGTTAACTGAGATGTATCGACGATATTTGGTTTGCAGATAGATTCTGGCTTTTGGGAGAGTGTAACGTCATTAGATACGAAACTGGAAGTAGTACTGCGCCACCACGGCTGCCATCTTGAAAATCGATAAGACGTCATATCTTCGCCGCTGGGGTTCGATGTGGATGAAATTTGGTCTGCCGGTAGATTTTGAAACACGTACTCTGTACCATGTAACAGCTACAGCAGTGTTATAAAACTGCAAAATATAAATGTAAAAAAACTGCGGTTTAGACACGAGCTAACGGCGAATGACACATCTAAAACCGCAAAAATTACAAAAAGGTGATATTACTCAGCAGCACATGGACATTTAGGCGATGTGCTGGTGGGTAATCACCTTTTTGTAATTTTTGCAGTTTTCGATGTGTCATTCGCCGTTAACTCGTGTCTAAGCAGCTGCAGTTTTTTTTACATTTATGTCAGGTATAAATCACCGCCACTGAGAAGTACCGCCCGCTCGACTCTCTACAGTCAGCAAGCGGGCGTTCCCAGTTGCCGGCGCCAACATGTAGAACGACCTTCCGCTCCACATGACATCTGCACAGTCACTCGCGGTTTTCAGACAACGTATCAAGACTTTGCTCTTCTTGTTCCTACCTCATCATCCTGATGACTTACTTAATTGTCGTTGTGTTTTTTGGCATTTCCTGTGACCCTTGCAATAACTGACATTTTAGACCACGTTAAACATGGCGATGACGACGACGATAATGACGATGAAGTCTATACTGCGACATCGTTCGCACCTGTAAATTCTCACTGTTGCCCACCGGTGTCGACTTTATTTCCTGTTCAAGCGAATGCGTTAAAATATCTTAATTAAATCGCAGATTAATTCTCGTTAAAACAACAGACGAGTGGGCTGTGGGCCTTCATAAGAAAAGTCTGCGGCGGAACACAAATAGGAAAGGAACGTTGCGTGATGGCGTGATGGATTGAGAACGACGCAACTCGCAACGCACCTGCAAGCTCAATACTGTTGCCGTAACAACTAAATTATTGTTAAGCAGTGTTTAACACGCCACGTGTCAGTCATAGAATGATGAATCGCAAACGCAACCAAATAGACGACTCCGAAAATGTCGCCGTCATGATCATCTTGTTATAGTTGGTGTCGCCGTCGTCTCAAACCAACGCATGCGAGCTGGGCCGTAGCCAGACGACTAAAAACCAGTGATGGACACTAACTACTTCAAAAGTAGTTTAACTAAAGTGGTTAAGTACTGTGTAAAAAAGTAGTATAACTACTAGTTAACTACTTTCGAGACAAAGCAGTTATTAACTATTTATTAACTACCTCATACTAACTACTTTTTAACTACTTTTTTGAATAAATTAAAAACCTTTGTTTTGTGTAATGGTCGTACTCAAGTTTGTAAAACTACTGATGGTCGGTTTTCTGCAATGCATCCCATTACACGTAGTATAATACAAGGATCAGGTATCGGTCCTACTTTATGGATTGTTATGGCAAGTGACCTCTGTTGCATTTCTGACATGAACTTATTGTTCAAATATGCAGATGACACCAATCTTTTGGTGCCAGAAAATACTAATGTGGATCTTGTGGATGAATTTTCAAATATACGGGAGTGGGCCGATAGTAATGGTATGGTTATCAACCTCCATAAAACTAAAGAAATAGTACTGCACAGGCCTCATCCTAGACGTTGGTCCTTACCCAAGTCTTTAGAA
>Ga0209149_1001018_pt1 | contig 13296 bp, 10 predicted proteins | sample WorMetTyACAVOLI2_FD_187423 | JGI IMG/M metagenome (GOLD analysis project Ga0209149, IMG submission 187423) | Marine gutless worms symbiont microbial communities from Max Planck institute for Marine Microbiology, Germany - Olavius algarvensis... ... | reverse complement strand
ACTCTCGTCTTTGTTTATTTCTGTTACTATTTGAACTGTCTCTGATTTCCGGTAATTTTGGAGACAGATATTTTTTCTCCATAAGAATTAGCGTCATTTATTACGTAATAAGCAAGCGTCATACATTGTTGTGGATTTAATGCACAGTTTACATTATCTCTAGTTTTGTCATTGTTGGTTTGATAGATTTTTTGGGGATTATCAGCTTATGTTTGCAGCATGAATTTGTTTTGAAAATGTGTCTGAGGCACCAAATTATCTTATTAAGCCATTGCTGCAATGCGGAGGCTTTACGCAGTGACACTTTTGTTCTATTGCTTGTACTAATTATGCTAATTAGGTAGTTTATTTATTCATTTGTCTGTCGCCAATGCGTGCTTGTCGGGCAATGGCGCGACTGGTCCATCAGTGCAGTAGTGCTGGTGGCCCCGAGTGGTATCAGCGCTGCTGGACCACTTGGACCGAGGGTATCACAGGTGTTTCCTCCCCCTTGAAAAACTTGACCACCCATGAAATTTATGCATGCTGTGGGGGCTTACTTGACTTGGCTTAAATACCCACTATCGTATCGTATCATATTACTCAATACTTGTTTTATTTTACAGGCAGTATTGCAATCCGTAATAAATTTGTCATTTATTTTGCACCCAAATTTAATTTTGAGTATGCTGTTCTTGCACAGTCTTGACTCTACACTCACTTTTTTTGCCGATGTGTGTAGTTGACAAGCTCTCTGCTAGTTCCATCTGCTTCTAACACTTTCTACCATCAATAGCCAAGCTCTTCTGGCGCTGCCGTACTGATGTGGAGTACACTGCCAGACAATGTTTCAGAATTATTCCAACAAAACGTCACTGTTTCGGCGATTTTTGCCTCATTAGCACTTATCTAGTGGTCCTTGTAGAAATATTTATTGCTGCAGCCGGTCTAAAAATCTGTGAATGCTTTCAGCAGCTCTTCATTGCTTTGCTTAGCAACTGTGGTTATGAAACAGCAGCTGTGGTGTTGATGCTGCAGGATCGAGACAGACGCTATGACCATGGCGAGCCTTCCTTCAAGCGCGGCGCCTATGACAACGGAGATTACTGACATGAGAAATGATGATGAGAGTGCTCAAGATGATGATGACACTGATGATGATGATGATGTAAAAGTTGTAGTTGCAAGTAGTTTGTGTTTAGCGTTAGTCCGATAATTAAGTCCGACGGCTTGCCGCTTGCTGAACGTGACAGCTGCGTGACTGACGACAGTATGTTGTATTTACGATGCTAACTCGGCCAATATTCTGACAATTCTTACGTGACCATCTCTGATTTTGTTCAAAAATGCATGTAATATGAATGTTTACACAAAAATTACAGAAATATTTGCAGTATGAAATGAAAAACTGTCAAGTTTTTAGCTCTGCTGCTGCTTGCAGCCGATGGAGCTTACAGTATCGGCGACTGATGTCTGTGTGTTGTCAACTTGTTCATATCACTACTTCTACATTTTTTATCAAATTCTCAAAAAACTTGACACACGTGATCTGTGTGCCAATACGCACAAAACTGGAACAGATTTTTGAAATTTTGACTGGCTAATTTTTGAAATTTTACATTTTGGACTTAGTCTCTACAGCAGCAACAGCGGGGCTATCGAGGCCAACAGACTTCTCTAGTATAACTAAATTCTCGTCCTTCTAGGAGAGAACTTTCTGTTAAGAATACCTAGTTGCCAATCACACTTCAACACAATGTTTTATGGCCATGTTTGCCAAACTACAGTTCAAGAATGGCATGAGATACTATCGTGACAATCTGTGCACATTCTATTCCATAAAATACAATTACTTGTTGTGTGGGAATTAGCTTTGTTTTGTTAGGTGAGTTTGACATTTGTCACATCGTTACTTATTTTATATTTTTCAGGCCAGCCCAAGTTCTGGACGCAAATAAGGACATGAATATCTGTGTATTCGTAGTATTCTAAAGTGTTTGATACGTGAAGTGTTGACCGTGGGAAATAGACAGTTGTGAAGTGTTATTAAACGAGTATGTAACAGATGTGAACTTTACACAGAGATTTTACTGATCACATCGATAGCTTTTGCAGTTGGAGCGTGGCACACGAGTGTGACAGCAGATGTATACACTGCAGACATTCCTATAACAAAGTGCTACTGCCCTGAGCAGCCAAAATTACCCTGAATGATCAAATTTGCGAACTACATTGGACGTTTCAGAGCTTTAAAACTTTTCAGCAACCCCACCAGATGCTCTGTCCCTGGATACCAGTGGTCTTCACTGCCAGACCCCGTATATCTTTAAATTGTTCTTAGAATAGTCTAAGTTGAGGGGCAATTTTGACCATGTCACAAAATACACAACGTTTTGAATTCTGTGCCACATAATCACTGTTATATGCAAAAGTCTGTTACCTTTTCACAGTGTAGCACGGTAGTGCTTACACTGTTGTAAGGGCGATACATCAAGTCAATGGAGTAAGGCAAATTTCGACCCCTCTGGGTGGGGGGCATAACCCTTGCACCGATTTATATAAAAGTTTGCATGGTTGATTAAGTTCGCCACCTGACCCCACACGCCAAAAATAGCTATCGGAAAAGGGGCGTGGTGAGGGAGTATGGGTGAAGTTACCTCTTGTGCTTTTGTATATAAAGATATACGAGTATATGCATTTTTAGTTCCTTCAGCGCACCTACAGCTCACCATGAGAAGCGTGGCTTAACGCTCAGTGCACCCAAAAACGTGTTTTGGTGGAAAGTTCGTTCCAGGGGGTAACACTCCCTTTTTACCCCCAAAAGCCCATTTTCTAACGGCCGATAATGCCTAGAACTTAACATGGGAGTTAATAGGAAACATCCGTTATTTTTTATGATAGCTCCATAAAAGTTACATAGTGAATAGGAAACATGGGTATGCAGAAACCAAAATGGGTTAGATTTCACCTCCAACATACGGATCACGTGATACCGCGCATGCGCAACCCCGAAATTGGCTTGAACCATTGGCATACAGCCAAAAATGCCGTTACCAACTTACCTGATATTGCGCGTATCTCAAAAATTACAAAACCAATCGAGATGAAAATTCAGGACAACGATCAAAATGTATTCTTTGACGCAATACACTATGACGTCACAACAAATTAAATATGGCTGACGGCCGCCATTTTAGAAATCGCTAAAACGCCATATCTTGGCGAAAAATCATCCGATTTTGATGAAATATCGCACACATTAGCAGATTATGAATGAGACGAAGTCATGTGACCAAAAATGAAAATTTTTAATGGCGGACGGCCGCCATATTGAAAGTCGGTTTTTTGGCCATATCCCAGCAGCCGATTTCATTGAAATTTTGCATGAGGAAGCAGAATAGCATGTTAATGGAGATCACAAGACATAAAATGCAAATTTTGAAAATTTAAGATGGCGGACGGCCGCTATTTTTAAAATCGTTAAAACGCCATATCGTCGCGAAAAATCAGCCGATTTTGATGAAATTTCGCACACATTTACAGATTAATAATGAGACGACAGTCACACATGACCAATTTTTTTTAAATTTATGATGGAAACGGCCGTCATATTGAAAATCGGTTTTTTGGCCATACTGTATATCCCAGCAGCCGATTGTACGATTTCATTGAAATTTTGCATGGGGAAGCAAAATAGCATAGTAATGGTGATCACATCACATAAATTGCAAATTTTGAAAATTCAAAATGGCGGACGGCCGCCATTTAAAAAATCGTTAAAACACCATGCCTTCGCGAAAAATCATCCGATTTTGATGAAATTTAGTGTATATTAGTAGATTACGAACCTGACGACAGCTGGATGACGAAAAATGAAAATTTTTAAATTCAAGATTGCGGACGTCTGCCATATTGAAAATCAGTTTTTTGGCCATAACTCAGAAGCCGATCGTCCGAATTCATTGAAATTTTGCATGGTGAAGCAGAATGGCATGGCGAAAGAGGTCACGTGACATAAAATGCAAATTTCGAAAATTCAAGAGCCGACGGCCGTCATTTTTAACATTATATATCCGCAAAAATCATCCGCTGCATGGTATATCCCTTTTCTCAATAATATGATACAGTTACATGAACCCAATTTGGTAGAAGATTCAACAAAAGTTTCGATAATAAAACTGCAAATATAATTGGTAACAAGAAGCTCTGCTCTCGCAAAGAGGCCGCGCGATGCTTCGTGTCTGTATAGCTTCTATACACTAGAATGGTGTGGCTACCCGATGGTGAAAATAATTCAACATATGTTTATTCGTTTTGACATGATCCACGAACGTGAAAAAGTCGCCGTTTTCACGTACCGCAGCCCATATTTTTGTTTCGCCTGGAAACGCCCCTGCGACTATCACGCAATATGTTGCATGGATGGAAAGACAATTCTGTGCTTGCCAAACCCCTCGCAGCGTGTACTGTCTATCTTCAATTTCCGAGTTAAACGATGCTTAAGTCAATGCGTAAGTCCAAAAATCGCTATTTTTACCACATTTTTGTTTCCCCTGGGGACGCCCTGGGGCAATCACGCTAAATGTTGTATGGACGGAAAGAGAATTCGATGCTTACAAATTGTCTCGCAGCATGTACCCATCTATCTTCAACAGTTTCCTAGTTATTCGAACCACAAGTGCAAAAAATCGCCGTTTTCACGTACCGCAGCCCACATTTTTGTTTCCCCTGGAGACGCCCCTGGGGCAATCACGCTAAATGTTGTATCGATGGAAAGAGAATTCGATGCTTACAAATTATCTCGCTGCATGTGCCCATCTAAGTATAACCGTTTCTGAGATACAGCGAGATATTTGTGAAAAAAAAGTCGGCATTTTATCATACCCCTTGCATTCGACGCCCCCGTTATGGGGGTTTCCGTCGGAATATCGGCACCCCCTTTGGTTTGGAAAAACTAGAATGGTGTGGCTACCCGATGGTCAAAAATTTCGAAGATGTGTTTATTCGTTTTGACGTGATCTACGAACGTGACAGACAGACGGACGGACACCGGATGACAGCAAAGACCGCGCTTATGTATCGCATAGCGCGGTAAAAACTGGCTAGTTTCAAACTCACTGTAAGGGTGATCAAGTCATAGCTCTAAAACAGCAAATGTCACTTTCGATATCCACGTAGAACGTTATACTCGCCGTTACCAATACCAGCGAAGTCGTGCAAAAATGGAGAGTAAAATCCTAAAGCAGTGTTTAAGGTTCCCTGCACCTGATGGCTGATACGACCTTGTTTGGATTATGAAACTACACATAGTTAATATTTATGAGCTGTTTCGATGTCACATTCGTCCATCTGCGAACGGTGCTTAGGCCTAATTTGAATTATTAATGAACGCAGCTGGCGTGTGTGTGTTGGACAACAATTGGCGCCATCCCGTGAGCGCCATCGCGGTCTCTGAACATCTGCTTTCAGCTGCAGTCACGAAATGTCAGTATAACTCGCCATTAACATTAATGCATTTATGAAAATTGCAGTATTTATGCAGTAGGCCTAGACCTATACGAGTGTCGGCTTCAGACAACAGTCATAAATTTAATTTTGTGGTCGTTATCGTTAATCAGTTGCCGTTTCGTTGCGGTTTTAAATTTTAAGTAATCATTAGTGGCTATAGGCCTATAACGGACGTAGGCCTGTAGAAAATCTGCAGCCGTGCAATAATGCCGCTTGCCAGCGAATGGGAAATCTTACGTTGGCTATCTAGCTAACTTGTGATAATTTCCGAGATATTATCGTTAGTAAAAGTCTCATTAGCTGAAACGACCGTGACTGTTACACGTCCTCCGGCCAATGCAGCCATAGATGCTGCCACCGTCTCTCTCTCCACTGTTGTCTTGTATGTCATCAGCAATGTCATTCAGTGTCATGTGACACGCGCTGTCTTCAGTGTTGTCTTTCCAAGTGTCGTTAGGCCTACATCACGTAGTCGGAGATATTCAATATAACCGTCTTTTTCTTCATCTTCCCCTTGATCTTTCCCGCCTGGCTTCCACTCATACAATAAGAAACTTGGCTATTGCTGACAGATCGCGCGTAAGCTGCGCACGCCAAGGAACAACAGTAAATTTCCAACAATGTGGTGCGTTTATGAGCGCTACTAATAACTCCCCCCCCCGTCCCGCGACCATAAATTTCACTGGTGGGAAGTTTTTCACGGTGTAGGAAACATGGGACGCCGTTGTTGTTGGCCACCGCGAGCATAAATTTCACAGGGGGATAGTTGTTCACGGGCAGGAACCATATGGGACACCGGTGGTGGCAGCCGCTACGCGGTAGCTGCGTCTGCTAGCACGGGGGAGGTTCACGACGAAAGAAACATCTGTGACTGATACTCTTGATGGCGGCCGCGGCGACAGAAAATAGCGAAATTTATATACATACCCCACGTGTATTAAACGCTCCATGTCAGAGGCCAGTCGGCCCTTTGTTGTCAAATAAATGTATGTATGTATTAGGAGGTGACTCCGTCAAAATTTCGCAAAGATGCTGATGTTCAGTACTGGATAAACTAGAATGATTTGGCTACTATATGCCGAAGAAAGTGTGATGATATGTTAACCTGTTTCGCTAATCTATTTCTACTAATGTCATCTTGGTTAGATCGCTCGGACTTTCTGTCAGAGACCGGTAAAGTAGGCTAGGTTACACTTATTTTCAGAGAAAATAGCTGAAATGACCTTGAAAGTCGATCAAGGTCATTGAGGACTGCACCATTCTCAATACTCTACGTCATTTTCTAGTGGTAAGCATGTGTCTATCTCGTATAGTTTCTGAGTTATTCAACATCGAATAATGGCGTGCTCTTGAAATCTGGGTTTGGGGTCATTCAGGGTCATTGTAAACGGCACCACTATGATACGACTTCTTAGCAGTCTGCCATTGTATAAGTTTTATGTTAATTACCACTGTTGAGATATTTGACGTTTACACGAATATCGTGACCTAGAAATATCACAAGGGTCACTTGTCATGCTAATTTATGCACGATGTGTGCATCGCTGCAGTCTACAGACCCGGACGTGCTATTTTTTGCCGCTGACTGTGGGTCTACCTTCACTCACTTCTACAGCGACGAGTCTGGAAAGCGATATAAAGTAGGCCTAATTGCGTTACTGTTGTTGAAGGTCATCGAAATTGGTACCACTCGAAATTCCATACGCGACTTCCTATTAGTTTTCCATTGTAACTATATCCATATCTTCTATCGTTATTATAACGATTTTCGCTGTTTTACCAACCACAGTCTCGTTTGAAGCCCTCACAGGGGGCTTCCCTGGGACCAAGGATGTACTATAGTTGGTGATCTTTGACCTTGAACTTCTACAGATTACTCAGCTCTTCCCTGTCGTAGGCGTCATCTCTGCACCAAATTTCGTCAAAATCCGCCGTAGTCAATAATCTGGGTAAATTCCGGATACGGATACCGCATCCAGAATATGATCCGTATCGCTCCCGAAATTAAACGCTTCCGCGATTCACAGGCTATTCATTCATAAAATTTCCTTGAAATCCGTCCATTACCTTTAGCGCTATCCACCTTGCGATTTTGAATACATGTCCGGATCCAGGATCCGGACTCTGATCCGGATCCGGCTCAAAACCTAACCAAATCGTGCAGAACCCCGCAGCTATCGACCCATAAAATTTCATCGAAATCCGTCCATAACTTGAGATATCCCGCTAAAATTCAGAAATCCGGTGTAAATCTTGTTCCTGCAGGAATCCGCAGTCTGGTCAGCGGATTCGGCTCAAAACGTAATCAATTCGTGTATCCCCGCAGCTGTCAACGCATAAAATTTCATCGAAATCTGTCCATAACTTCTTCAGATATCCCGCTAAAATTCAAAAATCCGGTGTAAATCCGGCTCCTGGATCCGGACTATGGTCCGGATCAGGCTCAAAAGTTAATCAGTTCGTCCATGTCCCGACATCTGTCGACACGCAAAATTTCATCCAAATCCATCCACGCGTGTTTGAGTACATGTAATCTTGCTAACAGACAGACAGACAGACAAACAAACGCGACCAATTGCATTTACCTCCTCCTCTGTCGGAAGTAAAAAGATGTATACAAATGTAGTCCATACTGTCGATAATAAAAGGTCTCAGCATTAGGCCTAAGTCGCAGCAAATTTTGATTCGCATCAATTACAACATTTTGATCCACATAAATAAACAAAAAAACCGTTGGCACTAGACACATTTCCTGGGCTTGAAATATTCCCCGCAAAAGCGTTTGTGACGGGGCTCCTCCTCGGTCCCTGCTGGGGAGCTTATAGCTCTCCCAGACTCCCGGCTGGATGGACTGATGAGCCGCTTCGCGGCAAGGAGCACTGGCGGATCCAAGGCGGGGGGTCGGAGGGGGCCGTCGTTCCCAAGGTGATATGGTCGGTACCTCACTCTAAATTTGTTAATATTTTGGATACTAATATGAATGAGAGTAATGCCTGTACGTCTCATCGAATTATTTAACAGGACCATTGTATTCCATTGCCTTGTTATACATCACTTTCTTCTGCAATAGACCTCACTGGGGACGAGTCACTGTAGGAAAAGAGCATGGACCGTCATCGGACATTGCGCTCACACGCAGAGTGTCAGTCGTCGACTTCTACAGACGTATGAGAATACGACATCCCACGCTCACACGCTGAATGAAAAAGTAACTGTTGGGGCAACCTATTATAGTCCAATCCAGTATCCAATATTCGTTTATTAAAAAGACGACAAAACGCAAGTGTGTAAATGTGATGCGTATCTACAAAACGTGTTTTAGACAGTGCAATGGCAGGTCTTTCGTGTTTATAATAACGCTCCAGAATGCACTAAAATTTTTCTGACGAGGGGGCACAGCCCTCTCCCTACACCCTTCCCTCGGTGGGATGGGGAAACCCCCTCGCTATGCCACATCCTCTCGGCGCCTAGGGCGCCTCGATCTTTGTGCCTTCGGCACTTGGCCCCTTCCGTTAAAAAATCCTAGATCCGCCACTGACAATGAAGGAGGGATATGGAAAGGAAGGGCAGCAAAGAAAGAGAAACGAGGGACAAGGGACGGGTCGAGGGAAGGTAGAGGAGCAAAAGTGATGTACTGATCGGCGCCTCGATTATTTATCCCCTAAATTATTCTGTACTGTAGCGCCTCCTATATGGTCCTTATTCAAAAAGGTACCACTGAATTTATGGAGTACGGTTTCCTATTATAGTTATGACGCGCCGTTTAACCACTGTTCACCAACATAACGACACGGTCTATCGCATAATGCGCTTCTCATTATGAATGAGGCGCAGAAAAATAACTTCCACTCGAATAAAGTTTCTAGTAGCCTACTAGGAAGTCTTATGCCAAGCATCTGTGCAAAATTGGCGGAGAGTTCACATGTGTCATTAACATGGACGACGGCCTAGAGGGAGACCGAGGAAAAGGTGGCTGGGCAACATTACAGAAGATTGTGAAGAGCAGAACCTAACCATTCAACAGGCGTCACGTCTCGCAAACGACAGAGTAAAAATGGAGAAATAGTCTGAAATACTGTCCGAAACAAGGGCTGCCGGAGCGCGGTGACATCGTCTTCGTCGCAGAGGCTTTAAGTCAAGTAAGTCAAGTCATTAGCATATACTTGCATGCAATGCGCCTCGCGGCCTCATGACAATAATATTGTACAGCAGTCCGTCAAACATGGCCTTTTGTCCTTCTGTTTGCACTAGCTCAGCTATTGCTGACATAGCGAGCATTACGATGATTCATCGTAACTCATCGCGTGGATACATGCGGTCAAGTACAGTGTATTGATTGGTTTTGCGACGTACTGCTTCAGTCTGCTTGACAGTGCTAAGGAAAACTTTCTGTGCTACGCCGGAGGTACACCTTCAACGTCTGATCTTTCTGTTCTTGCTATTGTTTTTTTGCGGCAAAAACTGCCACTGAACGCGTGACAAACTGAGGTCGCTTTGAAACCCTTAAACTTCGTAACTGCTCCGCCTGTGCCAAGAAAGCGTGCTGGTCGCCATGGCGTGACCTGACAGCCAAGGTAGGATAATAACATCTAATCCAGGTGTGCAAGCACCACGTGACCCGCACGGCGTGTCTTTGTCGCTGACAAAGACGACGCACAACGTCGTTGTTTGGTGGCAATAAACGCTAGGCCTACAGGTGCAACGTGTCTACCTGGCTGGCGAACGGCCAGCTTTGTATGGTGTGCTCGACGTTGAGTGGCTGACGGAGGCCGGATGCGCGTATAACACGTCACAGGTGCCCGTATGAGCGAGCACGTGCTTTCAACCGATGAGCATGTGGTGTAATCAGTATATTTTCTCGATGTTTCGGCGTGGAAGACCAGACTGGCACACGGTCGAGTATACAGTTTACTGTGTCCGGTGACGTCTCCGTCAACTGAATACGTTCGGTTTGTTGAGTAACTGGTTTGTTTATTAAGAACATGACGTTTTGTTAATCTCAGCCATTTCACTTCACTTTATTTTTAATAACAGGCAAACAGAATGCTCATGAAAAATAAACAGAGAATACAGTGAGAAAATAAAAAAGGTAAAAACAACATACAAAGTTAGTACAACAGCTAGCTTCCGCCAACATTTAAGCAAATTATTTCATTGGCACCACGCTTATTCAGTTACGTTAGGGTTAGGGTTAGGTGCATGGTTTTAGTTTTACTTTGATGCAAAGTAAGGGTGGGTGTGTTTGATAGGTTCAGCGTGGCACACTGTATTCATTGCATGGTTCTGGATCTGTCAGAATCTTAAGTGAAGAATTTACTTACTTACTTACTTAAAACCAAATGTTTATGTTTGTGTATAGGCTTAGAACGCAAACGTGAGCTGATATTGTTTAGAAAACGACCGAATCGCACTGTCATGGACCCGATATTAAAACAGTTAACAGGACTGTCTCAGTTTTGTCGGTAATGAAAAATATTGTCAGTTGTCAGTTGAAGCTATAAATCTGCAGGTCGCCTTCAAGTTTGGCTGCATTTGAAGGGAGATCCGGATATTCCCCTGGACATATTCCCTGCTCGGACAATCCCCCTTCCTACATGTACATACCACATTCAATGACGTAGGACATTTCCCCTTCCAATAGGTAGACAGAGTACAACGTCACTACGTCTCGTTGGATAGGCCATACTGTTAACTACTAATTTAGAAAATAATTAGGGATAGATAGATAGATAGATAATGTCGATTTATATAGCGCATCATCGTAGAAAAACTTCTAATGCGCTGGACACACTAGTAGATGTATTAGAGATGTTTGTTAATTAATAAGAATGATATTAATTTCTATTGAGAATAGCTATAATTATTTAGGTTTAGAAATAATATTTTTTGCAATTACTTAGCAACTTATTTTACTTAGAACTATACCATTGCAATTAGCCATCTCGACATAACATAAGTCTATTTTAATACCATATTTAAAAGTCATGGTAAAATTCTATGCATATATATAGGCCTGCATATAATCCAAGTTGTTGTGCATTCTGGACAGTTAAAGAAGGAGAGAATTTCCTAGTAGATGGGGTAAGCTTTAAGGAGGATATGTACCGGTGGAATTTCAAATTTCCTAAACTGTTGAAGGGTTAACATCGTAGCCTATAACAAACAGGCTACCACGGAGAAAAAGTAGAGCCAATGAGCATGATTAATGCGTTGGCCTTATTTAAAGTAGACTATTTATGATGTAAGCTCCAAGTTTAACGAAGCAATGAGGACTACTATAAGTTCACCTGGTCAGGCAAGCAGTTATAAATAACCGATTGTCGTCTCATCTGATGACTGATACGTGGATGACTCACTGTTGGCGGCGCACCGGCTATTTTCTCACCTTTACGTCGTAGTCGACAGAGGGCGTCTTATTCACGCTATAATCCTACTCATAGCCACGTGACTTAAGCGTACAGATCGACGAACGTGTGTCATCAGCTATAAAACATCGTTGATTTCAGCATTTCGCACGGTAACTGAGGCTTCTAACGCTAACTATTATACAATTGTTTTTCCCCAAAAAAAATAATGAATAGGCCACTATACAGGTCTGAAATACAGATTCTGCAAATACGTTTCAACTATTTACGATGACGACATACATTTGTAAGTCTGCTAAAGAACAGACACTCGGTCGTATGTCGTCAGTAGAATTCAAAGACTAAGAGATAATGGAGTTTTTACGCAGCTAATCGTGAGAGATACAGATAAAACCGAAACGAAGTCAGGAGATGAGATAAACAATGTAGGCCTACTCTGGCCAAACACGCAACCAAGTTGGAATAATCAAAGAATCTGTTAAGGGGTGTTTATAGCGACACAACTCAACTCAAACTGAACTCAGCTCGACAGCGTGAACTACAGTTGACTCAGTTTGTAGGTCGTGACGTCATAAACAAAAACACGACTGACTTGGCTGTACGCTGTTCAACTGGCTCAGTTGAGTTCAGTTGAGTTCAGTTGAGTTGTGTCGCTATAAACACCCCTTTACTGCAGAGAAACAGCAGCTGAGTTTTCTGACACGATGGCCAGACTCTGGGATGCAGCTTGTGAGTAAACAACTGACAATAATACAGAGCGTTGATAACAAATGTAGCGCGGTGTGTTCGTAAAATAATTAATAATAATAATAATAATAATAAGCCTTTATTGAAAACTTTAAATTTGACAATCGCAACTCGTTACAATGACACACCAAATAAGCTGCCACGCTGGACAGCACTGTATAATAGAACACAAAGTTTTGGCATGCAAGCTTCAGCGTTAGGCAGCTACTAAGCGCCGTACACTGCTGCTGTTTCGTAGCCACCGAATGAAGACTTAAGGCCTGTCTACACTGTGCTGGCTGTGCTGGCAATATTACAAAGTTCTACTACTTCACTTCACTAACTGTAAAAAAACAGCGTATGTGTGAACGGAGCCTATAGTCTAGACGAGCGAGACTCGCGAGCTACACGATGCTATGGCCTATATTTTATGACATGACGACGCGGCCGGACACGTGGAAGAGATGAGAGGTCAGTTCGCTAGGTTGATGTTCTCTGCAAAGTGTGACTGTAATCAATCACTCTGCAGGTTCACATCAGCCCTGTGACTGACCGCCGTCAACTGACCAACCGCTTTCGCCATAGACAGACATCGACCGCATTTGCAATGGCTTGTACCACATTGTGTAACAGAAGGACATAATTTTATTGACCTCATGATCTTTGACCTTTGAACTGTGCAATTTAGTTGTCGATAGTAGCGTTATCGGCACAGTAT
>Ga0209149_1001017_pt1 | contig 13299 bp, 7 predicted proteins | sample WorMetTyACAVOLI2_FD_187423 | JGI IMG/M metagenome (GOLD analysis project Ga0209149, IMG submission 187423) | Marine gutless worms symbiont microbial communities from Max Planck institute for Marine Microbiology, Germany - Olavius algarvensis... ... | reverse complement strand
GGGGGGGGGGGGGGGGGGGGGGGGGGGGGGGGGGGGGGGGGGGGGGGGGGGTTGGGGGAACAAACCGCCCACCCCATGACAAAATCCTGGCTACGCCCCTGAAGACGCCCGATCTGTTTGCGAAGACACTTCAGTGGGTAATGTCTGTGACGAAAGAACTCGTGTTTATACCAGAGTAAAACAGAAATGATGATTAAATGGTGCATTCATTTCCCCAATATATCGAATAACGTTATTGTTTTACCAGCCTCGATAGCGAAATCTGGTATTGTTTTCAACGTGTCTGTCTGCCTGTGTGTGTGTGTCGACAAACCAGCAAGTAGTTCTGAAGACACACTAATGTAAGTGGTTCGAGTATTTTGGCTATGCTCGTTCGTGTAATTGTCAGTTTGTTCTGCTGAGTCAGCAATTCTTCATAGCATTATAGCGTTCCAACCGTTGGAGGTGCAGACATGAAACTTGGCAGGCGTGTGTTGTTGAGTTCGAAGATGGGTGTGGTATATACGACTACTGTAAGTGAGTAACCCTTACCTTAACACACTAACTCTAACCCTAGCAGTACTGTCATACATACCTGTGGCGTAGGCTGTATGGCTCACCGTGGCTGGTGCGATACAGTCACAAGCGGACTCAACGATTCATTTTTTTACCGCGCGGTACTATGCATAGCGCGGACTGTGCTGTCGCAAGATTTCCGTTTTTCTGTTCGTACGTCCGATACACGCCGGTTTTGTGTCGAAACAGCTGAACTTATCGTCAAACTTTTTCACCGTCGGGTAGCCACACTATTCTAGTTTTTCCATACCAAACGCTTTGGCAACATTCCAAGAGGGACCCGAGCGTGTATGAAAAGAAGCTCAGCTGTCGCACAGAGACCGCGCGAAGCTTCAATGTCATTCGAAATGACACTGTTGAGTAGGACGTGTGTAAGTCCCTATTAGTACTCCATTGAAACTTTGTCTGTATCTCGTACCGTTTCTGAGATATTCAGCATCAAACAACGGCGTGACCTTGAAATCGGCGGTAAGGGTCGTTCAAGGTCGTTGAATATGGCGCTGTTCGATAGATCATACATGACTTACTATTGGTCTGTCATTGTAAGAAAAGCTCTATCTTGTACCATTTTCGAGTTATGTGACATTGAATAATATCATGACCTTGAAATCTGTGTTTAGGGTCACTCAAGATCATTGAAACTGGTAATATTCGCAAGCTTGGGTAAGGTTTCCTATACGCATTCCATAGTAACTATGGTCGTGTCTTGAATCGTGTCTGAGATATTGTGAGATATTGGTCGAAAATTGCGATTTTTTCATACCCCCTTGCATTCGAAGCCTCTGTTAAGGGGTTTAGGGGTTTATTCGTCGGAATATTGTCATAATATTTGGTATTAAAACACTATAGAATGGTGTGCCTGAATGGTGTGCCTACGTGTCGGTAAAAAGTTTTACGATACATTTAGCTGTTTCGACAGAATACCGATACGTGACAGACAGACAGAGACATCTTGCCGAAGCATAGTCCGTACTAGGCATACGCGTCGCGCGGTAAAAATCGCTATTGTCGACCAGTGTCTCGCTTTAGCTCGGAAATGATACAAGATATGGTCTTAGTTACTATGGAATGCGAATAGGAAACCGTATCCAAGCTATCGACTGGTACCATTTTCGATTACATTGAGTGAATCCTAACCCAGATTTCGAGGTCACACCATTATTTGACGCTGAATATCACAGAAACGGTACAAGATAGGCATAGTAACAGTGGAATACTAATAGGGACTTATACACGCCTAGTCAACGGTGTCATTTTAAATGACCTTGAGTGACCTTAGCGAAATATTCAATGACACGAACATCGCGCAGTCTTTCTGCGATAGCTGAGCTTCTTGTTGTTTGTTGTTATGAGTAAGCCCGCTCAGGCACCTCGCTGTACCAAACGTCACAGCCCAGCCCACCCATCAACGGTCAGTGTACCAACTTCATATTATTCGATGTAGCACTATAATCACCTGTGCACTCTAAAGGGTTAAGACTTAGTTCTGTGATCACCGTACAATAGTCGTCGCGGTTGACATGTATGTCAGGCGTCACATGTTGGAGTTGCACGAAGCTGACGGCATTGAGAGCCTCGGCAGCGTCAAGTGGCAGCTGACGCTTTGCCTCGTCGCTGTCTACATTATCTGCTACTTCAGTCTCTGGAAAGGCATCTCTACATCGGGAAAAGTAAGTCGTCGTGTGAACCTCGGTGCGCCTGTCGCCGGCGCCGCATTTTCGTCTGGCTGTTACGTCATGTTGATATTGTGGCTGATGAACATTGCTATTAATATCTGGTTAAATAAAGCCAAAAAAACAATGACATACCATGAGTTATTCGTTAATAGGACATTAATAGTCGATCATAAACACGACATTTTTTTCATTCTGTGTCTGATCAGACTTATGATCCGACCCAACCCGACCTGTGACCCGTGGGTCGAACCGACCATGACGAGCTCTGCCTAGGCCTAATTTACTCCCGAAATCGCCAAAAATGCGGCGAATTTTTAACGTTCAAGTTGCACCGTTGTACATCTAAATACTATTTCGAAAATTTTCCTGGGGAGACCCTGCCAGGCCCAGCGAGGCCTGCAATTTGTGGAAAGTGGTAAAAATCGTTTACGTGCAAATTGCAAAGTCTAACAGGGGTTTGTCACACTCAATATAGCTTTTTTGAGAAATACAACAACAATATTTCGCCGGAGGGCAGGTAAATCAGAAGGACAAAACCCCATCTTAGCTGGCAACCTTAAAACCTACCTTGAGTGTAAATGACAAACCCGTGTTGCACTTTGTAAGTTGCACGTAAACGATTCTTACGCAAAAAAAGAAATTTTAAGTAGTATGGCACGTTAGAAGCATGTGAATGTCCGTCAAATTTTGCCTACAGCACCAAGGCCGTACAAGCCTTAAGTTAATTACACCCTTCCTTGCCGTGCTGTGGTAGCCCGAGATCATTTATTGGGAGAGCTGCAAAAAGCTGGATACGCAGTAGCAAGTTGTCGTTGTCAGGTCGTTTGGTTCACTGCTCTGTTTCCGTACGTCGTTCTGGCAATCCTGCTGGTTCGCGGCGTTACTCTGGACGGCGCTGAAGACGGCATCAAGTACTATCTGACTCCGAACTTTACTCGCCTCCAAGACTCCGGCGTAAGTCGCGTTCTTCGTCATCTGTCACTGTCGACGAGCACCGCTTGCTGCGTGCAGTGTTAACCCTTAATGGGCACATTAAAACCGCAGAGCAAAGGACCGTTATACAGAAATACACTGGCCGTTGATGGGTGGGCCGTTACATTTGGTCCAGCCAGGAGCGGCCTGGGCGGGCTGCGGTCCTGCCCAGCCCCCTCCTCGCTGTACTAAATGTAATAACCCACTCATCAACGGCCGGTGTACAAACTTCATATTGTTCGATGTAAGACTACAACTGCGGTGCCTCTGCGCTATAAAGGGTTAAACAGTGATAGGAGATGCTAATTTCGCGTAATCAAAAACATCATTACATTTGAGAGCGAAATTTAATGATGATTTTGATGATGGCGATGAACCGATGATGAATTGATGATACGGTAACACACCTGACAATTTCGAAGCTACATCATCTGAATTCATTCAAAAGCTTTGGTACGGTTTCCTACTCGCATTCCATAGTAACAATCAGAGGCGTAGCAACGGGGGGGGGGGGCTATATCGGTATATATACCCCCAAAATCAGTAACCGTTTTGTTCGCGTGTGGGACATTAACACATGTTTTGAAATTACAATGACTAGTTAAAACGTATACTCCCCAAATCAAATTCCTGGCTACGCCACTGGTAACAATGGCTCTATAAGCGAGATATCGGCCCTTTCATACCCTTTGCATTCGACAGTCGACACCTCTGTTAGGGGGTCCCCGTAGGAATATTGAAACACCGTTTGGTGCTGAACAACTGGAATGGTGTGGCTACCCGACGGTGAAAAAGTTTGATAATATGTTTAGCCATTTCGATATCAGAATACCGGCATGTGACGGACGGACGGACGGACATATTGCGACAGCGTAGTCCGCGCTATGCATAGCATCGCGATGTAATAAAACGAAGTCCTTTTGGCACGTGGCACACACACGGTACTCCAGAGCACTACACTGTATGTAAGCTTCTCAAGTTGTCAACATGTACGCCAGTGTTGACGGATGGTGTACAGTGTATATATACGGTTAAATTTTAGTTCCTCGCTACTGTCCATTACTTTTTAAGCGCCTCACTTTACGTTAGTAAAAGAGGCGCTTATTGAGATAGGCTTTGTCGTGACGTCGTTGGTCGTTGGTTGGTTGGTCGTTGGTTGGTCGTTGGTTGTCACGCCGCACGCGCGTGCACTGTGGCCAAACGGTGCATCCTAGGCCTATAGTTACTATGGAACACTAATAGGAAACCCTACCCCAGGAATTCAATGGTACAACTTTCGACCCCCTGGGGTGACCCCTAACCGGGGAGTGGGCCCCCCGTGAGGCGCTTTTTGTCAAATTACTTTGACCTCTGGTTTTAGATGTTTCACCAACAACGCATTGGCGGTATTGGCGGTATTGTACTGTAAAATGTCACGATATGTATACAAATGCCTGCACATTGCGAAACAGCGTGACGTTGGGTTTGAACCAGGTATGGGTTGATGCAGCTACGCAGGTCTTCTTCTCCCTTGGACCTGGCTTTGGAGTTTTGCTTGCGTTTGCCAGCTACAACAAGTTCCACAACAACGTTTACTGGTAACATCAGCTTCTCATCTTTATCTTTCGCACTGTATACACGAACATAGATTTTCACGACTTCTACGTTAATATTAGAGAGATAATCGAAAAAATTACTCTAAATTTACTATAGACTGTAACAGCGCCCTTATAGTGACTACTGCCCTGTGCTGCACCTACAAATTGTCATTTAATATTAATAACAGGTGATGATAATGATGATGATGATGGTGGTGGTGGTGGTTGTTGTTGTTGTTGTTGTGGTGGTGGTTGTGGTGGTTGTTGTTGTTGTTATTGTGGTGGTGGTGGTGGTTGTTGTTGTTGTTGTTGTGGTTGTTGTTGTTGTCGTCGTCGTCGTCGCCGTAATCATCACCATCATCATCACTTCATCAGTAGTAGTGGTAGTGGTAGTGGTAGTGGTAGCGGTAGCGGTAGCGGTAGCGGTAGCAGTAGAAGTAGCAGTAGCAGTAGCAGTAGCAGTAGCAGCAGCAGCAGCAGCAGCAGCAGCGCCCTGTAGTAAGTTTGAGCGACACATCTGAGTAATGTTGGCTACGATGACAGTGTCATATCGCCAGAGATCCCCTTAAATTAGTGGCTAGAGTCCGTTCAATGAACCGATCGCCAACTAGAACCAAAACCGTTCCGTTCTGCACACTCGTCGTACGACGTACATTGACGTGGGTGGTCCAGTTAGCGTCATAACGATGCCCGGCGGTTACAGAGTGCATTAGTGTATATACGCGGATACGGCCGGAAACTTCAGCGGCGTGCCGGCGGACAGTGCGGCGAAGCGGAGCGACATCGGGCACAGGTCGCCAGCGTCACCGTCAAAGAATTTCCGGTCACGTGCCTCGCCATCTCTCGTTGAAAGTAGTTCGTTTCCAATGTCGCTTTGATGTCTGTCATGCACCGGCCGGACCCATTACGTTCATATCTTTAGCGAATTGTCTTTACTAACCGTCGTCAACATAATCCATTATTCTGCTGATTTGTCGTCACGGTTGACCGGCAATCTATTGGCGTGTTAGGCCAGCGAGGTTACGGTATCGATTAACGATTTTCTTCGATTAATAGTCGAATTTACTAATACGCAGCAGTTGTCAGCCAGTTATTTAGGGATTAATAGATGACAAAAGAATAGCGAGGGATGCCGACCTGTCAGGATGAATAGAAGCCCAGTCTGTAGTAGGCCCAAGTATTAGGTGATGGACTATTATTATTAGGCCTAACCAAGGGCGTGACGCTTCGTCAACAGGAACATACTATTTCTTATTTCCCCATTTTTATTTGTTTTCCGTTTCTTTTTCTAAGTCCTCGCGTTAACGGAGATGCGTTCCTAAAACTCCACAGGTTGTTCGAGATTCGAGCCACCAGCGTGATAAAGTGCGGGCGTCGAACTGGGTAGCGTAATTTGGATAAAAGCCGATTAATGCTAATGTTTGCGACTGCTGATGAAAAATGGGCTTATAAATTTGCTACGCAATCAAAGAAGCGGATTTTATGCATACATTTATGCCACTAGGCCTAATAGCTGCCCTAGAAACGTAGGCCTACAGAATAGTTTTCACTTGTACGTTTCTAGGGCAGCTATTAGTGGCATCAGTGTCATTGCTGTCCTGCTCGCTTTGTTTTATTGCACGTGTTTTTGAGCCAATAAATTGATGATGGTGGTGATGATGATGGTGACGATGATGACGATGATGATGATGATCGTCTTTCGTAGCCTTCACTTCACGTCCAACGTATTGCTGTCGCACTTTGTTGAACTGCTTCCTGGCCTCTGTGTTTCCCTTCTATTTCACGATCATAAGTATGCTTACTCGTACAACGCACAACTCTACTGTCGTGTCTGAGTTGATAGCATAGTTGCAAGTACCTTTTGCAGACTTACCAACCGCTGTTCATTTGCGTTTTTGTTTTTTTTTTGTAGTATTAAGGAAAATTCTTACTGTAAATGTGATTGACGTTGAACAATATCGTGATCTTGAAATCTCGGTTAGAGGCAGGGATGGGTTCGAGGACAGCATGTTCGAGGCCGAGGCCAGTAGTTTTCGAGGCCAAGGCCAAGGCCAGTTCTCTTTGAGGCCAAGGCCAAGGCCAGTATCTTTGAGGCCAAAGCCAAGGACAGTGGTCATGATTGTTGAAAAAAGATTAAATAATGACATTTCTCATCAAAATAAAATTGTTAAACTGACAACAAAACGTTTATCAAAGCACAAGTTGTCCACAAACTTGAGCCTCAGTCTTCACCACGCTGCATAAACGTACTACAAATTGAGCACATTAATTACAGACCGGTGACTGGAGGCCGATGTATCGAGGCCAAGGCCAAGGCCAAGGCCAGACCACTTAGAGGCCAAAGCCAAGGCCAAGGCCAGAACTGTTAGAGGCCAAGACCAAGGCCACGATTTTGGGTCCTCGAGCTGTTCTCGAGCTCGAGGACAGTCCTCGAGGACCCCATCCCTGGTTAGAGGTCACTCAAGTTCATTGAAACTGCAGTTTCGAAAGCTTGGGTACGGTTTCCTATTGTCCGCCCTTCCATAGTAACTATGCCTCTATCTTGTATCATGTCCGAGATAAAGCGAGATGTTGGTCGAAAATCGTTTTTATACCCCCTTGCATTCGACGCTTCCGTTAGAAGGGTCCCCGTCGGAATATTGCCATGCGGTTTGGTGTGGACAAGCTACTTTTGACTGGAAAAACTGAGCAAAGTCGTTGGCTGTAAGTGTCGTGGTCGACTGTTGCGCTGGGGCGTTCAAGATCGACTTGAAAGTGCGCCAGAGTGCTTGCACGTGGATTGTTATGACAGTCTTCGATAGTAGCAGACCAGAACTCAATTAAGTTTTCCTGGTAAAGACCACGGTGGTAGTCGAACTGTTGACGCCATGCTGCTCTGTCAACGGCAGAGGTATAGCTTTTCTATAGGCGCCTCGTTGTCCGTTTTGCAGTTAAGACATTCGGCGTCGAACCATCGAGCCGACAGACGCTGTCGAGGGCGCTTGGTGACGCACGGTGCATGCCTGTCAATCAGTCTACGTAACTTGACGTAAGGTGGTTTCGTAGTTGTCGAATGCTGCATAAACGTCGTTGGGCAGTGGGCGCATAAGATCTGATGTAGCCATGCAGATCGCTGGCAAATGCATCGACATCAAAGTTGCGCCACTGTCGAACGGTATGACCCGCGCTGAGCGGCGGTGGCGGCGGCGGATTGGTAAGTTCGGCGACGACGAAAGAATGGTCCGAAAGTACTGGCTCACTAATCGACAGCATGTCGACGAGTATAGCTGGGTTTGCGAAGTTGAGATCAAGAACATGCCCGTCACGGTGCGTTGGTTGTTTCACGTACTGTGTGTAGCCCTATGTCTTCAGCACGTTGTCGAACTTGATCGCTGTCGGGTCAGTGGCGACGTCGACGTGGATGTTGAAGACGCCGATCACGATGACAGGCGACGTAAACGTTGCCACGCTCTCGAGCAGCCCAGATAAATCGTCGATGAACGCGTCGGTCGCTGCACGCGAGCCCGGTCGGTACAGGCAAATGACATAGCTATTGAAACTCGACCAATGAACGTACGCATAGACGGCTTCGAACGATGGCGACGGTGACAGAGTTATCTGACAAGCGCGGAGATGTTGGTCGAACATAAGACAAACGCCACAGTGATCAACTGCATCAGTAAGTGACGTAGTTCCATTTGTTTGCCGATGACAAGCAAGCGTATGTCAGCGGTCATGTCAGCGATGCTAACGCCGTCCGGCAACAGCTGTCTGAGCGTGCTACTGACATTGCAGGATGGTATACATTTAGACGACTGCAGCTGAATGCCAGTAAGACAGAACTGATATGGTTCGGGTCGCGTGCAAACCTGCTCAAGTTATCAGACCAAGACTTGACCATAACTGTGACGTCCGACACAGTTCAACCGGTCAGTAGTGTACGAAACATTGGTGTGCAACTCGACAGTGAGCTGACCATGAAGCAGCACGTGAACAACATCACACGAGTCTGCTTCTATCACCTACGTCGTCTCCGTCAGATACGCCGTCGTGCCGGCTATGAAGTCACTGTCCGACTATAGTTCTGGCGCTGATTTTATCACGCTTTGACTATTGCGATGTCATGCTCGCCGGCCTATCAGCATCTACTATTGAACCGCTCAAACATGTTCAAAACGCAGCTGTGCGTCTTATCTTCCAGCTCGGACCGAAGGACCATGTCACTCACGGACTACACCAACTTCACCGGCTGCCGATCAGCTACCATATAGGCCTAACGTTCAAACTGTCTGTACTTATGTACGCAGCACACTCTGGTAACAGCCATATACTTACTTTAACTATATTAACTGCAGCCGGCGACAATCAACGTTGCATCAAGGACTCCGTTCGGCTGCTATGAGCAACTACGTCGACGGTCGAACCCAGACTCCGTACCAAGTTTGGTGAAAGAGCTTTCTCGTTCACTGGTCCTCACACCTGGAATCAACTTCCTGCTGCACTGCGTGCGACACCTAACCTCATCCTCAACTCCTTCAAGAAACAACTTAAAACTCACCTTTTTAATAGGGATGTGCGGAGATGGAAATTCTGTTCGGATTCGGTTTTTGAAAACCGAACAGTCCAAAAATTTGACATCCGTTCAGACGGTTTTCCGACAGAAACTGCATGCAATCTGCCATTCAAATAGAAAGTTAATAGAGGTAACTTTACTCGCATTAAATGTGCACATAAAGAACGTTTTAAAACATGACCGAAACAGAGTTTAGCATATCGATTTTAAAGTGCAATTACATTATTTACTTGTTGTCGTTGTTGTGAGTGACGTCAGTGACGTTAAAGTCATGTCATCCACTGTCGCTGTAATATTTGCTATTACATGAGTAGTAAATAATTATAATATCGGAACCGAACCGAGTTTTTTGAACCAAACAAAACTCATTCCGTACCGAATCCGAGTTTTTTTTCAAAACCGAACAGAAACCGAACCGTGATTAAAAAAAGCGGAATTAACATTTGTTCGTTTTTTTCAGATATCCAAAAAATTATTTTGGATATCCGAAAAAGAATTTGTGATATCTGAAATACTGGCACATTAATTTCAGATATCTATTCCAGAATAACAATTTTTGATATCCGAAATAAAAATTATTTTCGGATATCCGAAATTGTTATTTTGGATATCCAAAAATAACTTTTTTGGATATCTAAAATAAAACGCCTTTTTGGCATAATTTCTGATATCCGGAATAATTATTTCGGATATCCAAAATAAATATTTCGGATATCCGAAATAACTGTTTTGGATATCAGAAATAAATGTTTATTTTCAGATATCCGAAATTGTTATGTCGGATATCCGAAATAATTATTCCGGATATCAGAAATTATGCAAAAAAGGCGTTTATTTGAGATATCCAAAATAGTTATTTTGGATATCAAAAGCAACAATTTCGGATATATTTGAAAATAAACATCTATTTCGGATATCAAAAATTGTTATTTTAGATATCTGAAATAGTTATTTCTGATATCTGGAATTCTTTTTTAGATATCTGAAATTAATGTGCCAGTATTTCAGATATCACAAATTCTTTTTCGGATATCCAGAATAATTTTTTTTGGATATCTGAAAAAAAACGTCTAAATGTTAATTCCGCTTGCCATACATCTGCAGTGTAAGTGTTGATTTTTTAAATCAGGTAAACTGATTTTACTTTTTAAAGAATTCATTGGCATTTAAAATGACTGATGTTATTCGCACTTACGTAAGTGCGAAAACCTAGTAATGTAACTTGACAATGTCATGAAGACGTGGGAAGTGGTGATTAAAATGAACGTTAAACTGAATAAGCCGCATATTCTGTCAGTGGCGGCGCCAGAAATTGAAGTTTTGGGGGCTGTAGCCCACCAGGAGGTCGGGGGCCCCAGCGGGGTCCAGAGACAGAGCCCCTGGGGCGTTAGTGCGGCAAAGCAAACGGGAGTCTGGGAGCGGAGCCTCCAGAAGGTGAGCGGTTTTTCTTATGTGGAGTTCAGCTGCTTTGATTGATTTTTATACATAAACGGTCTGACGGACGTGTTGTGTGTAAAAAAGATCATTGTTATGCTATGCACTGGACGGGCTGCGGCCCCGCCCCGTCCCCTCCTCGCTGTACCAAATGTAACAGCCCACCCATCAACGGCCAGTGTACCAAGTTCATATTATTCGATGTGGCACAGTAATCATCTTTGCAATCTAAAGGGTTAAGAGTGAATTGACGTGGCAACAATGCGATGAGGCGTGCGCTGTAGGGACGCACTGGCGACGAGCACCATCAACTGCGTGACGAGCTTCTTTGCCGGGTTCGTCATCTTCTCCGTTCTCGGCCACATGTCCAAGAAGTCACACAAACCGATTGATAAAGTTGCCACCGAAGGTGAGGACGAGCGCGCCTAGTCTCTCTCACACGTCGAATTCTGTTTCGTTTATTTCTCAGGCTGCAGGTGGGACTGTCAATAGCAGGTAACTTTTAATAACGAAGCTGACGGTAATTTTTCATAGCAGAAGTCCAAATCGGTCGGTTTGCTTCCTTGCATATTAATATAATACGTTTATTTCACCACGAAGGTAAAATAAAGTAGAATGAAACAGACAGACAAACTAGAAGACAGGCAGGAAAATACATAGAAAGACTACAAGAAGCTCAGCTGTCGCAGAGAGACCGCGCGACGCTTGGTGTCATTGAATATTTTGCTAAATCACTCGAGGTCACTCGAGTCACTCAATATCATTCGAAATGGCACAGTTGAGTAGGACATGTGTATAGTCTTTGTTATACTGTGCTATTAGTATTTCACTGAAACTATGTATCTCGTACCGTTTCTGAGATACTCAGCGTCAAAGAATAGCGTGACCTTTAAACCGGGGGTTGGGGTCGTTCAAGGTCATTGAAAATGGCACCATTCGATAGACCATATATGACTTTCTACTGGGCCGCTATTGTAAATATAGCTTTATCTGGAAACTAAGTTACGCCTCTATCAGACATATATTATTGTGTGCCAGTTTTGATGTATGGGTGCGAGACATGGGCCACCACAAAGTACCTGCTCTCTGGTTTTGATGCATTTGACATGAGCACTACGCAACATCATGAGGATACCGTATACTCGCCACGTGTCAAATGTGGAAGTCAGAGGAACCACTGGTTGTTCACCACTTTCTCACCTGGTGACTAATAGACGTCTGCGGCTCTTCGGCCATATTGCTCGCAGTTCATCTCGCGAGGATCACCACCGAGCCCTCGCAGCGTATATCCGACAAGTACCGCCCGACTGGAAGCGACCAGTAGGAAGACCTAGCTACAGTCTTGGCTCCGTGCAATCAAGGCAGACCTTGGCCGTCTGAACTTTGGCCTCGCGCGACTGCCTGGAGAAGGGCCACTACTCGAGATGAATGGCGACATATTGTCGACACAGCAACGTTCTAGCGGAGTACGCTATGAAAGAAAGAAAGAAAGAAGTGCCAAGCGGCTGTTTTCGACTATTGCTTTTAGAGAACATCACCTGCTTGTTAAGTCGCCGCTCGCGACAGCGACTATGAAATGTATCGATATCCAGATCGAGGCTTAACCAACAGTTAAAACTGAATAATCTGTTATAGAACTGAATGACAGCGCTAAGATCGTTTATGAAAGCTATCAGCGTATAGCTAGACTTCATCGAGGCACGATTGCGCTGCTGTGAAGTGCAGTAATTTAAGTACGAAGCGTGACGATCTGTCATTTTTACCCCACGACGCATAGCGCGGACTATGCCGTGGCAAGATGTCTGTCCGTCAGTCACACGCCGGTATTCTATTTCAACGGTTATACGTATCCTCAAACTTTTTTCACGTCACCACGGTATTCCAAACCAAACGGTATGGCAATATTCCGACGGGGACCCCCTTCCCTAAAGGGGACGTCGAATGCAAGGGGTGTGGTAGACTAAGCTGGCTATCCATCAGCTTTTTACTGCACGTTAAATACACACTATCGTATCGTATGGTATCGTACGAAAAACACATTTTTTTCGACCAACATCTCGCTTTATCTAGGAAATGATGCAAGATAGAGCCACAGTTACTATGGAAGGCGAATAGGATACCGCACCCAAGCTTTCGAATGTTACCAGTTTCAGTGACTTCATCATCAATCGGAGCTTGTCGGTGACGTTGCTTTCCTGTGAATGTCCGCCAAGCTGTTCTGTTTTGAGCTCTCCGAAGCAGGGAGTTTCGAAATATTTCTAAACTCCCTGCTCCGAAGCCCTGACGCGAGGCCAAGATTAAATTGGCGCAGATCTTCCTCCACCGTTCTTAGCCAGGTATATCTTGGACGACCTGGACGCCGCCTCCAGTTCCTTGGGGCAGGCGATGTGCAGGCTTGTAGAGCACGGGAATGATCTTGAGAGTTGTCGGCCCGGGCCACGTGGCCAAACAACTTCAGGCGTCTGATCCGCACAGTATCTGATAGCAGTGGCTGGCCAGTACGCCGACGGACTTCAAAATTCGTTACACACTC
>Ga0209149_1001014_pt1 | contig 13302 bp, 5 predicted proteins | sample WorMetTyACAVOLI2_FD_187423 | JGI IMG/M metagenome (GOLD analysis project Ga0209149, IMG submission 187423) | Marine gutless worms symbiont microbial communities from Max Planck institute for Marine Microbiology, Germany - Olavius algarvensis... ... | reverse complement strand
GCTCTATCTGGCTCCGTTTTCGAGATATGACACGTGACAGACAGACAGACAGACGGACAGACAGACATCCGCACCGTTTCATGATATGGCCACACGTATGGGCCACATAATAATCAGGGTGCGTAGTGATAATGCATCGGCGCCAGCGTCGTATTTCAAAGACATGCATACACAATGAATCATTAAGAAAACTCGAAGAGTTTGCGGCGTTGCAAACTGCCGGTAAAGTGTATACAGACCTTAAGTACTTGTTGATGTTGATGCGAACTGTAGAGCCGTCCGTCACGCACAATGTCGTCGATCAGCTCCTGATATTCCTCTGTACATACGCACAGACATCACGTCGCCAACATCCGGGGTATATAAAAGTGTTTCTGTTTATATAAGCCTACCTTGCCAACATCAACTAAACAACTGGTGTCAAACACAGCCAAACCCACCGCATGGTGCTGTCACCTGGCGAATTTAACTGCACGATCCCAGAACCACTGCCTATCTGAGACTGAAAGTTTCACGATGATAGCTGCAATCGTTTTCCTGTAATAAAGTTACAAAAAGTTAACAAACATCGTAAGAGAGTTACTAACAAACCGATGACTTTTTCTTGCTCATTGTAGACCCGTGACACGAAAAGTTCGTCAACAAAAAAAGACGGAAAATACGCCGGAACGGTAAAAGGCTATTTTAACACAGTAGTTTACCGATACGGTTATTTAGGGACCTACAACACACTGCCAATAGACGATTTAGTCAGCGTACAAAACTGTAGGCCTATACAAAAACCTCGAACAGGACAGACGAAAAATTAGAGGGGCGGCGTCAGAAACTTTTATCTGGTCTGGGGAGTTTAAAATTAATTGAGCAAGGGCCGGGCAGCAAAGCCCCAGTAGAGGAGTCGGGGGACGAAGAATCTGCACGATTCTCACAGATACCGGTAGAAAAGATGGGTATGGTATAAGACTTACAACGTCCCACTCGACACATTATATATCATTTCGTATTCAGAGACGATTTTGCGGATAACCCATTGACCCAACCAACAGTGTCATAGCACTGAATGACACTGTTATGTTGACCTGGATAACAATGGTTATCCAGGTCAAGGGCAAACCCCACTAGGCTGTACCGCCCCTGTATATAAAAGCTAGTGTATGGACCGCTGTAAGTGACGTATGGTATGGAGAAGCCGCTGGCGGCGTTCTGTGTGTCGGTCTTGAAGTAGATCCAGAGGTTGCGAGTGCGCGCAGTGAACGCCAACGGCGTGGACGACGACTCACACGTCTCGTATGTTGTCAGTGAGTACGGCGACGCTGTACACGTTCATCTCATACGTTATACAGTGATACAGGTAAAGTAAAGGTAACTAAAGGTATGGTCTCATACTCGACACAAGCTGATCCCAGTCGCAGCCCCGAGGTTACCTGGTGGTCAGGATAGGCTGCCTTTACTTTTCGCCAGTCCCCGGGTACCTACTTAGCCGCAGATCATCACTGCCCTTTGGCCAGTACCAAATTACCAAATTATAGTGCTTTGTGACAGAGTCATGTGCGATTGTGCGTGTGGACAACTCGCGCAGAGTCGTGGATCGGCCGGGAGTCGAACCCGCCACCTCTCGATCGCTATATAACCATCACGTCACCGCGCCACAACTACACGATAAACTGCTCACAGCTAAACGAATGCACATGTATTACATATACAGCTGCAGTGCATAAAAATGCCCTGCAGCGGGGTCATAGTGTTTTCACCTTGTCCCGTTGTCCCGATGACTGTCCCATGTCCCTGATCTGTGCTGTTTTGTATGTGTGATTTATCGCTCTTACACCATGTTTTAAACTGATTTTATTTTTCAAACTGATCTATTAGTATTAGCGTGTTGTAGGCCTATAGTATGTAGTTTCATCTTTTTATATTTCATTCAACCTTTCTCTGCACGTGTTTTCATCTATCGTGACATGATATGTGTTCGAAATGAACACTAGCCACAAACACGATGTTTGTTGTTAATTGTCATTTCCAACAAATTAGTGTATATTATGTCACGATAGATGACCGCTCTGAGATGTTATTGGCTGAAACGACATCACGTGATCATACACGATTTTCGCGTGCAGACCGGCAGCGCTAACGCAGATCGCTGAGTATATTTGCCAAATCACTCAAGGTCACTGAAAATGGTATACCATCCGAAACCTTGCAATGGGTACGGCTTTGTATTCGCATCCCATAGCAACTGTGGCCGTATATCTTTAGCTGTTTTGACACAATACACGAACGTGACGGACAGACACCGCACGATGGCAGAGGCCGCGTTTCTGCATAGCATCGCGCAGCAAAAACGGCTAACCATAAAAATATTACGCCAGTGGATATTGTAAGGCGGGCAAGTTGTCATCGGTCACGTAAAAATAGATATCGACCTTGGATGGACATCACGGAGTTACTGGCCTTGGGAAACACAAAACCCCGCTGCTCCATACATCCTGGGACCTGGTCCATACATCCATTCACAGTCAATATTTATATACACTGTGTCCCAGAAAAAAATAAACCAATTGATGTTTGATAATAACTTTGGCAAATGTTGATCTATTTTCAAAATTCTTTCACCAGGTGATTCGTAAGAAACTGCTCTATGTACACATCACAAAGATTTCCAAATAACCTGCAATGTTGCTACACTACCTTGTAAAAGTCAAAAATCCAAAAATGTTACTGACTTTGACAGCACCTCAACAAAGTTTTGACGTATTCCTGTGAACACTTTGAGTACTTGATTTAACATTTAACAGTAGTTAGACAGACTGTCTCCAGACTGCTCACATTGACTGACTGACTAACATTTTGAAGTTTGTCAGACGACATCTCGAATCAACAGCTGAACTTTATTCAGTTGAACATTGTTACATCATGGCGATTTTTTTCACCATGATTATCTTCGCACCACCTTCGTTCTTTCTAAACTGTACTTCGCATTTTTACACATATTTAAGTAAAATCATTAGTGCGATATTTTTGTGGCATGTTACATAAGATATCACATTAAATTTTAGTTAAACATATTAATTGTGAAAATTGGGTGACATTTTGGATTTTCGACTTTCACAAGGTAGTGTAGCAACATGTCGCAGGTAAGGTGGAAATCTCTGAGATGTGTACATAGAGAATTGTTTTACGAATCACCTGGTGAAAGAATTTTGAAAATCGGTCCACATTTGCCAAAGTTATTATCAAACATCAATTGGCTTACTTTTTTCTGGGACACGGTGTAGTGTTTATGACGAACTAAAATGCGCAAACGGGACTGGTCAAAATCAATGAAGTAACGTGCAACAAAACTGCATCGCCCATGCACCCGTGCAACAGTGGAAAACGTTAAACACGTAACAGTTCGTTGACTTGTGACATGCAGCTGAAGCGACCGATCTCGCGGCGCTGGGTAACATTTACGCAGAAGTTATTGCTTGACGATGCATTTATTGCTGCATTTTTGTGATACTGTCACCGTCAGACACAGACAAGCTAAACGTTGACGTTATGGTAACTGGCGATATCAAAACTGCTCGATTATCCGTCTGCCACATTCGCAGCGTTTTGAATGAAAAACGTGCCTAGTAACGTACGTACATCTTATTCACGTTTTACATTAAGAACTAAAGAGCTGAAGACCGCCCGCCGTCACTTGATGCCCTCGCAGCAGCATCTGCATAATGGACTTGCCCGCTCTGCAGACTATTCCATTTTTGCATGAGAATGGCATAGAAATGGACTTGAACGCACGGACAGCGAGCCGATGTTGGCACTAGACGGGGCAGCAGGACAGTCCCCGCTGCAGGCTACGCCGTGCATTACCTGCGGCGGCAGAAAATGCTGTCAACCTGGTTATACACAGTACTACTACTATTGCTACCACGACTACTACTGCCGACTATTAACAGTAATGACGATGAAGATGATAAGAATAATAGAAAGTAATCTGATTTTTACCGCACGATGCTAGGCATAGCGCGGACTATGCCGTCGAAAGATGTCTGTGCGTCCGTCCGTCACACGCCGACCGCTATTTCTATCGAAACGACTAAACATATCATCAAACTTTTTTCACCGTCAGATAGCCCTACCATTCTAGTTTTCCACACCAAACGGTATGACACTATTCTGACGGTAACCCCCTCCTAACGGGGGCGTCAAGTGCAAGGGGGTATGAAAAAATCAAGATTTTTTTTACCAATATCTCGATTTATCTCCGAAATGATACCATATAGAGCCATATAGGCGAATTGGAAACCGTACCAAAGCTTTCGAATGGTGCCATTTCCAATAGCCTTGAGTAACTCCTAACCAACATTTCAACGTCATGATATTATTCAATGTCAAATAACTCGAAAATGGTACAAGATAGAGCTATACTTACAATGGCCGACCAATAGAAAGTCGTACATGGTCTATCGAACGGCGCCATATTCAGTGACCTTGAACAACCCCTAATCCAGTTTTCAAGGTCACGCTATTTTTTGATGCTGAATATATCAGAAACGGTACGAGATACAGATATACAGTGTGTCTCAAAAAATGTCCCAAGTTTTACCGGCTATAGCTTTAACACACATCCACCATTTTTTACAATTTTTGGCATATGTCATCAGGTATAACTTTCTCAAATACCTTGCTCTTACTTACTTTATAATGCTCTTAAGTGAAATGACGGAAATGATGCGTTATCTACGTCACTGTTATAGCGTCACGGGAGCGTTGTGTAAACATGGTTTTAGTGTCGATGATAAAGTTTTAATCAAAAATTTGTACCAATTCAGTGGCGTATTGGTACAAACTTTTAATTAAAACTTTATTGTTAGCTCTAAAAACCATGTTTACACAACTCTCCCGTGACGCTATAACAGTGACGTGGAAAATTCGTCATTTCCGTCATTTCACTTCAGAGCATTATAAAGTAAGTAAAATAAAGGTATTTCGGAAAGTTATACCTGCAGCCGATTTTTTGAATCTCTGCTGATGACATGTGCAAAAAATTGTAAAAATTAGTGGATGTGTGTTAAAGCTGTAGCCGGTCAAACTTGGGACTTTTTTTGAGACACAGTGTAGTTATATCGAAATACTCATAGGGAGGGACTAATTACGCCCTTGTCAAGAGTGTCATTTCGAATGACATTGAGTGATCTTGAGTAACTTAGCGAAATATTCAGTGACATGAATCAACGCGCGGTCTCTCTGCGACAGCTGAGCTTCTTGTTAATACACATTTACAAAGCGTCAAGTGTAGCAATGAAACGTCATAGACTCGGATGCTGTGCTTTCTGAAGTCTTTCCTTAGTTAACTTTTCTTGTACTTACACGTTGCGTGGGTAAATAAACCTGATCGTGACACGACGCAGTAAGCACGATAGAACTCTTTGTTGTGTTCGTCTGAGTTTCAGTCACTCGCAAACCACTTAGCGGTTATCTACCAAACTTGGCATGGTAATCTCCCAGAGTCCCACGTCCCTTGAATGGCACTAAATAGCCTTTTTGTGCTGATGTGCCGTTAAGAAACTACACACTCACTCACTCACTCCCAGAGTCATGGCCGGGTACAAGTTTGGGCGGATTAAGTAGGGGTTAAGGTTAGGCTGTTAATAGTGGGACGAATGCTGTAGGCGCCGAGCGGATGTGAACGCCGTAATGTAAGATCTGATACAGCTTCGTGGGATGCAGCTAGATTAATGTAATAATAACAATTACAATATCGTTCAACTATGAGAAACATTCTCTCCTCTTTCGCCGTTTTTCAGGGATGACATTATAAGCTGTGGAGTGTGGAATGGTTTACCAGACTTCCTCATGACGAGCGAGTCGCGACACTTGTCGTCAGCAGCAATGAAGATCTCCGGGATGACGACGAGGATGCGACGACCTCGCTCGGGCGTGATGCGCCACGTACACTCGACGTTGGCTGGATAGAGTCCCGGCCAGTTGGGACTCTGTATGTAGCCCTGCTGGCCGCTCGTCTCGCCAATACACGTTCTGTCTGTGTTATCGTCAACAAGAAACTCATCAGTAAATGAGATAGGCGAACGTTACGGGGAAATTCCAATTACTGCCTGAACCATCTCATGGTTGTAAAACTTAAACCACCCCTATACTGAATTTCCCCGCAACGTTCGCCTATCTTATCGGCACATTAAAAGCTTAGGACACGATTCTTGGTTATCACATTACAGCAATATTGTCTAAAGGGGTGTTTATAGTGACACAACTAAACTCAACTCGACGTCGAGTTGAGTTGTGTTGCTATAGACGGCACAACTCAACTCAACTCATCTGACCCAGTTGAACAGTGTACAGCCAAGTCAGTCGTGTTTTTGTTTATGACGTCACGACCTACAAACTGAGTCAACTGGGTCACTACGTTCATTGATAGGTGACAGTTGAGTTGAGTTGAGTTAAGTTGTGTCGCTACAGACACTTCGCCAACTCAACTCAACTCAACTCGACGTCGAGTTGAGTTGAGTTGAGTTGTGTCGCTATAAACACCCCTTAACACAACATCAATATCAACAACCTCTGCTGGCTGCAGTGTACACCCGTAGATTTGTGTGTGACAAGTTAGTTAAAGTACCTTTACACTGTGAGCTCGAGTTTGCGCCGTTAGTGTCGGTCTGAGTGTAACCCGGACAGTCGATGCAGAAATTCTGTCCTGCGATTGGCTGATAGCTATTACGTGGACACAGCACGCACTTCTCGTCGTCTCGACTGTAGAACTCGCCTGGCTCACAATGTTCTGTTGAAACAAGGCAAAAACGACATATCAAGGATAGAATGCACTGCGAAACTGCTCGTCAAATGGTTGTTCGTACTTCGTCCACCATGTTTTCTTGCAAACGCAGACACACGATAACAGCTCAAAAGTGCTGTGTGACGTCAGAAATGCTTTATTTTTTACAGCAGATACTGAAAAGCAGGCCTACGTCGGTTCATACATGCTAAGAGGTCAGAAATTATAAAAAAGTGATTTTAAGTTGGATAACTGTTATTTTGGTTGATAGCTAGCGTCATGTTTCAGAAATTATTAACGTCAGTTCAAGTTTCTAAATTACTCGAAGTAAGTAATTTGTCGTCGTCGTCGACGAATGGACTGACCGTTGACAATGCAGTCCTGGAAGCCAGTGGCACCGACGCTCGACGTCATTATGCCAGGTCCACAAGGTAGACACAGCGTCCGACCGTAGTCGGACTGGTACGTACCGAGTGGACATTGTTTACACGGAGTCAGACCATCGACAGAGTACGTGCCCGGTCTGCATGCCACTACAAACATATCATCACCACAACTTGACATCAGTTGTAGTAGTTCAAATTGATGATATTTAACCAACCATGAAACGACCCAACAGCCATCCAGTACAAAACTTACTTACGTACATGTAGTATTTACTGTTTGTAAAGAACGCTGATATAAACTACTGAAGCTATCAGTTCAAAAATAAAAGATTATTATGCCCCCAACGGTAGGGAAGGGGCAATAAGCGTTGCTTTTGTAAGTCCGTCCGTCCGTTGCGTAGATAGCAAATAATTCGAGAATCCAAAGGCCTAGCGTGCCCAAATTTGGAAGGAAGATTCCGCACTTTAGATGCGACTCGCGTACTAGTTTCAAGGTCAAAGGTCAGGGTCGCCAAGCCCATTAGTGCTGACACACATCGTGCGCCATATCTTCCGAATGGCAAGGCCTACGAACTTCAAACTTGGTACACGGATGGAGGACGACGACCCGCATAAGCCACAGGCGCCACGACCTTCAAAGTCAAAGGTCAAGGTCGCAATTCACGTGATCAGTTTGACCCGTGTTGGCCCATAAACCGAAAACGGATAGTTGTAGCGTCACCAAAATTGGCAGGAGGGTACAGAGGTACAGATAACACATGCTACATTGCGCACCAGTTTCAACGTCAACAGGTCAAAGGTCAGGGTCACAGGCCGACTAACGCAGACACACAAAATGTGCAATATCTTCTGAACGGTAAGGCCTAAGAACTTCAAAGTTGATGTGCGGATGGAGGACGTAGACCCGCATCAGCGGCAAGTGCCATGACCTACAAGGTTAAAGGTCAAGGTCACAAGGTCACATGGTATGTCTGACCCATGTGGGCCATACTACGAAATTTCCACTTGGTACTCTGACAAAGTAGCAAGACGCTTATGACCGACAATCGCGGTGACCTCCAAGGTCAAAGGTCAAGGTCATAAGCTCACATCGTCTGTACGTCTCATCTCTGCTTCTTCTTAATTCGGGAAACAAAATGCTGTACCTGTGTCATTAGAGGCGGGCGGGGGCATACCGTGTCGGCCGAACCCGGCGGCCACACTTCTTGTTATATGACACAACACACACACGTACACGTTTATTGAACAAGCACTGAGAGCCTACCGAAAAATAAGTTACTATCGAGCTGAGAAACAGACTAACAGTGACAGACGACAGATAGAAGGAATAAACAAACACACGTAGTTATACAAAACAACTGCAAGACAAAGATGTACATAAATTGTCAGGAGAAACAGCACTCAACTTGACTACGTTCATGGTCAGTGTCAGTCATAGTCAGTGTTGCTGAAAATATGTGATTCATGAGTTAAATTTAAAATTTTAAAAATGTTTTAATTCTTGTTGTCTCGTCAGAGCTGATGCAGATGACTAGCATTAAATGCTGCAAGGGGTTAAACAGAGATAAAGATGTAAATGTCAATGTCAATGTCAATGTCAATGTCAATGTCAATTTATATAGCGCATCGTCGCAAAAAGCGCCTCTAATGCGATCTACAGTGTGTCTCAAAAAAACCGGACCGCTACAATTAATATCACATAACTTCACCAATTCACAACATTCACTAATTATTTTTAGCACACCTTATTCAATTCTACAGTGACTCCGATAAAAGTTATTAAATTGGCTTAGAACCACCTGTGCGGTTTCCATAACAACAATAACGACTTGACACAGCTAACCAGCAGGTTTCTGGGCCGACTTCAAACAACGTATCATCGACAGGGCAATAAACGAGCGGCAAAACTATTGTGGGAAAAGGCAGCATTCGCACACGTGTTGCAACTTTTAATACCGCAAATCGCAAAACATTTTATTATTCCGAAAGAAACATTGTTTGTTTAAAGATTTATGTTATAAGGCAGCAATCCACAGCATAAACGGTGTAATGACGCGCAGTTAAGGATTGCTACGGTAACTCACTTCAGCTGGTACTTTGCTGCAAACAGTACACAACAATTTACTGTTTTCTAACTTTGCGGTTTAATTAAGAATATTGAGCACATGTTATCTCTGAAATTTTATTTAAATTAAGGTTAGTTTTCATATAACTACAAACTGTTAGATTCTCAGTGCACATTAAATGTATCATACAGTATCATAGCTGCGTACAGATCAGTATAATGGATGGCATAATGTCTGTCGATAACGCACCTCCACATTCATTGATGCTCTTAGCCGCCTCAATACCCACACCAACCAGTCCATGTGGACAAGGCTTGCACGATTGCTGACCTTCTAGATCCTGGTAAGTACCAGCTGGACACGGTTCGCACGTCCCACTGGCAGAGTTGTACCACGTCGCCAGACTGCATGAAACTATGGCACGCACACACACAAACAGCGCGTTACAATTGTCCAGGCACTAGCATAATGGCAGTAGTTACAAAGAAGACTCTAAGAAGATATAATAATCCATGACATAACACAAGCGAGGGGGGGGGGACGACAGCATCACGACCGTCACAGACAGCAGTGGTCACACAGCACAGTGCTGCCGCCAAGCGAGTGACGGCGAATAACGGCAACCGTTAATGCGTAGGCAAAATGCGCCCGATTACAGGAGAGGGATGAGTGTTGCTATTTTAGTTCTCCAATTAACTTTAGCCTTAGTTTTTATATTACTCCCTAGCTGCTAATTTTTATATTTATATTATTGTAGTATTTTTCCGCATACAGAATTTTTTGTTTTTATTTAGTTTTTAGATAATAATTTCTATGTTAGGCCCTAGTTTTAGTTCAAATTTAGTTTGCCGTAGGCCTATTTAGCTAATTCTATGGCTGCGTAATAGTACTTACGAAGTTCGTTGTACGTAATTTTAATGACACATTAGCAGAGTAAGCTGACTGCAGTCAGCTGGCATCAGTCATGGAGTCGACCTCGACAGTTGTGCCAAACTGCACGAGTTTTCAATTATTTTCGCTTGGCTAATTGTGTTTTAAATGACAGTCGTTTTATCAGATAAGTCTCATTTTAGTTAGTACTGTCTTAAACAATTTTTATTTTCGTTCATTTATCTAGCTAAATTTTTTAGTTCATTTAGTTTTCGTTTTTCTTCAACTTAAAAATTCTCGTTCTCGTTCTCGTAAAACAAATGGTAATAATTTTCGTTATCGTTTTCGTTTTAGTTATGAAAATAGCCCTGTTGGGAGTAGGTGGAAATGGGCACCTAGTTGAAGCTTAGGCTACCCAACCCACACCCAGCCGGCCCCTGAGCCACGACGTTCGCTGCGCGGTTTCTGAGATCTTAAGCGTTAGGAAGAAACAGCAAGAGCAAACATGTCATACTAATGAATGTTAGATAACGCAAACGAGACTTACAGAACCAGATTTAAAACTGTTTCGTCCATATCATTAATTTTGTGGTGTTAAAATATCAATCAGAAAATGAACAACAGTATTATTTACGTTCAGTTCAGCATGCAATGCAACTGTAGGCCTATACAACATCTTGACTGCAGAGAAGTGACGACGCAGAAACCAGAGAAAATGACAGAGAAAGAATAATATCATTAGAGACAATTTAAAACACTGGACAGTAAATGGCGAAAGCCTGAGATTACTGACGACGCAATCAGTATTACGTTGGCACTGGTGGCTTTGGTGAATAAGAAAAAAAATGAGTGATCATATTGTCAGTATCATATGCTAACCGTCACATGAACTCGGCTACGAATTTGGGTACTATAGATACCTAGTAATCTTGGTGTCCTCCCAGGACACATATAATATGCCAATAATTAATATTTAATAGTGATTAATAATAATAACAATAATATAAAATCAAAATTTTTGAACATGTTCACATACCACATTTCTTGTTCATGAGCACTTGTCCGGCCTCACAGACATCTCTTGGTCTGTATGCTCTCAGCGATCTCCTCAACACCTCATAGTTCCTGCCTTCATACCTGCAACACAATACAACACGCAACTGAGATCACAGAGCGTGAAACTTTCATTTTTGGCAGGAAACAAAGCATCAAGTTCTAACGTTGTTGGCAGTTTCCACAACGCCTCTTCCTGCGACACTTGTAGGCCTACAAAACTCATCCAGGCTACAGCGGCTGTGTATGGTGTTAAATGCTTATTAACAGCGGATGAACAGATGCGTCTGTGACGCATCAATCAATCTTTCAGTGGATCTTACCTGTTGTCAACGTTTGCGTCTGCAGCTATTGTTAACAGATCGCACATCAGCTGCACACATAGAATTAAAAACATTACCGAAATGACCTTCAAAGGTCACTGAAGGTTACTGAAAATAGCGCCATTTGACAGACCGCATACAAGTTCCTTGACGTTCCATAGTAACTATGGCCCTATCTTTTATCATTTCTGAGATAAAGCGATTTTTTCATACCCGTCGGAATTTCGCAAAAATGGTTAGTACTGGAAGAACCAGAATGACCAGAATGATTGGGCTACCAGATGCTGAAGAAAGTATGATGCTATATTTAATACAATACCGGAACGTAACAAACAGACAGACGGACGGACAGAATTGCTCTATTAACGTCGCGCGTCAGCATAGAAACTTTGGAGAGAAAACGGATAAGTTAGCGCCTCGTACTTGACGGCGAACTTCTCTCTGTTGCTGTTGATCATTCGTCGAAGTCGTCGCAGAGATCGTCGAATTCTTTTGAAGTTCTTCGTCCGTGAACAGTCCACGCCACACTTGTCTGTAGACCACACACGAACTCAAACGTTCATCTCACGGCCGGACCAGCCTCTCTCGAGGGCAAACCCAATACAACTAGGGATAAATAGGCCGCTAGTGTTAGTACGCATCTGTTTTGCTAAGTCAAAAAGCTACTTCATAAGTTTGTATAAAAACAGTACACGATGCCGTATGTACACGTTTAGACACCCCTCCATTGGGAAATGTCTCCCAGAAAAATGTTAAAATCTAGGTTAAATAATGCAATCTGGGACCACTTCAGCCACGTACTTGAGCCTTAAACTGAGGGACAATTTTGAAACATGTTTTGGCAACTTAAAGGTAGGGCTCGCCTGGCCTCTGCCTCTGAAATCCGCGGTTGCTTCAGCGTCTCTCTGTCTCCGTTGACAATTTGCAGATAAATTAATCTTATAATACGTTTGTTACGTTACAGAACCCACGTTTTTGAACATGTTGAAATGATATTCGTAAAACGACGACTGTAATATTATCATTTTCTGTATTACTTTTATCCTTATTTATTTAGAACAAAAAATAATGAACTTATTAGTATGTTGCTGGTAACAGAATTTTATTTTTAATGGACATTTAAACACATTCCAACTGACACGTTTCATTGCACGTAGATCAGATTCAACGGACAACACTGAGTGTAGCATTCAACAGACAACAGTGAGTGTAGCATTCTGGCGGTGCTATAAAGATTTGATTATATTCGTATTCAGAGCAGCTGACCGGTAGGCGTGACCGGGCGGACTTGCATCTCAAACTCGGCTGACATGAGAGTCTGAAGATTGTTGCCAGGCAGATGTCGAAATTTTCTCTTGCGACGATCACACTTGAGATCGAGGAACGTTACGGTGCACAGTTCATCCTCACATGACTTGGATTCGCCTGCCAATGACGACGCACATACACCAGCTTGAAAGAAATATTCACTAAATGCAATATTTCGCGTCATATTTTATCGATTGACTTCACAAACTCCTTCATTTCACTTCATGTGAAAGATCAGCAGAGATCTACTACTAGAAAGCACTCAGAAAGTTCAAACCTCAGCCAAGGAGTTGAGTTTTATGTTTAAGCTACTTCGCAGTGGGTTATTAAGTAAGTAAAGTAAACGTGGATTTGTATAGCGCATAGTCGTGGAGCACCACCTCTAATGCGCTACCGTTTTCCCGTAAGTCGGCGCTGATCTCCGCAAGCCAACCCGACAGCCAGGCATCAGCGAACACTGCGAAACCACGTGATACGGGTTGGTGCACCACGCGATATGCCTGTTTACTTCCCAGCTTTCGCTG
>Ga0209149_1001013_pt1 | contig 13304 bp, 11 predicted proteins | sample WorMetTyACAVOLI2_FD_187423 | JGI IMG/M metagenome (GOLD analysis project Ga0209149, IMG submission 187423) | Marine gutless worms symbiont microbial communities from Max Planck institute for Marine Microbiology, Germany - Olavius algarvensis... ... | reverse complement strand
AAATTCCAACACAATTCTGCTTACAGCTTGCAGCTTCCATTGCTGGATTCGAACGAAACTGGTGGTCTGATTGGCATGAATATCATTTGGAGTCATTTTATTGTTTGGTAGACCACGGAAGACAGCTTCATAATAGGCGTTGCATGTGACAAAAAAGTGGGGGGCTCAGAAGCCCGAAAGCCTAGAAGTTTGAAAAGTGGGGGGGCTCAAGCCTAGCAGCCTTATAGAAGTTTACACCTATGTATATGATGCAGTGAAACTAGTAATATTTCATTCTGCTTGATATAAATGATGCCTATGCATATATAAGTTAACTGTAACCAAAGTAAAAAATAACTGAAAAATAAATGCAACTACAGTAGTACGGTAACAGAAAGCACAATCAGCTGTCACCGACAAAACGTACAGTAGTATGTGCACTAATTTGTACTTGGGTATTACACAGGTACTGAACGGCTCTTGTATGGGAATTTCTATCAGTGACTAATAGTAACCTGGGCCACATACCGGTAGCTCCTGTTGTTTCTGAGATACTTCAGAAAATGCCAGTTTTACACACCCCAATCTCATTTATAGGGACCAACCTAATTCACGATTTCACGGACGTGACATTTTCCGTGAAATTGGCCTTCTTCCGTGAAAAATGTCCATTTCCATCAAATTCCATGAAATCCGTGATTTTTCGTGAATTTTAACGCTTTTACTTTCATTTATGAAGGTTTTCAGAGTTTTATCAACAGCTTTTGTGCGGATTTTGCTGTTTGCTACGTGTCACACTTCAGCACTAAGTAGTTGGCATGTATTCACTGTGTTACTTACTTACATCCAGTCTTGAGTCTTGACTTAGTACTTTCATAACAATAATAAATATTCATTGTTCAGAAATTTCAAATGTGTCATTCGACAGATTTCTTAGTTTGCATTAACATAGCACCTCGAAATAACGGCTGTGGGGCCCGTGAATTTCTCAAACTCCTTCCGTGAATTTTCCATGAAATTTGGCACATTTTAAAAACTTGACCGTGAAATCGCGCATTTTTTCCCGTGAATTAGATTGGTCCCTACTCATTTAATGACTGCATTTGAGCAGAGCTATTTTTGTAACTAAAACTAAAACGAAAATTATTGCCATCCGTTTTACAGGAACAAAAATGAACATTTTTACGTTGAAAAAATGAAAACTAAAATAACTAAAAACGTAAAGAAGCCAAATAAACAAAAATAAAAATTATTTCACACAGTACAAACTAAAATGAGACTCGAACTCTTAATAAAAAGACTGTCATTTAAAACACATGACACATGACAAAACACAGGAGTTGGCCAATCCAGCCTGATATCCTTAACCCACCATTGCTACGACTGATATCCAGGAAGCCACTGTGGCTGGACTTGCAACCAGTTGACATCAAAAGCCAATGGAGGCATAACTGGAAGTCGGCTCAAAATGGTCAATTCTCACCATGTGTGCGATCCCACAATCCGGCAACTGGGTTTCGACCTCCCTCGGCAACAGTGGTCTCTGCTTAACCATATTCGCACAAAACATGGACACTGCGGTGCTTGCAGAAGGAAATAGCGACTTACAGACACTGAACTGCGTCCTTGTGGCGAGACCCAGACGATGTTCCACATTGTCCAATCCTGTCCCCTGACAAAAATGAATGGCAGCTTATCTCGGCTACACTCTGTGGACGAAGACGCTGTTTTGTGGCTGACCAGTTATGGTTCATGACATGCATATGAGAAGGAAAAGATTTAAAACACAAATAACCAAAATAGCCAAAAACTTGTGCAGTTTAGCACAACAGTCGATACGAGGCAGAAAAAACTAAAATAGCATAAAAATAAAAATTAACAGCTAGAGAATAAGATAAAAACTAAAACTAAAATTAATTGGAGAACTAAAATAGCTCTGCATTTGAGGTTGCCATAACTCTGTATAAAATTTGGTCTCAAAAGTTTAAAGACCCCGGACTGCTCGACGGTGAACACTGCATGCTCCTGTGACCTATGTTGTTTGTTTTCTCAAAACTGGTCACAGAAAGACCCAAAAATTGCTGATTTCACACACCCAATGTCCCCTCACGAGAGGTTGATCCACAGATAACCAATTTATGGCCACAAAATTATACCGTCCCCTCAACATGCGATAATGACCTAATCCCCAGTGGCACAGGAACCCATCAAATCAGAAGCATGATACAATGAGTGCCAGCAAATGTCACGACAGTGCACAACGCCCTCATTCATACCTTAAAATATTATGCACCGGGAGAGAACAACCATCAGGCGCGACCTATCATGGGTTCAAACAGTTTAGTTTATAAACATACAGAGAGAAGCTAACAGATGCCCCTAGCACAGCATCGGTGCTGTGCTAAGATGGTCTGTGTACGAGCTGTACATTTTAAACACTTACTGCATCTGTATCACCAGACTTTTGTACATCTGCCTGCCGCACAGAAAGTGTTCTCTGTATCTCCTCAATATTAGCATAACATGGCTCCAAATCTGTTCCACGATGCAAACTCTTTATCTCCGCGAAGTTAGCGTAACATGATTCAAAATCAGTTTCAGACTACAAACAGTCAAACAGTAAATAGCAAAATTATATTTGCAAACAACAACAATGGTTTTACGGCCTTTTTCCACAGCAACCCCGGTGAGCCAGCCCGGACACATTAGACCCACTATCACCATTCACCACTGTCTCCCACAGCAACCCAGGTGAGCCAGCCCAGACACATTAGACCCACTATCACCACTGTCTCCCACAGCAACCCCGGTGAGCCAGCCCGGACACATTAGACCCACTATCACCACTGTCTCCCACAGCAACCCAGGTGAGCCAGCCCGGACACATTAGACCCACTATCACCACTGTCTCCCACAGCAACCCTGGTGAGCCAGCCCAGACACATTAGACCCACTATCACCACTGTCTACCACAGTACCATTTAGTCTTCTCCATTTACTGCAAACCAACGTATTTTTCGTCTTTATCTTCAAACTCTTCATATCTCCCTCAACTACTTCCATAGATGATTTCTTTGTTCAATTTCTGGACGTGGCCACCTCCAACCACAAAAAGCATACATTTTAGCGTTGTTAAACAACTACTGAATAATCAACTATGGAAAGTGGTTCTCATGTCACTAATAGCGATTCTCGAAACATGTATGCGTAGTGTGAATTATGTGATCACTGACAGTCTGTTAGCATCTGTGACAGTTTACTGTTTGGCTCAATTTTGTTACACAATTTGAAAGAGAGGCCCCTTCACAAGTTTTTGCATAACTTTTCCCCAAGTTATTTTAAAGATATTTCGAAGATTTGATCCACAATTAGACTGTAAAATTTTGTTGACTGAAAGTTGTCCATTATGTATGTGACAGCTAATTCATTAAATAGCATAAACAAATGTCATTATTACTTTTTTCAATAATGATACGCTAAATTTTCACTTACATAATGTAACTAACTTCCTAAGACAACCTTTGGCCATTCAAAAGTTTGTCTTAAGTTTTTGTAATTTTTTCCTTGGTTTTTCTTAAGATCTTCATATGTTTTTCAAAAGTTAACACGTTCTTCAGTTTTTCTCAAGTTTTTCCTAAGACATTTGTATACTACACAGTTCATAAAGATCTTGCTAAGATGTTCTGAAAACTGGACCCAGATCTTTAGAATCTGTAATACAGTTATGCTGTCAAATCACTACATCATACCTCTCTTCCATGGCAGTCACTTCTGACACAAGTTTCCTTTAATGATGCCACGTATTCATCAGCTCCAGTATGTGCAGTGTGCAATAATGGTACATCATCACCTATGCTGCCTCGAGAATCAGAACGATAGTTACTTGTTTCACTGTCCATTTTAACTGGACTTTCAAGTGCTTTTGGACAAACCACATTGTCAACTACTGGCTCCTCTTCATCAGTAACATCATCATAATCTGGGGGTGGGTATGGCGCACGCTCATTGTCGACTGCAATAGTAGCTAAACAATCCATCACAGGTCTCACTGACGAAGGAATATTATCATCATCACCTCTTGCCAGTTGCACCACATCGGTATTAATATTTCCTTCCTCTCTATCTAGCACATCATCCAAGTTTTTCAAAACACTATCTTCAGGTGTTGGTGGTTTCCGGGGCTTTGGCTTTGGTTTTGGTGCAGTAGCAGGGCACTTCTGATGTCCCAGTTTCAAATTATCACGATCATGATGGTGACTCAGTTTGTCACTACCAACTGAAATGCTATCACCTGAACTCAAATGTGGACTGTCACTCATGTCTACTTCTTGACATCAGCAACATAGACATTACGTGCACAGTGACACTACACAACAATTACAAACAAAATCACTGTTTACTCTTTACATCAGATTGTAGTACAGTTTTCATGCAAAATCAAAACAAAGTATCACACATGCTTTTGTAACTTCAAAACAAGTAGTTCAGCTGTCACAGAGAAACCAAGCAACACTTCGTATTGTTTAGAAATGTCACTACACATCAACAGAAACAAAATGTTGCCCAACTGTTGAATTCACATACGTACACATACATCACTTATACGTTACTTATTAAATTTTCTCACTTCCTATTCTTTAAGTGATGTTGCATGACCCTGAAGAGACATTCAAGGGCACAAAGACATAAATTTATAGTGAAGATAAACAAAAAAAATTTATATCGAGCATAAATATTGCTTTTTGGATTCCAGGCCTTTTCGTTCCTCTGCACTTTTGTTCCCGGGAGCGAAAAGACCATAGACAGAACTTTAGCTCCCGTGGAACTTTTGTTCCATGGAACAATCGCTCCTTGTAACTTTCGCTCCTGTGGAACTTTCGTTCCACAGGAGCGAAGGTTCCAAGAACTTTTGTTCCGTGGAACATTCGCTCCTGTGGACCTTTCGTTCCTCGGGAGCGAACGTTCCAAGAACTTTCGTTCCTATGAAACTGTCGTATCATGAGAACGAATATTTCAAGAACTTTCGCTCCAAATGTCCTAAAACACGACCTATAAACCTTACGATAGCCTACGCGCATTAATCACCAGCCGTAAATAATTTTTAGCAACTGATCTGTCGGCAATGCAGTTGCAGTGCTGGCGCAAAGGCATTAAATACCGGTAAATACCGATCGACCATTGCTTCGTGTGTAATAACTATAGTCGCGTGCACCGGTTTTTGAGCTTCTCTGCCGTCAGTGTAGTGCTTACGTAGAGGTATAGTTATCGCTAATTAACGTTGCTTCACAAGACTGCCGCACGCACGAGTGGCCGTAATAACCGCAAGTAGGCCACAGGAGTGAAAGTTAAAGGGCACAAAAGTTGTTTGTGGAGCGAAGGTTCAAAGGGTGCGAAAGTTCCATGGAACGAAAGTTCTTGGAACATTCGCTCCCCAGGAGCGAATGTTCCACGGAACGAAAGTTCCACAGGAGCGAAAGTTCTCTCTATGGTCTGTTCGCTCCCGGGAACGAAAGTGCAGAGGAACGAAAAGGCCAGTTACCGTTTTTTGGGCTCCACTTCCATAAATGTGATTTTTGCACAATCTGTAAAATTTCCTAAAATTTTGTAAGAATTGTTTAAAAGATTTGCCCCTTAGGCAAATTTATTTAAAATTCTGATTTTTTTTACAATTTTGGAGCCATAAGCCCACATTTCTACATTATGACAGTGAAATTTGGCATGCGGAAGTGGACCTACCGTTCGCTCCCCAGTGCAAACTTTTATAAGAATCACTAAAGGGCTTTGTCCCTTATGGGCAAATCTATTTTGAAAAATTCAAATTTCGACGATTTTTGGGCAGAAGCCCATATTTTTGTACCAATAATGGTGAACTTTGGCACATGGAAGGCTGGAGCAGACCTTGGGTTCAATCAATCGTGCAAAAAAGTTTGTAAAACTCTCCCAAGTGATGCGCCGCTTTAAATTTGTAGGCAAAATACCAAATTGTGGTGGTTATTGAGCTACAGTTCCACAGCCATGCAGCAATGAAGTTAAAATTTGGCAAAGGCAGAAAATGGGATAGTCAAACAGAAAAAAAACAATTGACTGCACATCTGCTATGATAGCATTAGAAGTGCATATTGTCGGACAGCAATTCGTTTGCAGTGCAACAGGCATGATTATTATATATTTCCTCAACAATACAGTGACTGCAAACTGTACTGATCAATATAATAAAGTGATAGGGCGTCTCGGGGCTGTTGCTTTTATGGTGTATTTATTTATTCAGTGTATTTATAGTTTCAAAGTTATTCTGCCTTAAGAGCATTCTTATATTCCAATGCACTATACCACTCGACCAGAATACATGCTTATTTGACTCATTTCAGTCTGGAACTGTATATTCGCACTTACATAAGTGCAAATAGGCAGGTATGTATTCGCACTTACTATAATGATAAAATAGTGTTAATATATTTATGGCCTTTACAGCACTGCTGCTAGCGTTCTGGTTTAGTTCTGTGGTATAGTGCTCGCTACCAACCTGCTCGTTCGCGGTTTGACTCCACTTGTGGGAAAATTTTTATTACTTTTATACTAACTTTTTACAGTTTAGTTTTCATTGTAATGTGCAACTTATTCAGTTTAACATTTATTATAATACATCACTTGTACACTGCTTAAATCGTTTGTATTCATGTATTATAGCTTTATCACTAGTCGACACAATGGGGTGCAGCTACTGGTAAGGTTTATGCTTGTAAAAGTGTATGTATGGCTTATTTTGTTAACGTGAATTTTTGCACTATCCTGAACGGGAATTCCCAGTGGCCCTGAGGCCCATGACACTAAAGCCCTGATTACAGCTCCCGACCAAACTCAACTCAACTGGTCCAGTTGTCACAAGTTCTGTGATTCTGAACATTTAGCTGTGTCCAGTTCAGTCGAGTTGAGTCGCTGATCACAGCGCCCGATCAAACTCAACTCAACAAAATCAAGCGACCAATTCAGTCACGAGTCACGACCCATTTCACTGCATCGGGAAAGTATAAGTAACAAGAAATACGTGCTGTCGAACTCGGAGTCTGTTCAATGCAACTTCTTCATTTTTGATCACGTGACGTTCATCCAGTTCAAAATCTGCTGCTGTGTACAAAATTTCATGAAAATCAAATGATTTTTCACTGAGATATGGCAATATATCAATTTTCAAAATGGCGGCCGTCCGCCATCTTGAAATTGTTTTATCACCATACGATACCACCTACGAAGTCTCTGTTGCTGGCTGCAGCTGCCTGTCAAATTTCATGTCAATACACAGATCTGAAGATATAGCTATTTAAATTTTTGCATATTCGGCTTGAAATGCCTATTCAAACCCCCAAAATGGGGGTTTTGGGGGACTTTGGACCCCTAAATGTGATTATTCATCATCGAGACCCCCAAAAGTCACATCCTTGCATAAATCCGCGTCTTCTAAGCTATCAACTGTAAAAATCCATTAAGGGGTCTGACCTGTAGGCGAGTTGACAGAAAGTGTGACAGACACACACAGACACACATATACACAAGTAAATTTACATTCTGTCCATGCATAGCATCGGACAGACAATAAGAATGATGTCTACCCATTGAAGTGTCATGCACTGCTGTGCAATGCAGCGATGTAGGCTCCTACTCAATTAATTATATAGAAAAACTGCACACAGTCTATCTAAAGTTGTATAAGCCAAAGCTCTAAAACAGCAAAAAATAAAATGTTCTTAATTATAAGCGTGAAATATATGCGCTAGCACATTTAAATCTGTCAACTGCCAGCTTTAAATGTCTAAGCTAGCGCATATGTTTTATACTTATAATTAATAAACATTTTAATTTCTGCTGTTTTAGAGCTTTGGCTTATACAACTTCAGATACACTGTGTGCAGTTTTTCTATATAATATTTGCTGTTTTACAAAGTTTGTTGGTAGGTGACTATAACAAAATTTGTAACCCAAACAATAGCACGAACATGTGAGTTCTGCATAGGCTTAAACTAAAGATCTGTAAGTTGCGAGCTCTTGTAGGCCTTGACATCATCGCACCTATGTTCCCGACATTCGTTTAATGACGTCACGCAAATAAACTTTTGGTTTCGAGTTTTGGTCACGTGTCATCTTCGCATGGTCGTGATGCATCTGCTCACCAAATTTTGTGCAAATAGCTCTATCCAATTCGGAGTTATTGACATTTTCAGAAATCCAAGATGGCGGCCGCCACTACCTTGGATTTTCAATTCATGTAAATTTGGCACATTCTGTCATGTTAATAGTGTGGTGCTTGAGCTCTATATCAAATTTGGTTAAAATATCTGTTATAGTCACTGAGATCGATGCACATATGCTTCAGACATTCATTTGATGACGTCACGCGAATTAACTTCCGGTTTCGACTTGTGGTCATGTGGTCATCTCCGCATGGCCGTGGTGTATCTTCCCATACAATTTGGTGCAGTTATCTGTAACTAGTCCGGAGTTATTAACATTTTTCCGAAATTCAAGATGGCGGCCGCCGCCATCTTGGATTTTCAATTCATGTAAATTTGGCACATACTGTCATGTTAATAGTGTGGTGCTTGAGCTCTATATCAAATTTGGTTAAAATATCTGTTATAGTCACTGAGATCGATGCACATATGCTTCAGACTTTCATTTGATGACGTCACGCGAATTAACTTCCGGTTTCGACTTTTGGTCATGTGGTCATCTCTGCATGGCCATGATGTATCTTCCCATACAATTTGGTGCAGTTATCTGTAACTAGTCCGGAGTTATTGACACTTTTCCGAAATTCAAGATGGCGGCCGCGGGCCGCCGCCATCTTGGATTTTAGGTTATGTGAATTTGGCCATTCTGGTGTGTCGATAGTGTGGTATTTGTGTTCTGTACCAAATTTGGTTCAAATATCTGTTATAGTCACTGAGATCGACGCACATATGCTTCAGACCTTCATTTGATGACGTCACACGAATTAACTTCCGGTTTCGACTTTTGGTCACGTGGTCATCTAAGCATGGCCATGACGCATCTTCCCATGAAATTTGGTGCAGATATCTTTATTCAATCTGAAGTTCTTGATATTTTTCCCAAATTAAAGATGGTGGCCGCCGCCATTTTGCATTTGTTTGGGTGAGCCATGGGACCACCCACGAAGTCTCATTTGTGGTGCGTACATCCTGTAAAAATTTTGTCATGTTCGGCTAAGTAGTTTTCAAGTTACAAGGATTTGAATTTTTTTGTCGTGCAGGCTTGAAAGTCTTATTCACGCCTCCAAAATTTCAGTTTTTGGGTGATTTTACCCAAAAATTTAGGGGCACATCGTTTAGACCCCCAAAAGGCACTTCCTTGCGCGGAACGACGCGTTTTGAGCCCTCATTGGTCCAGATCTGACGTACAGTGCGACCCGTGACCTTGGCACAGAAAACAAAAAAAGACACCCCCAGACAGTGGCAAACTGGCTATTGACTTATACAACAGCTTGTACTACCGTACAAGCCGTGATTAAGACCTACTTACTTACTGAGAAATCACACAACGCCAATGACAGCGTAATCATGTCGTTCTCGAAGTCAGATGATAGTGTGACAAGCCGTGCTTGTACGATATCGAGAGCAAATGGTACAGCACTCAGGATGTAAAAAGGAAGGCTGTCCAGGAAATTGCTGACAAAATAAATATAACTACAGAAGCAGTACAACTGGTTGGTTGTAATTTTTTCGTGTAATCACACCGCCAAATCAGACTCAACTCAACTGGTTGTAGAAATTCTGAACTTGTTCAGACTGCCGTGACTGACAGAAAACTGGACGATTTCAGTTGAGTTGAGTTCTAAGAGTGTTGTGATCACATCGCCCGACGTGATGTGATCACTCCTTAGAACTCAACTGAACTGCCAATTGAGTTGAGTTGAGTCCAGTCGGGCACTGCAATCAGGGCTTAACCGATCTACTGTACCTGTCTAGTGTCCTAAAACCTGACCGCACGACCGCACACAAGACCACACAGGTTAACTGCGACAGATGAGCGAGCGTCACACATGACCACGCGACCACATAACCACGCAGACGGTCACCTCAAACCAATAATGTAATAAACAGTATCGAAGCAGAAATTGCAGCGATTGCTTTAGCTCTGCAATCAACTACTACCGGTATTCATCTATGGCATTAAAAAAGTCACGGCCATGTGGAGATGATCACATGGCCAAAAGTCAAAACCGGAAGTTAATTCTTGTGATGTCATAAGTGAGTCGATGACACCCGAAGAACTACAAGAAATATCTACAAAAGACAGAGTAAAAAGAAACGCACAGTGAAATAACAAGATACTACTAAGTACAGTACTAATAGGAGTATGAGATAAGGTAATAAGAACGACAACAAACACAATTTTACGAAAGATGTCGCAGGGCGAGGGGGGAAGGCATATGGTGTTTTCTGCAGCAGGGGGGGCTCAGAATTTGAAGTGACGCCACTGCGCCATAGGCATCAAGGGGGTGGCGGGTGGCAGAGGTGGCTAGGACCCTCCCGGAAAAATAATTTTTTGTCCTCAAAATAAGTTTTGGGTGCATTTTGATGCAGTTTTTAACCGGCAGAAAACACGGACAGTCACTAGATTTTACTGTTCAATCACAACACAAAGCTTACAAAAACAATGCAAAAACAAGAACTTAGCTATCGCAAACAGATCGCACGTCAGCTGCGCACATGATTCGTCGAGGGCATCTCCGTGACCTTGAAATCTATGTTAAGGGTCATTCTAGGTCACTGGAAACGGAACCATTCGACAGATCAGACACGACTTACTATTAGACGAGTTACTGGACATTGAATATTATTATGACCTTGAAATGTGGGTCAGAGGACACTCAAGGTCATTGAAGCTGGTGCCATTCGAAAGCTGGGATGCAGTTTCCTATTCGCCTTCTATAGTTACTGTGGCCGTATCTGTAGCTGTTTGTGATATATTCAATGTCAAAGAATGGCGTGACCTTGAAAACCAGGTTAGAGTCGTTCAAGGTCACTGAAAATGGCGCCGTTCGATAGACCATATGCAACTTTCTATTGGTGTGCCATTGTAAATATAGCTCTACCTTGTACCATTTTCGAGTTATTTGATGTTGAATAATATCGTGACCTTGAAATTGAGGTTAGAGGTCACTCAAGGTCATAGAAACTTGTGCCATTCAAAAGCTTGGGTGCAGTTTCCTATTGGCCTTCTATAGTAACTATGGCCGTATCTGTAGCAGTTCGTGAGATATTTAGCGTCAAAGAGTGGTGTGACCTTGAAAACTGGGTTAGGGTTCGTTCAAGGTCATTGGAAGTGGCACCATTTGATAGATCGCATACTAGTTCCTATTCGCCTTCCATAGTAACTATGGCGATATTTTGTATCGTTTGCAAGATATAACAACTTATTGGTAGAAAATCAGAAAATTTTTATACCGCACCTGTATTCAGTGCCCCCGCAGGGGGTGACCCCGTCGGAATTCCGTGAAGATGTTTGATGCTGGTAAAACTAGAATGATTTGGCTACCGTATGGTGAAAAAACTATGACCATATGTTAAGCCGTTTTCATCTGATATCGGAACGTCATGGACGGACGGACAGACAGACGGACAGAATTGCTATATCAAAATCAGTTCAGTTCAATTCGTTACACTCTTAAAACAAAATGTTCTCAGAGGCTGTAGGCTTGCTTGAACAGGTGGGTTTTAAGCCCCACCAGAAACTGACCTCGACTTATCAGTGGTGATCACAAGTGAGCCGGTAGTGAATTCCAGACGACCGGAGCAGTCACTGTGAAACTCTGTCGACTCAGTGTGCTGATGTGCGATAATTATCCAAAAATTCATGGTCAGAGGGGCAGTTGCACGATTGCCCCCCCCCCGTCACTCCCTGAATACCCCACTGGTTTAGGTCTAAATCCGACGACTGCGCATTAGACAGTGATGATCGGCTCAGTATAGTTTTCAAGTACTATGAAGTTGATTTTTAGTTGTTCAGGCATGAAAGTCCTACTTATGTCCCCATAATTTCAATTTTTCAAGGATTTGACCCTCAAAATTTACCGGTATTTAGACACTCAAAAGGCGCATTCTTGCATGGAACGACGTATTCTGAGCCCTCACGGGTCCAGATCAGATTTGATACATAGGCCAACATCCACGCCAGCATCACTTTATGTAGGCCTATATCACTTGACGACGAGCACAATACGTAATTAAAGGTACACTCCGGCACAGATTGACCTATATTTTTCTCGTTCAACAATAAGTTTACTATATCACATTTTCACCTACAAAGTTTGAACTCCCAATTTTTACCATAAGGGGCCAGAAATTTGAAGTTTTATTCTAACACTGGGAAATTCCGACACTACCAATAGGTTAATAGAGATAATTTCTGACCTACTGTCCGCTAGGTGGCGACTTCGTCTACGATGACAATTATTGTCAACATCGCGTCGCATGTTGGTTGTTCATCGTGTTCAAATACATATCATAATTTGCTGCGCCTTCTCTCCTAGGCTCAAAGCTATAAGGTTTCGTCATATATCTGAATTTGGAATTTTCAGTACTACAGCCACAGTGTAAACAATGCTACAACACTAGAATGTGCTATTTTTAGGCCTATAACCGGGAAATGGAAAGACTACTGAATGTGTACGGTGGAAAAAAAAACTTCAATATTATACTAAATAAGTACTAGAAATCAATATAAGATCATTATTACCTACGGAAATGTTCCACTGAATAAGTGCCATATAGTACTTATTCAGTCTTATACTGAATAAGTGCCATAGGCTACATATGAAACATCAGTTATTAGCCATTTATATACTGTTAGCCATGTTAAAGCCCACCCCAAGTCCTTTGGCCCTACGTTTTTGTTATTTCGAAAAGCGATATTATATTCAGGTGTTCTGTTATGTCAGTTGCGATCGTTGCGATATCTAGCGGGTGAATGTTGATGGGAGTAGATGGTTTGTGTTGTTGATAGTTGTGTTGCAGTTGTTGACAGTTGATGTATTTCAACTTATTTAAAATGCATTTTTCTTGTGGAAAGTGAAACATTTCCGTAGGTAATAATGATGTTATATTGATTTCTAGTACTTCTTCTTCTTCTCGTATGCGTGTCATTTACCATAATTGGTCAGCCACGAAACAGCGTCCTCATCAGCAGAGTGTAGCCGAGATAAGCCACCATTCAGTTTTGTCAGGGGACAGGATTCGACAATGTGAGACATCGTCTGGGTCTCGCCACAAGGACACAGATCAGTGTCTGTAAGTTGCCATTTCCTTCTG
>Ga0209149_1001012_pt1 | contig 13304 bp, 6 predicted proteins | sample WorMetTyACAVOLI2_FD_187423 | JGI IMG/M metagenome (GOLD analysis project Ga0209149, IMG submission 187423) | Marine gutless worms symbiont microbial communities from Max Planck institute for Marine Microbiology, Germany - Olavius algarvensis... ... | reverse complement strand
TGATTGCTCATTTTGTAAACATAGAATTGAACACAAATATGTAAAAGCACTTTTACCCAGTAACTAAACTTGCTGTGTTGCACAATGAATATCAGTAATTGCCAATTGGCAGTGCACAACCACAGTAACGACTAGAAAGTGCTCAGAGTGTGCAAACATCCGCCAAGGCGTGTAGCTCTGCCGTGGGGGGGGGGGTAAATTTTCACATTTTTTTTGCATATGGCCAATATTATGTGTTGTAAATGAACTACCTCCTGCTGTCAGAGGACAACATATACTAATGGCAGGTCTCTGGTTTGGTCCAGGGAAACCTGATATGAATGTGTTTCTGGAACCATTTGTTGATGAGTGTAGTGCACTTGCAACTGATGGGTTTAACTGGACATGTCCTGAAACTGATGTTTGTATGCGTTGCACAGCCACTGCAGTCGTTTGTGTCTGTGATGCTGTTGCTAGACCTCTAGTCCAAAATTTCAAACAATTCAATGGCCATTATGGGTGCGGATTTTGTTTCGACATTGGGGAGTCAATTGAAAAGGGTCGTGGGTGGACCACTGTATATGCTTTCCAGAACAGCATGACACTAAGATCACGTGACAACACTAGAGCTCTTGTCTTAGAGGCTGTCAAAACTGGGAAACCTTGTATGGGCGTGAAAGGTCCCAGCCTATTAAGTCTCATTTCAGGTTTTGACATAATTAAAGGTTTAGTTCCAGATTACATGCATTGTATATGTTTAGGAGTAGTCAGGCAAATGATGTCTCTCTGGCTTGATACTAAGAACCACAATGAGCCTTTCTATATTGGACAGTTAACTCAAACAGTAGACACGAAATTGCTGAGCATTAAGCCACCATGCAACATCTCCAGAACACCACGTTCCATTCTGCAGTTCAAGTTCTGGAAGGCACACGAGTGGCTAGTTTGGCTGCTGTATTACAGTTTGCCAGTATTGAGAGATGTACTACCTGCAGCATACTATGCCAACTGGGCATTGCTTGTAGATTGTGTGGCTATTTTGCTTGGGGTTGAAATTACTCCTGCACAATTAGTCTACTGTGAACGGGGTTTCAAAGCATTTGTTGCAGACTTTGAGAAACTGTATGGCAAGAAACATATGAGTTTCAATGTACACCAGACTCTGCACTTGGTGCAAAGTGTTTATGACTGGGGTCCGCTATGGTCTCACTCAGCTTTCATTTTTGAATCTTACAATGCTGTATTGCTCAATATGGTCCAAGGTACACAGGGTGTACCCATGCAGATTTTACATACTTTTTATTTACACCGTGCCATTCCTTTCAACGTGAAATCAGTATTGCCACAATGTTCTGCATCTCAGCGACGTGTTATACACACACTGACCAGTCACCAGCATCAAATTAAGTCTGCTATTAAAGTCACAAGTGGAGTGACAATGTTGGGCTTGCCTAACTACAGAACTCTTAACCGTTCACACTATGTGGCCCTTCATAGTGTGAGTGATGTTGTAAATTACCAGGCTGTTGTTGCATATTACAACAGAGCAGTCGTTTATGGTAACATTGTGCACTCGTTATATTACTGTAATACGTTGAAGCGCAACAGTTATACGGTTCGTCTTGCTGATGATCGTTATTATCAGATTGACACTTTTGTTATAACAGACCTTGGCTCAGGTGAGCAATGTTATGCTCTTGGGCGTTATTTGTACGAAGTACCTTTCAAATTCTGCAGCAGTGCAGCAACTGTGTTAAAACTGAAACATCTAATTGCTGTTTCTAAGGTACCAAGCGCACTCGTCGCTATTGTTGCCACAGACATTGTAAAGAAGTGTGTGTTTATTTCATTGAATTGCTGTCGTGTAAATTTTGTTTGTGACCATCAGATACATTCCTTGGAGTCTTGTACATAACTTTGTGCAGTAATCATTGACTTTATTGTCCTGTATGGACAGTGACTATTTTGGGATTGATTGATGCGTAATACATGTATGAGACCTGTCGTGGGTAATAACTAACTGGTACTGCAGTATAATTCTATAGTATAGCTGTGTATCTGTAATGAGTCATGAATCAGGATAGATCATTATGAATTTTTTCGGACACATCATCAAATAGGCCTGTATATATATACAGGATGGTCAAAAAAAACCGCACACGGACTAGTTTCTTCCGAATTCGGTCAATATCTTGACTGCGAATAGTCGGATCTTGGCGAAATTTTGCAAGTCGACGTAGATTTAGGCCCAAATTTGCATCTTGGACGAAACTCTAGAAAATTGAAAAATTCAAGATGGCGGACGGCCGCCATGTTGAAAATCGTAAGTACGCCATATCTCGGTCGGCAATCATCCGACCTTCACTACATTTTGCATGTTGACGTAGAATTAACTAGTACTATGAAGTTTTCATGAAAATTACAAAATTTCGTAAATCCAACATGGTGAACGGTTGACATTTTGTAAATCGAAAAAAAATCATGAAGATCGGCCGATCCGCGGCTGAGTTATTGCGTACTTTCAACTTTCAAAACGGCGGTTGTCCGACGTGTTGCATTTTCAAAAATTTGTAATTTCCTTGGAAAATTCATATTATTGTTTAATTCTACGTCAGCATGCAAAATTTGGTGAAAATCGGATGATCCACGGTCGAGATGTTGCGTATTTACGATTTGCAAGATGGCGGACGTCTGCCACCTTGGATTTTTTCAATTGTCTCAAAATGCAAATTAGGTCATACATCTACGTCGACGTGCAAATTTTCGTCAACATCCGACTATCCGCGGCCAAGATATTGCACATTTTCGGAAGAAACTAGTCCGTGTGCGGTTTTTTGGCCCACCCTGTATACACACTGTGTTTCAAAAATAGTTCACCCTTTTTATTTTCTGAATCTGAATAACTCTGTGAAAAATGAACCAATTTCAATAATTTTTGGCAAGCAACATCCTGAAGGAACTTGATGTAAACGATTATAGTTTTGCCCACCTCACTTTAATACTGCTGCTGCACTACCTTGTGAAATGCAGAAGTCATATATTGGCCATTTACAACTGTAAATTTGGGAAACATGCAGTTTATTCAAATTGTCGCCTGGAAGAAATTTCTAGTACAGCTATCATTGTTTAACAAACATGTCAGGCCCAACAGCCCGGAGCTGAATCTTGTTGATTATTGCATGTTGTCACTGGTAAACACATGAATGACTTCCAGGATAGATCTGTTTATGAAGCAACTAATCCGTGGTAAGACACACACTGCCCTTGTCCAAACACAAAGAGATCACTTCAAAACACAACATTTTTGCTGATGTTGTGGTAAACAAGCATATTCACAGCAAGTGAACGTGTTTTGTTCACAATATAACCGACTGAAGCTAAACAATCTCTGTTACACAAAGAACATTCGATTATTCTTTACAATAATCTTAATCGTTAAAATTTTATAACAATCGATTGATTACTTGTTAATATCCACAGCCCTACAAAAAATAAAATTGTACTACATAAGAAGTTGTAGTACTATACGACTGCAGGGATAGTGCTTGCCATATCCGCAAGCAATATCCCTGCAGTCGTTTCAATTGTGCTTATTGAAACAGGCTGGCATATTACATAACTTGTGTGTAGTTCCAACTGTGATTAATATACTCAGCTAAAGTATGTAGCTGCAAATGGCACTTTGCAAGATATTCCTTGTGGAAAGTATATAGTGAATTGACAATGGGTCAAGTTCGCTGAAAGTGGTGCCGTTGTAGGGTAATCTTTTGTTTGTGATCACAGGGGTGTTCAGTATAAACTATAGGCATTTTATAGATTAGACATATATGACATATATGTGGACATATATGATACAACAATTTCATATTTTCTTACATATAAGTGCTAAGTGCAACATATATAAAATATATGTACGCACACTTTTTTACATATATGAAAACTACGTCACACATGTTACCATATATGTGCATATATTGCACATATATGTACATATATGTTGCATATATGTGCGTTCCGTATGGGGCGGGTATGCGCAATGGGCCGAACCTATACAGCCCGCCCCAAAGGTAAAGTGAGGTAATTAAATAAGGCATGTCATAACTCGTTGATCGCGGCATTGGCTCATGACTGAGTATAGGCCTACTGCGAATGAATGACAAACGACGACGAACACGCTATTGAACGACCATGTTTGCGACGGATGGACAGCTTGATCGATGAGCCTCGAGATCAAGCGACAAGCTGACACGAGCACAAACACAAAATGACGCGCGCACGGCACGGACGACTGTGTGATCGACGTACGCGATACCGAGACGAGTTGACCTAATGCATTGCGACGCATCGTCGTCAACATTCGTCAATGCCGCGATATACGATGGACCACGCGGCGACCGCGTCAACTAAAAGCATCTACACTGAAGTAGTGAATCGAGCCTCGTCTTTGTTTGGCTGTTTGATCTAGCATTTTATCAGCGAAATGCGGCTTTACGACGTTTTGTCGTACGGTACTAGCCACAGATTTATCGGATTCTAGATTAATTGCGTACACAGTCGGCTTACTGTCATTTCGTTAGCCTAATTCTGATTGTTAGTCATCAAACCCACATCTGTACTGCGTCTACCTCGACATCATTTTAGTCAGTGTCGTTCACGGCACCCACTTATATACGCAATACGGTTCGTTTTGCCGTATTTAGCGAGCGTTAACGCTCAGCTATTGATATCGCATTTCCGGCTGTCCATCGATCCAGACGGTCTGTCTGTCCGTCTGTCTGTCCCGCCGATCGTATGTAACGCGCTTGAGCTGTGAGGAAACGTAGGATTTTTTGCAAAAACTGTTTACACCACTTAATACAGCAGCGAGCTGGCTCGGTTGAGAAAAAACGCGAAAATATTCGCAACCGTTTTCCCCTGTGGGTTGTCATGTAGAAGGGGTATGGAAAAATCGCGATTTTCTACAGAGCTTGCTTTTTCTCCGAAACGATACGGATATGGCCATAGTTACAACAAAAGACGAAAAGGAACTCGTAAGCATTCTATCGAATGGTGCCAATTCCAATGACCTTTAATGACCCCTAACCCAGATTTAAAGAACGTCATTATTCGACGTTTAATATCTAAGAAATTGTACAAGTTAGAGACACAGAGTTACAGTGAATTACTATGTGATTATTAAATGATGTCATATCCAGTGACCTTGCGAGTTACCCGTCAAAGTCACGATGTTCTTCAACGTCAAATAACTCGCGTGACCTTGCGCGACCTGCCAATTTAAAAGACATGGCAATTGTTACCAAGTCTCGCAATATGCTATACAGCAAACGCTGACGGGTAGCCAGCTTAGTCCACCACACGTGTGAGCTGCGCAAACGGCGATTTTTTCATAAATCTGTGACAGAATTCTATAATATTTATAACATTACCGTACACAACCATGTCGAATAATCGTAGAAAATTATGTAATGAAATATTAGCGGTTTATTAGAAATTGCAGATGTCGTCGATTGATATTTTAGCCGCACCCTGCGGCTTGGTGTACACGGCATCAGCCAGATATGGTCTACGAAGTTAAAACGTCCGATGGGCCGCAGACCATGAGGGGAGCATTTTGACAGTCTTGTTACTGTTACTTATTTATCGATGCACGACGTTGACTGCGAACGACGTCGCTATAAAGCTCAGTGCCTTGGCACCGTTCAAGTCACACTGGCGACTGGATGGATGGGGTGGCTGGCGATTCCAGACGGCACAGTTGGAGCTACGAAATGAATTTAAGATTCGACACGAGACTAGAAAGAAAACAGCGTGTGACTCTAACTGATGACGACGACGAGTTTAGCGTCGTCTCGGCGTCGATCTACAGCGGCGACCGAATTCAATTTCTCGTCAGCATCGATCGACGCCAGACCAGCGTACAGTACGAGACGCGTACGTAGCGGTCAGTAGCAGGACCGGACTTGAGACAAGATCTCGTCCGACGACTGAGTGCCACGCCGCGACTTACGACGATAAACGGCGTGGCCCCAACGACGCCGCGTAGAACCCAATACGTATTTACGGGCCGCCAAATAGGCGGCGAGCATCGATTTGGTGCCGAGCTGAGATGTGTGTTTGGAATTAACGACTGTCAATCAATCACTGAAGCAATGCCGACAAGGCTTGCTCACTTTACTCATGGTCAGGGCGTTGGGATGGTTGGAAGCTGACAAACGCAGGCAGTTATAATTAAAATCACCGAAAAGGGACCTAGTCTACTCAGTCTAGTATTCCCGAATAAAAAATACTCCAGAAAAATTTCGCAACTCCTTTACATCACGCAACTCATCTTGAAAATGTAAATAACTACACTGTGAGTCAAAAAAACTGGACCGTTTTTCATTTGAGCATAACTTCGGCACATACTGTCCGATTTTAATAATTTTTAAGCGCCTCACTTTACTTTAGTTAAAGAGGCGCTTATTGAGATAGGCTGTGTCGTGACGTCGTTGGTTGTCACGCGCGTGCACTGTGGCCAAACGGTGCATCCTAGGGCTATAATTACTATGGAACACTAATAAGAACCCCAGGAATTCAATGGTACAAATTTCGACCCCCTGGGATGACCCCTAACCGGGGAATGGGCCCCCCGTGAGGCGCTTTTTGTCAAATTACTTTGACCTCTTGTTTTCACTGTGGCAGACAGAAATTAACTGTGTCAAAGTGTACCCTAAAATCTACAACCAAACCCCAAATCTGCTAGTGCACTACCTTGTAAAATGTACAAGAATGTATTGGCCAACGATGCTGACATGATTTCGCAATTAAAGATGCAAGCAACAGTCAAACAATTCACACTGAATGTAACAGATATAGACAAAATAAACATTGTCAGTTTACAAGCTGTACTCGAAATGTCCTCCTATAGCGCGGACGCACGCTCAAAGTCTTTCTCGCCACTGGCCAGTAGTCTGGTCAAAAACTGACTGTTCAAGACGTAACCAGACATCGATGAGCTGTCGTTTCAATTCATCCACACCATATGGATTTGTCTCTGGACGTAGACACGACGCTGCATGACAGTCCCTTTTTGTTCCAACTTTTTAAGGAAACTTATAATTAGTTTTTTGGAGCCGTACCCCCGGTACCCTTTTGAATCATGCAAGTTTTTGATCAGAATCTTATCTTCGTCACTAAACCCCATAATTTTACGTATACTAAAATAAATTAATAGGCACTGTAAACAGGTAAACACTGAATGACGTCAGTATGACGTCATTATGATGTCGTAAAGCAGCATCGAAGAAGACAGTAAGATATATCACCAGAATTTCCTGATTTGTAACAACAATGCAATTACCGCATTCATTGCAGATATTTTTTTCACAGTTTCTGTGAAAAAGTGTATGTGGTTGCATTTTTCAAGGTAATGCAGCAACAAACTGTAAACAAAGTGGCACATTGAATTACATGTTTGTGGGCAGATAATTTCTGTCTGCAACAGTGAAAGAATAAAGTTAAAATCGGACAGTGTTTGTGAAAGTTATGCTCAAATGAAAAAGGGTCCAGTTTTTTGACTCTCAGTGTAGTTTGTTTTGATGTGTGCGTGTACAAATAATGCCGTAATGTACAAAAACTCAACCGTGTCGCAAAGAAACCGCGGGACGCTCCAGTATACGTGGCCGTTGAGGGTGATCCCGTCGGAATTTCGCAAAAGTAATCAACCGATTTCACTAAAACGTTCTCGGATGCGGATTTCGGATCACACATTCCACTTCCCTCAGCATTGCAGGATTGGGCATTTAAGTAAGTAACGTAACTAAAAATTACTGAATTCAATACGAATGGCAAAATTGAAAAGGCTTTTCCAGTTTTAAGTACATTTCGTAAAAGGTAAAATCCCTTCACTGAATAAAATGCGTTAAAATTTGCGAATGTTTCCGAAAAATAAAACTTGTTTTCTTTCATTTTTTTGGCGCGGCTATCGCCAGCGGCCACTGCAGTCACGCTGTTTCGCACGTTTTTGTACGTGCGGTACAATTATGATTGGCGACAGTCGTGCCAAATGGACACGTCTGTGATAAACGACAGGTGCTACAAACCCATGGTTAACCCTTTAGGGGCACATTAAAACCGCACAGTAACGGACCAATATACAACAATACGGTGATTGGCACACTGGCCGTTGATGGGTGGGCTGTTACATTTGGTATAGCGAGGAGGGGCCTGGGCGGGCTACGGCCCCGCCCAGTCCCCTCCTCGCTGTACCAAATGTAACAGCCCACCCATCAACGGATAGTGTACCAACTTCATATTATTCGATGTGGCACTATAATTGCCTCAGCACTCTAAAGGGTTAAGAAACTGTTTCATGCACTCTGCAGCAAGTTTGTGAAAACGCAATAAGAATCATCTCGTTTTCGTAAGAATATTGCGATCATCTTCTGAGGGAAGAAGTGTGATTAGTTATATTATATACAAGCATAAAAATGTTCCTTTCAGTTATGATGCAAGATATTCAGAATCTTGTTGAGCTTGTAACAAGCTCAGCTCAACAAGATTCTGAATATCTTGCATCATAACTGAAAGGAACATTTTTATGAGTTTATTAATCTGCAACTCTTGGCTGTTAACACGACTGTATTACAGTACAGCCTCTTTACCACGCTGAATATACTTTTCAACGTTTACACCCTGCTTACACTGCGGGGATTAAGCAGGCCTTGAGTGCGAATGAAATTATAGTTCTACCTAATAATACTACAACAGATTTACGCCATACAGATGCGACGTTTCTGGCGCGATAAATGCTGCTCACCAAGTAGGAGCGTGAGAAGATCAGAAATAGCGAGACTGCAGAGGTAGAGGTTGGTGGGAGTGTGCATGTTGGCTCGTCTCCACACGACGACACCCGTGCAGACGTTGCCAACGACGCCGGTTGTGAAGACAGCGCAGTAGACGATCGTCAGGATCGCCGACTCGACGGGCGGTCTGACGCGCAGGCCGAGGTGTCGCTGAAGGTACGCCGAGACGTCGAAATACCCGGTCGCGTTAAGTGCTGTCGCGTTGTCAGCGTCGTCGGCTGACATCGTCGCTGTGCAAGTCACTCTTGATCGTCGGCGTCGCGAGAGGCGAAGTGATCATGCGACGAATGGTCGCGGCACGTGTTTTGTCCAGGAGCAAAGCGCAGTCGCGATCGTCCGATGTAAACCCCGTGTCGTAATACAGCAGACTCGGCAGTGGCAGCAGCATCAGCAGTCAATCCGAGGCTGACGAGCACGCGTACCAGCAATGTAGGCCTATTTAGCGTATAGCTGACCCAAAGCAACAGCAGTGCGACACAACTGCTAGAAAGACGTATTCGATTTTTGTCGCGGGACGCTGTTGGAGCCTGTTGCAAAGCGCGGTATTTACCTTGGCAATTCTGTCCATACTAGCGTGCTGTGTTGACTGTCGAAACAGATGAATAAATTGTAGAACGCTCACACCGCAACCGCATCATTCTGGTCTCTCGCACTAAATACCGTGGCGAAATTCCGAGAAAATCACCGTCAACAGGGGCAATAAAGTACAAAAACATGCCAGTTAAAAATAGTGAATTTTGACAAATACGTGATTGTATCTCGAAACGATCCAAGTCACAAACACCAGTTAACGTGTATCACTAATACGAATAGGTAGATTAAGCTGACTACTCGCCAGTTCATGAGCCCACCTTAAACACTGCAATCGCGTCGGATAAGCTTCCGCAGTTTTTAACACTAGGCCTACATTGAGTTACAGTTTGCTTGAAACATTGAAACACAGATAACCAGAAGTTATTGCAGTATTTGACGACAGGTCTCAACAGAGTCTTGCTGTTTTTAGTGGCACCAGTTACATCTGAAACTGAACGCACCATGCAGTATGCACCTTGCATTACCTTTTCATTGTTGGATTTTTCACCACCTCCAGCTGTTATGCAGTTGATTGTTGCATCATTGTATATAACAGTGTTTAGTTGTGTTGCTGTGGTGCACTGAAGTCTTAACCCTTTAAAGGGCAGAGGCAATTATATTGCCACATCAAATAATATGAAGTTGGTACACTGGCCGTTGATGGGTGGACAGTTACATTTGGTACAGCGAGGAGGGGCCTGGGCGGGCTGGGGCCCCGCCCAGTCCCCTCATCGCTGTACCAAATGTAACAGTCCACCCATCAACGGCCAGTGTACCAACTTCATATTATTTGATGTGGCAATATAATTGCCTATCTGCCCTTTAAATGGTTAACGGAGGGACTCACTCTCTGTTCAGCGCTCCATTTAGCATGTCAGCGTTGTTAATTCTGTTGTTATTTATCTGCACATCATGTTGTTGATTTTGCTCATAAATACAGTACACGTGCATGGATGGAACGCTACAAGCCAAACCAACCAGTGGCGAATCTACACTGTGTCCCAAAAAAGTACTACACCAAACTCATGGCGATAACTTGGTCAATTCTTAACGGATTTTCAACATTCTTTCACTGCTTGAAAGAGAAGTAAATTTACAACAAAACTCGTGTAATACTTCCCACCGTACCTTCAGTATGTTGCCGAACTACCTTGCGTTAAGAATTGACAAAGCTATCGACATGAGTTTGGTGTCTACTTTTTTGGGACACAGTGTAAAGTGGATATGATCAGGCGGCTGTACCCCATCCTCCCATTCCGACTCAGTGTTCCATGTCATGCAAGTAATGCTTCAATGATCCATTAACCTTGGCTGAAGTAAGTAAGTAAGTAAGTAAAACATCAATTTATATAGCGCATCGTCGCAAATGCCTTTGATGCACTGTGTACACTAGTACTCGGAGAAAAGAAATGTTTTAAGTGATCGTCCAAAAACAGCAGCAGTATGTGACGGGTCACGAAAGTTTCTGGACAGTGAGTACCTAAACATCGGACCGGCTACTGAAAAGGCCCGACGACCATATGTTGTAAGCCGGTGAGACGGTATCAGCAGCTGATGGTCGGCAGCGGAACGAAGATGTTGTCTAGAGGCAGTTGTCGAGACTGGAACGCAACACGCAGCCATACCACCAGGTCATACATACATAGTCATTCACTGGCTGTAACTTAACCTTTAATGGGCACATTAAAACCACAGAGCAACGCAGGCCCGTAGCCAAGGGGGTCGAAGCGGTCGGACGACCCCCCCCCCAGGCCCGGCGCTAAAAAGTCACTTTTCTGCCGACTATTTACCATGCAGGTTCGAGCTTTGACCACAAAGTAATGTAATCAGTCATTATACTTTTAAAAATCGAGATTTCCCCTATACAGCCACTGGGAACTAACTCCTATTTTCAAAAAAGCCCTTAAAAGGTCCAAAATCTGAGGAAAACGACCCCCCCCCGTTATCAGAAGGCTGGCTACGGGCCTGCAACGGACCATTATACAGCAGTACGGTGATCGGTACACAGCCCGACTAAGCCACTCCTCGCTGTACCAAACGTAACAGCCCACCCATCAACGGCCAGTGTACCAACTTCATAATATTCGATGTGGCACCATAATTACCTTTGTACTATAAAGGGTTAACGGCTGCAAAACCCACCAAGCAGTTGGCAAAATCGGACTTAAAATGGCCTAAAATGTAAAAACCCATTAGGCGGCGCCCAGACTCATTACAGCGTTCATCGGAGCCCTAGCTCGATTTTAGGGAAGGGGAGGGAGGCAAGGGGAGCAAGGAAGAGGAAAGCCCCATAAGCTGAATTCATGGATGTGCCAATGCGTGCAGGTAACACGGTGCTTGGCGAGTCAATGTCGCTACTGTTCACCTCACAGTATCATTGTCATTCAGCACGCTGGCCACGTTCCGCCTCGCTGCATTTAGCACACTCAGTCGATGTCACTGATTGCTAAATACATTTTCTGTCGATTATTCTGCATAGCGCACGTAACGTAAAGACGATTAATGTGGGCAACTGGAGATATACTGAATTAAACTCTGATCCGCATTTGGCATTTTGGCTAACCAAGTTCAACTTCAAATTTGTAAAAGTCGACAACCGTTCATCGGTTTACGATTTTGCTGGTTATCTACAATGTTGCCGCTAGGCTTAAAGTTTACGAAAACTGACAAACGACAGCATTAAAATGTAACAGAATACTGACGTAGGCAAACAGCTGACCTTAGTCATCACCAAGCGGTATAAATTCAGTAGCGTTTTGCAGTAAGATTTGACAACACACGCAGCTGGTGCCAGGCAAAAGTATAAATTTCATCGAACGACAGTCAACTGAAGTAAACGCGCGATATACAAGACTACTATTTTACGTTATATTAATAAATATAGTTTTCATAAATGAGAAAAATGTACAACATGCATGCAACACAGTTATAACTGCAACTCAGCATCGCGTAACGAGAGACAAAACCGTACTAACACGACAGATAGGCAGTAAAGCATAGCAAGAGCGATGTTTGGGTAGAAACCGAAGACAAAACGTGAGACAAGTACGCGGCAGCTGCGACGAAACTCCGTCAGTCAGTCAGTCAGTCGTCGTCGGTTCAGTGTCCGTGACGGAGTCGTTGTCGTCGCGGCGCTCGGCCGAGCCGTCGCGGTCAGCAGGTGCCCGGTCGGCCGACGCTGCCGCTGGCTGCTGGCGCTCGTCGTCGAGCGGCGGCGGCGGTACACTGATGATCGCCGTCTCGGAACTGTAGCCGTTCACCAGCTGAACACACGCAACCACGCCACACGCGACGACGTACTCTTAGATGATATAACTGAGTTTTTTCAACACAGACGCGTACCTCATCCATTGGACTACAAGATAAGAAAAATAAAGTCAACTGCTGCTGACTTGTTTCCCAACGTACTGTAGCAGCAATACTTAGGTGAGGCGGGTAAATCGTTTTTGGACCACAGGGCCCTATCATTTCCGAGATAAGTCACACATTGGTGGAAAACTTGCGAATTTATCATGCCCCGGTATTTATCGCCCCGACAAGTTGCTAGCCTAATGTGTGCTGACTGTACTCAGGCCAACTCAACCTTCTACCCTCAGCGGGACGGAAAATGCGTAGTAGCTCACCTATTGTGGCCTATGGGGTGAAAGCCTAGTGTGGATGAATGTGGGCAGCGGTGTGTCTGCTAGCAGCACCGTGGGTCCAACTGTCCGTTAGCGCGGGCAAAGATTTCCACATAATGCGCTGCGGTACCACTGGCTCATGCCAATCAGCTGGCACTTTGGAGATTGTAAAGCACTGCTCGCAAGTCTGACACGCGTAAGCGACGCTATAAATTGTCCACACCTTTACCGTTACTTCCTAGCACTTTAGCAATGGCAGCCATAAATTCTACTAGTCCAGTCACTCACT
>Ga0209149_1001011_pt1 | contig 13306 bp, 12 predicted proteins | sample WorMetTyACAVOLI2_FD_187423 | JGI IMG/M metagenome (GOLD analysis project Ga0209149, IMG submission 187423) | Marine gutless worms symbiont microbial communities from Max Planck institute for Marine Microbiology, Germany - Olavius algarvensis... ... | reverse complement strand
TATTTTTAGTTATAGATATTGGCTGATATCAGTGCTGAGAATTACATTGGAGATGCAGAAGTGTCTGAAGGATGGACAGTGGAAGTGCTGAAAGAACTTTAAACAGATGCTGTAGCTGTAAAATTTTTGCGGGAATTATAGTATACTAAAGTTGTAGGTGGCAAAACATGGAACGCAGTTAAATTCTGGCTTTCTTTCACAGTGTTGGCTGGTTTATTGTCCATTTGAGATTATCAGTAGCATGAGCTTGACTTCATATTTTTTGCCATGTATAGGCTTTGTGCCATGTTTCAGGAGCATATTAACACAAGGTTTTGTTGCATGTGAATGGGCATATTTCTGATACATAGCGTACAGTATAATTTTTAGTCACTGGACCAGTTGTTAGACTTATGTACAGGTACGATGCGAAGCACAGAAATTAATATAAAAACAGACATTCAAAGACACACAATTAACTGCCTAAAATTTAGAACATCACATATTCTATCGCTTGATGAAATAACATCTGCGGTCACTGCATGTGATTACATCACACATAAATCCATGCAGTTGGGCACAATCTTGTTACAGCAATATTGTTTCACCAAAATATGAACATCAACAGTGATGCAGTTTCACATTTGTAGCCTTTGTGTTGGTGACAGTGTAATGATAACAGTCCTGTGCAGTAAACACATTCACTCTCATCTAACAGTGTTGAAGTTAGTGGACAGTCTTTAAGTAGTACCCACTGTCATATGGTAACCATTTAATGGGCACATTAGAACCGCACAGCAACGGACCATTATACAGCAGTACGGAGATTGGTACACTGGCCTTTGATGGGTGGGCTGTTACATTTGGTACGGCGAGGAGGGGCTTTGACAGGTTGCGGCCGTACACTGTCCCCATCTTGCTGTGTACTGGTGTACCAACTTCATATTTTTCGATGTAGCCCTATAATTACCTCTGCACTGTAAAGGGTAACATACACTGTGTCTCAAAAAAAACCGGACCACTACGATTAATATGACATAACTTCACCAATACACAACATTCACTAATTATTTTTGGCACAGAGGGACCTTATTCAATTCTCAATTCATTAAGTTAAAAAGTTTTTAAATTGGCTTAGAACCAGCTGCATGGTTTCCATAGGAACAGTAGCGACTTGACGGTCTGTGTCTCAAAAAACCGGACCCTATGATATTTTGACATAACTCGATCAAAAGTTCTTTAATCTAAATAAAATTTCATAGATAACATGTACACAATATTCTTAATTAAACCACAAAGTTAGAAACTATTTGTGTTTTTAGTAAAGTACCAATTGAAGCGAGTTACCGTAGCAGTCCTTAACTGTGCGTCATTCCACAGTCTGTGCTGCCTTATAAATAGAAAAGGTAAACCTTTTAGATAGACAGTGTTTCTATCAGAATAATAATATATTTTGCGGTATCAAAAGTTACAACATGTGTTCGAATGCTGTCTTTCAGCATTGACACAGCCACACAATCGTTTTTTGCCACTTGTTTATTGCCCTGCCGACAATACATTGTTCGAAGTCGGCCCAAAAATCTTGATGTTTCAGGTGTGTCAAGTCGCTGCTGTATTTATGGAAACTAGACAGCTGGTTCTAAGCCAATTTAAACCTTTTTATTGTAGTCAGTGGAGAATTGAATAAGATATCTCTGTGCCAAAAATAATTAGTGAATGTTATGAATTGGTGAAGTTATGTGATATTAATTGTAGCGGTCTAGTTTTTTTAGACACTCTGTATGTTACATGTGTTAGAGATTTGTATGCTGCTACCCGGTTGAAACTTGTCACAGGTTGGACAGACAGCTTTCCGAGGCACAAAGAAATTGAATCTCATACAGTCCGTTGTCTTTGATGCTGCGTACAACTCCAATGAGAACTTGTTAATCTGTGCTCCAACTGGCGCCGGCAAAACTAACATTGCGATGCTGACAGTTCTTCGTGAGCTGAAGCAGCACATTATCGAAGGCGTGATTAAGACTGACGAGTTTAAGGTAATGCTGCTGCTTTATCCTGAAATTTTGTTGAAATTAATGCTTTATTTTACTGATTTGCTTATTTTTGAGTTGCTGTCAAACATCATTTTGTAGACAGCAATTTGTAAAGTTGAATCTCAAAAACAAAAGGAAGCCAAGTCAGTTACATTACAAATGGCACTGTTGATTGTACCTGCAAGATGAACTACAACCTGAACGTGGTAAAGATCAGAAATAGCCAGCATCGCTCAGACACTGGATGTAGAAAATTTATGACAGAAACCATTTTAGCAAGATGAGTTCAGAGAGCTCAAACTCCACCGAGGCTCCTGTACTGTCTTGGAGACTGCGGCTGTGTAGTTGGAGAGAAGTGTGGTGGCGCCCCCTGTCTAGTGAAAATACATCGTATAAAGCTGTATCTGCATTATGTTAATGGAAGTGGAAAAGTGATAGTACATCCACATCCGGCTCCAGATCAACACCAAAAATAAATCACTTCTAGAGGATCACTTTTTGCCGATGCTTATCGTATTTGGTCGACGTCTGTTAACGTGTTTTTGAGTTATCTTGGTCACAGAATGACAGATTGACAGAACAGTTGACAGACAACTGCAATGATCACATAACTCTGCCAGTCTTGGCGGTTTAGTTAATTAAATACATTTGAGATTTTAAGTTATATTGAGTAAACTGTCATGTTCTTAAAAAACAATGGACTGCATGTCATTATGGCAGATTCTGTGATTGCATAGTAATGAGTGTCATAGTTTCAAAATATCTTCCAGTAGAAATGTACATAAATTGTTAGTGATACATGGCACTGTGCTGTTTAGATTGTCTACGTGGCACCAATGAAGGCATTAGCCGCTGAGATGGTGCGCAACTTTGGCCAGAGACTGTCGGCACTGGGAATAATAGTACAGGAGTTGACTGGTGACATGCAGTTGTCAAAGTCGGAGATAATGAAGACTCAGGTGCAGTACCGTGGCAGAAGTTTCTATTATGTCACGATAATTGTAATTTCTCCTTCAGTTCTTTGATACTGACGGTTCATGGTGACGAAACACATTTATCTCGTAAAAATGCTTCATCGGTTTTAGAAATTATCAGAGAGAGACAGTTGGCGGACTTGGCTTGTCCTGTGGCGACCACAGACAGTTGACAAGTTAAACAAATCCTACAAGAGTGTCTGTACTAGCGTTGTTGTCAAGATTATTATATCTTAACTACTACCCGCCATACGGATATATAGTTTGCTGTTACTATTTTTGTTTGTCTGTCCAGCTAAGGATTTCTCGACACTGAAGCAACCAGTTGGCATGAAATTTTAACTGTGATAGCATTACTCAAAGCCCTGCCTTGGTGGTCCTGTTGGTAGCGTCGCGGTATGCGCTGCCTGGCTACAGTGGTCGGCGAGGCTGGGTTCCAGGCCCAGGCTGGCCGGGTCATTGTCGGATTATAGCGGCATTTGCTTTGAGATTAAATTCTTGGGCAGGCACAGAGGGTTCGACGATGTCATCTTTAATCTGTGACTGCTGGCTAATACTGGGTTTAGAGACGCTCAGTATTAGTCGCTGCTTGAACCGCTGATAACTGATGGCCTCCTGCTGTATGCCTGGTCGGTCATCGATGTATCACATTGTCGAATCCTTTACCCTGACTAAACTGAATGGCAGCTTATCTCGGCTACACTCTGCAGATGAAGACGCTGTTTCGTGGCTGATCAGTCATGGCTCATGAAACACATACGAGAAGAAGAAGAATGGCTCTGTTCACACGCACTGCTAAATTGCACCCTGGGGCCCACGGTGCGAGGTGCACATGAGCTATGGCCGTCCATCATGCAGTAGGTATTAGTCGCCAGAGAAACAGTGGTTATAGGTCGAGCAGGCACATGGCACAAGGTTTCTCCACTCCCGATCCCTCCCTTATCCCTACACACCTCTCTGTAAGGAGAGGTCACACAACAACTACACGCTACACACACCATCAGTTTAGCCTGGTGGTGTCGTGCAACACTACACTAGTCCCTTCCCCGGGTTGCGCATTGGCCCAGCCTGTGAGGCAGGCCTCAGCACTGGCATGCGAAGGGAGTGTGTGTCACCCCAAGTAAGAAAGAAAAAGAAGGATCACTCAAATCTGTGCTTTAATAATATTGACAGTGCCCCAGTAAGCTTTTTTGTTACCAGATTCTTACGACAGCTTGGTATGATTCTTTAGTCCCCAGAAAATTGTGTTAAAAATGCAAAAATTACATTAATTTTTTAAGGAAAAATTGCACTAAAATTTGATAAAAATTGTGCCAAAATTGCAATTTTCATTTTTTTTACATAAATAATGCCAAGGGCTTGCTGGAAGATTTACTAGTTTAAAACAAGTGGCCGAAATGGGTTCCCATTAGTGTTCTATAGTAACTATAGCTCTCGGATGCACTGTTTGGCCACAGTCCACCTTCATGATGACCAACGTCACGCCATGGCCTATCTCGCATAGAGGTGCAGTAATGACAACAAGTCGATAAGTATGTAACAAATACGGCGCGGTATTGCCTTGCTAGAGTAGTACTTCCAGACAATTACAATTCGGCTACCTCCCTCGTATCAGAACTCCACTGGCATCCAAGTATACAAATTGATTTCAAAATTGCTATACTTGCTTTTGGTCAGCCCACTTACCTCTCTTCATTATTAACACCTCGTCGGTCTCAGCGGTCTCTCCGCTCACTTAACCAGAATTTGTTATCAGCAGTTTCAGACAACGAAGTTTTTCCTACTGCACAACTTAAAAACTCACTACTTTGCCAATAACTGACCACCTGGCGACTGCCTCCAGCGCCTCTGATTCGACATTCACGACATAGTGTGCTCGACAAATGCTGTGAATGAATGAATGAATGTATGAGTGGTAACAATTTATGAGATACCGGCAAATTCGTAACATAAATCATTACATAAATCGTTACATGTAACGATTTGCCAGAACGAAGCCTATGCCTCGCTGTAGTGAGTCATTACTGTAATGACAGACTGGGCTGACAGCAGCAGTGTGCCGATGCAGAAATGACCTGCAACGGATCAGCCTGTCAGTTTCAGGGACAGTACTGTACCTCATCTTTCTTCGGTGTACTTCCGGTGACTGAATGTCTGCAAACTATCATGATGGGGTAGCATCTATGCCCTTCTCCATCAGGATAACAGTTGTTGTATCGGCTGTCGAGCCGATAATTCATGATGATGGTGTTGATGTGCGACGTGTGCGTATGTGTCATCCGTTCAGAGAACAAGATGGTACTCTGTTCACTGAACTCGGGGAGGGGAGGTAGGAGGAGAATAGCGGGTTCGTTACTCGTTACTGGATGATCCCTTCCACCAATGAGCAACTGAGCAAAAGTTGGACAAAATTGTACCACAAAAAATTGCAGCATGTGTATCAGCAGCTTGTATGTCGGTTGCACCTGTCAAAATACACATGTAACATGTTGGCATGCTACCATAGTTCTGAGCCTGTTCTGTGAGAGTGGAAAGATGTCAAAATATTGAGAACTGAGATATCAGTATTACTAGCAGGTAATATACGTGTATATTTGTCAGCAAGAACTCGTGGTGTAGATCGTGTTTGACAACAGATGTTGGTGACAACGCCTGAGAAGTGGGATGTTGTAACACGCAAGAGTACCGGAGATGTTGCCTTGACTCAGCTTGTTCGGCTTCTGATCATTGACGAAGTTCATTTGCTACATGATGACCGTGGATCTGTTATTGAGAGTCTGGTAGCACGGACACTAAGACTGGTAATTCTTCAACTGTCTGTTTTCTTCTTTTTAGTTGATCATGAACTGCAGAGATTTTTCTCCCACACACTTTTCTCTGTTCATTAGTTGTAGAAACAAATTGCAACAAAAAATCATATTTTGGAACTTTATCGGGAATCATAGAATAAGATTTCTAGGAAGGTACCTGTACCTTGGAAATTGATGTTGTCATTGTCTTGTGATATGTGCAGGTAGAAAGTTCTCAGAAAATGATCCGCATCGTTGGTCTGTCAGCGACGCTGCCAAACTATGTTGATGTGGCACGTTTTCTTGGTGTCAGCCTGCAAAAAGGATTGTTCTTCTTCGATGGACGCTTTCGCCCTGTTCCATTAGCACAGACGTTTATCGGTAACAAAAAACAGTTGTTGCAACAACTGACTGTGTGTAAAATATAATGTTTCTTTATTGTTGTTATGTTCTTACTGATATGTCAGATTGTCAGTTACTGGTAGCAGTTACCATTGAGATTTAAGGCACTTTTATGACAGCATTTGTTTTTTTGCTAATGTTATTCTGTAGACTCTGATAATAATTTGCAATTTTTGAATGCAGTACAAATCAAAATGTGAAGAACATAAAGTGTGTTTCATTTCAGTTTATATCACTTTGACGTCTGCTGTCAGAACAATTTTAGTTTATGAGAGGTTATGATTGTAGGCATTAAGACAACGAACAGAATGCAACAGCTGCATGATTTCAACACAGTGTGCTATGAGAAAGTGATACAACAAGTGCGCAATGGCCATCAGGTCAGCTGTCTTACTGATCTCGTACCTTTTATGCAATTGCATTGAAAATCCTGGTCTGAGGTTCGATTAGCTAAGTCAGCACAGCAGTGCTGATACACGTTGGTAGGTTGCATGGCACAGTGCTAGAATATTGGTCTTTGACCGGCAAACTTTCCCTGTTCTGTGGTCATCTTGCAGCTGACGGGTGACCTCTTTTGTGGATAAACCATCCGCTGTAGGTCAGCCAGCCAGGCCGACTCAGCCTTTCATCCTTTCGGGGTAGACAAATGAGTACAGTCGAACCCGCATAAGTGGATAGCCTTGGGACTGAATCATCATTATCCACTTAAGCTAATCCATAGGCCTACTGTAGCTTTATATAAGCCCAGCATGTACATACGTGTGTAGGTTAGTATGTACTCTGTTTCTGGTTTGACTTGTTTTGAAGTCTGTGTTCCATTGTTTTCTAAGCACTTAATAACTTCCACCCTCTGCGATAATGTCAGCATTGTTAAACTACGTTTTGACATTGCACAAGACGTTTAAACTGTGGCTGAGGCCTATAATGTTCACACACTATATATTGACTGGACAGTCTACCTCTCAGGACTGTGGCCCAGAACCCGGCCATAAACAGCGATAAGATCGACTGAGCTACTAGCAAGAAGTTTCACGCAGAGATAGAGCATGGATGCGGCTGCTGGCCAAGCCATCACCGACTGCAGACGTTGGTGTCTTATTACAAACGATGTCGTGCAGGCCATGTCAGTGCAGGTTAATGGTCAGTGCTGCCACTGTTGTCTGATTATCCAGTTATGAGGAGTAAGCAAGTTTCCAATATCGGGAGTTGACTGGAAACACATATCCACTTATGTGGGTTTATCCACTTAAGCGATATGCACTAAAGCGACCTAATTTCCCTATGTTTTAGCTGGAGACAAAACGGGACCGGCCAAAGAATATCCACTTAAGTGGATTATCCAGTTAAGCGGTATCCACTTAGATAGGTCCGACTGTAGTAGGCTGCAATTAGATGTCGGCAGCCTCAGTCTGGGGATACGCCATCTGGTGAACACGAGGTAAAGGCAGGCATTGGTGTAATTGCAGGTAAAACTGTGTGATCCGTGCCTGAGCGCCTTGCGTGTACTACAAAAATGAGCGCTGTATAAATACACTTACCTTTACCTTTTACCTTCTTCTTTATGATATTATTATAGCAGTTCTGTCTATTCACCTGTCTGTACATTCGTTTGTCACGCTCTGGTTTTGTATCGAAACGGCTTAACATATCATCATATTGTTTTCAGCATATGATAGCTAACCTCAGTCACAGTTTTCCCAGTACTAAACATCTTTACGAAATTCCGACAGGGGGCGTTGAATGCAGGTGGGATATATAATTTGTGCGATTTTTTACCAATATCTCGGTACATGTGAGAAGCGATATAAGATAGGGCCATAGTTACTATGCACAGTAATAGGAAGTCATATGTGCTCTATCAAACTGTGACATTTTCGATGACCTTGAGTGAACTTTGAAGGTCATTTTGGTCACCTACTTACTCTTGTCACTTTGTGTGCACAGCTGACGCACGATCTTTTTAGCTAAGTATTGTTGTAGTGTTAATTTTATTGAGTTCGATGAATGTTGGCAGACGAACTGTTTTTTATTACATAATTTTGAGAGAATGCATATTGTATCTGTTCTGTTGAAGGTGATGGTGTTTGTGCATGCCCGCAATGAGACTGTTCGTACAGCGAGTGTTTTGTGTGAGATGGCAAAGAACAACGGACAGATCACGATGTTTGCTGCTGAGAAGTCGGCCAAATTAGCCGAGGCACTTAAGCAGGTTTCAAGTGTCGTCATTTTGTTTACCAGGCACCATTAACAATAGACTTTGTTTTTACAGCAAGCATTACGTCTGGGAATTATGGCATAAAATTTAATACCAGGAACCTCTAGTCTCTGAGCTTGCAACTGGTGCAAATCACTTTGAGGCAGTGGCGTTTTATTCAAGTGATACAGTTTTTGCCACGCGATGCTATGCATAAGCACGGCCTATGCTATCATGCGGTGTCCGTCTGTCTGTTCATCACATTCGTGCATTATGTCAAAACATATCTTCAAAATTTTTTCACCATCGGGAAGCCACACAATTCTAGTTTGTCAGTACCAAACGTCATGGCAATATTCTGACGAGGACTCACTAACAGGGGCATTGAATGCAGGTAGTGTAGGCAAAAATCTCGATTTTCAACGAATATCTCGTTTTGCGATCAGTAACTGCTGCACCATGGTTAGTTTTGCACATTTTTTACAGCAAGCATTACGTCTGGGAATTATGGCATAAAATTTAATACCAGGAACCTCTAGTCTCTGAGCTTGCAACTGGTGCAAATCACTTTGAGGCAGTGGCGTTTTATTCAAGTGATACAGTTTTTGCCACGCAATGCTATGCATAAGCTGGGTTTTTGTTTTTGACTGCGGGTATTGGACAACCAAACGACATGCACTAAGGAGTCACGGTCGTCCCTGACTGTGTGCAGCGTGAGACTGACCAAGCGCGGTCTCACGCTATACACAGTCACGGTCGAATCGTGATACAGTTTTTGCCACGCGATGCTATGCATAAGCATGGCCTATGCCATCATGCGGTGTCTCGTGAATCGTGTGTATGACAGCAAGACTCGACGATACGCACTAGAGGTTTCACGACGATGCGCTGTATAAATCGACTTTTTACTTACTTGCTTTCTTACTTACGCCGAAGACAACAGATCAGAATTGAATTGTACGCACTGGTAAATCTGAAACCAAAGTAACTAATAGTAAAAAACTGCGCTCGAAGTATTGTACTATTGAAGCTAACTACTGACAGACACGAAGCATCGAGCAGCCTCTTTGTGATGGCAGAGCTACTTGTTAGAATTGATGGACAGAAGTATGTCAGTAGTTGATTCACATAGTAATGATTGTGTAATTTGTATTAGATATTACTGGAAATTATTTAGCTGTTGTACAGTGTGCCTGCTTGGAAATGTGCCTGTGTAGTGTATAGTGTAGTTTTTTACAGCTGCTAAAGTGTGTAGTGTGACTTCAGCCGATCTGTCAACACTTGGTAGATGTGGCTTACTTACTGAGACTAATTCCTTTTGTGCATCATGGGACAGTTTGCAACGAGATTCCTCCATCGTTGTTGGTCATTGGCTGTGCCTGTTGCTGGTAGATCTTCGAAGAAAGTTACATGCCAGGTGTCAGCCTCTTGTTATTCTGCCAGTTTCTGGTACAGAGTTGCTGCACTTGCAGATCTGTCTTCTGGTCCCCCCAGCAGTTGATAGCTATGGCAAGTGTGTAAAACAACAGTTATTTTGCTGTCTGCAGATGTCTCACAGTCGCAACAAGCAGCTGCGCGAACTGTTTCCCAGTGGATTTGCCATTCACCATGCTGGTATGCTGCGCCAAGACCGCAACCTCGTTGAACGTTTCTTTGCCGATGGCCTGGTGCATGTCATTGTTTGCACGGCTACACTGGCTTGGGGTGTGAATCTGCCAGCACATGCTGTGGTGATAAAGGTGTGACATTGCTAACAGTTGTTCAGGTAGCTGAGTTGTGACGAGTTTTTTGTGCAGATTATTGGTTTTGTTACCTATTGTAGTGTCATAGAAGCCATTCTGCCAAGAATATGATGCATAAGTGTTAGATACATGCTGTAGTTACCTGGTATTCTGTGCAATGCCTAAGTCAGGATGATTTCTCCATATTTTTATTTTATTATAAGAAGATCATTGACACTAAGTCTGATAAGATTTCAGTTCCTTTCTGTTTGTAGTGCATCTATTCCTGGAACGGAGTGTGGAAAGTTGACCGAGACTGTGAGTGTTTTGGGAATTGTGTTTTTTCTATTAGATGTTCTGACAAAATTGTAATAGCACTTACAGTTCAGTCGACGACAGTTTCAGTCGATAGTTTGTGACTGTTTCAGGGAACACAGATCTACGATGCAAAGAAGGGTACCTTCGTCGATCTTGGCGTGCTTGACGTCATGCAGATATTTGGCAGGGCCGGCCGACCGCAGTATGACACGTTTGGACATGGCAGTATTATCACAACATATGACAAACTGTCACACTATCTGTCGTTGCTAACACAGCAGAATCCAATTGAGTCGCAGTTTGTCAACAGTCTTACTGACAATCTGAATGCCGAGGTTGGATTTAGATTGTGTGCATGTTTTACTGCTATTTAGGGATCAACTTAAGTTAGAGGAAGTGTATATTTTTGGGTGCAGTGTTGTTTTGAAATAAGTGTATATTTCATAGCAAATTCATGGCATGTATTGTGGTGTTGATGGCCATGTTAGTAAGTAAGTAAGTAAGATATTTCTATTTGATGCAGTTGAAAACAGTTCACACTGCACCGTTGCCTCACTGTTTGAATAAAAATGTGTCCAGTAACCGCCTGAACTGGCCATATGACAGCCCACATAGTCTGAGATTGGGCTGAAGACTGTTCGAGACTTGTGGTCCTGTAGTGCTGTGCATCCGACTGACAATGAGTGTTCGAGTGTCGGCAGAACGCAGTTGTCTGACACGGGCATTGGCGATGCTGTGACAGTCATCTGCCAGGTAACCCGGGACAGTTGTAGTTTTCATCGGAGAAACATGCGAGACTTCTGCGTGTGGGTGTGGTCAATGAGTTTTTCAGTCTAACCTTACATATGTCGAAATATTTTTTTTCCAACCGCACCAAATGATGGTGTATCCATAGTGCTTTGCACAACGTTTTCTGCACTGTAGAAAAGCTATTTTATGATGGCCATTAATGGAAGTTATTTCATTGGTCTACTCAACACTGAGATCATAGCTGTGGAATTGTATATATGCAATGCATTCAGACAGCAGTGCATTCAAACAGAATGTGTTGTAATGCTCTTGTCTATGGAGTGAGTCACATTGCTATTTGAAGCTCAGTATTATTATCGCCTCCCATCCAGTTTCACTGCTGATGTTTGTGCCTTACATATGTTTCTATAATAGTAATTATATTATTAAGCCCGCGGCTTAGTGTGTCACTGCTGTCCATCTGTTTGTCTGTCTGTTTGTCTGTTGCCAAAATGCAAAAAAATGCGATTTTCTCAAAAACTAAGCAATTTAGAGCTGTGGTCACTATTGATGACCTATAGGAAGTTGTACATGGGCTTTTCAAAGAACCAATTATGGGACCCCCCTAAAATCCAAGATGGCGGAGATCCACCATCTTGGATGTTAGGAAACCGAAACCAGATGTAAAATTTCAATATGGCGGACGTTTGGGCGAATTCAATGGCATGTCATCCCAGAGCCACCTGCCACACTGCAGGGTGCTGCCACCTGGCAAAAATCAATGTCATGATTCCAGAGCTACGTGTCACATTGCAGGGTGCTGCCACTTGGTGAATTCACTGTCACAATTCCAGAGCCACATGCCACATTGCAGGGTGCAGTCACCTGGCAAAATCAATGTCATGATCGTGCCACATTGCAGGGTGTAAGAATTCCATCCGCCATATTGAAAATCGTTTTTCGCCATATTTTGTTTTTGTTTGTTTTTAATGCTGTTTAGGCTTTGACGAGCGATGGCTTTCGTATCGTCTCCGATACACTTGTTATTATAATTATTATTATCATTATTCTTGTTAAAACTATTTAAGAGAAGTAAGTTAATTGGAAGTTTTATTTAGGCAAGCTGTATACTTTGATACTGAGTACTCGTGGTGTGTTTGTGTGGTTTTTTATGTTTAACAAAATTTTACAGATAAAACAGCAAATTGTACAGTTTTATTAACATTGTCGCTGATCGTGTGAAAACTTTGACCATGATGCCATGTTCTAACTGCGATTTAATATAAGTGAACTGACATGTTCAATCACACATTACTGAAAATTATTCAGCTTAATATATAATTAACTTAATTAAACGTTTTAGTAATTCTTTAGTCACATGTAAATGCCATCTATCAGTTGCCACCATTACAGGCTGTCTTGGTGGGTGGTCTTTATGAAGATTATCAGCATGTGGGTGAGCATGTGGTATTATGTATTGGTTCTGTTGTAGATTTCACTAGGCACGGTGACAACAGTGGAAGAGGCGGTGAAGTGGCTGAGTTACACGTACCTCTACGTGAGAATGCGTTGTAATCCTCTTGTCTATGGAGTCAGTCACATAGCACTACAGGTGACCACTACTTGTTGTTCATCTGCCTGCATTGTATAATGCATTATAATAAATAGCATATAAAATACTACTATCCTTTTTTACCTGGTTTTGAAAGAATAAATTCACGATAACGTTTATTTGTTGCGAGAGTTGTAAGTGATTTTTTTTTGACAATAATGTTAGTTTATATTCTACAAAGGCATTTCAGCTTGAATTTTGTGACACACATTTTTATTTTGTTTATTGACACAACGATATAGTAAAGTTTAAAGAGTCTATAGTATACTGTATTGTTTGGTTTTTCAAATTTTGAAACATCTGTGAATCTATCTAACATTTTAATGCAGTAATTTCTTGCACAATAATTGAAAGTCTAATAACTGCATTTACGATACGATACGATAGTGTGTATTTAACGTGCAGTAAAAAGCTGACGGGTAGCCAGCTTAGTCTACCACACGGAATAAACTCACTCACTCACTGCTGCGCTTGACCAGCTGAGGGTCGTAGCGTCCTCCACATCGAACGATCCTGGCCCGCGATCCAGGCAGCACCAACAGATAGGCCAACGTC
>Ga0209149_1001010_pt1 | contig 13307 bp, 9 predicted proteins | sample WorMetTyACAVOLI2_FD_187423 | JGI IMG/M metagenome (GOLD analysis project Ga0209149, IMG submission 187423) | Marine gutless worms symbiont microbial communities from Max Planck institute for Marine Microbiology, Germany - Olavius algarvensis... ... | reverse complement strand
CAAAACCAAAATATTCACTTTGTAAAAGTAAATGAAACAATTCCTCACTGAATCTAACTTTGCCATACGTACTTTGCAAAAATGTTAACGATAGCAACAGCATCCAACCACACCAGCCTCAAAACAGTGTTCCGGGGAATGTCCAGGTAAAGGTAAACGTAAGGCGATTTATGGCCTACATAGCGACTTTATTGTACTACACTGTGTTCAGATAAAAACACCCACTTTTGTTTTCTTGCATAACTCTTAGAAAAAGTAACCGATTTAAATGAAAATTTCACACAAAATAGCTACCGTAATGCTGATTAAATTTTTAACAACAAAAAATAATTTGTGGAATTTGTATTTATCTGAAATATTCTTTGCTAGCAGCGATATAAACTAGATGCCAGTAAAAGTGTCGTTGCAGCAATAAGATTTACCGTTAGAGATCACATTATTATTAAATGCTCATGTATAAAAAAATATGAAGCAAACCATTTCCTGAAGATGTTTGCTGACAGAGGATACAGTTCTAATGGGTTAAAACATTTAAGAGAGAAAGCGACAACAGCGGCATCTCTGACTCGTGTTCGGGTTGTGGTCGACCGCACAATGCCCACCCCACTGCAAAGATCAACAAAGTTAAAGATCTCGCACTGATACATGCAATTTGATCATTATGGAGGCCTTCATATTCTGTCAAAAACATCTTGAGCAAGCGTTTTTCTACGTAATTTTTTTCACTCACATCCATCTAAGCAGATGTTTATCGTCAGTGGTAAATCGCATTGCTGTAACAACATTTTTACTGACGTCCGGCTTACATCGCTGCTAGCAAAGAATATTTAAGAAGAATATAAATTACTTTTATGCTGTTGAATCACCATTTTATTAGCTATTTTGTCTGAAATTTTCATTCAAATTGGTTACTTTTTTCTTAAAGTTATGTAAGAAAACAAAAGTGGGTGAATGCTTTTTTCTGAACACAGTGTAAACTCAAAGCGCTCAGGTATGGATCAAACAGTTTTACCTGCAAATTACGCCATACCTGTCTCTCTACCTCATAAGCGTTCACTGCCAGTGATTGTGGTGGAGGACATCTAATTGCAGCTTACTACTCACTTATCGACCCGAAAGGATGAAAGGCTGAGTCAGCCTTGTTGGCTGATCTGTCGCGGACGATTTACCCACATAAGTGGTCACCCGTCAGCAGCTGTAGGCCGAGCGCAAGACAGGAAGAGTTCGCTGGTGGGACACAAGAAGCTCAGCTGTTGCAGAGAGGCCGCGCGATTTTGTCTGCTGTAGTTAGTTTCAACAGTACAATACCTCGAGCGCACTCTTATATTATCACTCACTTCGGCTTCAGATTTACCAGTGCGTACAAATCAATTCTGTTATGTTCTCTTCGTCGTCCCATCGACTATACAATCGAAGTCGGCGGCTCGGCGCTTGCTGTTATCGACATACGTCGACGGTCGACCATTCCAATTTGTGTGAAGATTCAATCGTTTTGGCGTCAACGTCCGCCGCTGTAAACGGAGTCTCACGCTTGGTGTTATCAATATACTCCACAGTCGAAGTTTCTTCGCATACGCAACGCAAATGAAAGCCGATACAGAAAATTTGCGAGGATCATTCGTGCATCCACTTACGATGACTATTTTGGCAAGAAAACTTTCTCGAGAGGATAAAAATATGTGTGAGGAGATAGCTTTGGCGCAGGGGTACCCAGTACCCCACACGCGTAGGCCTATATAATAGTTACTTACTTCACGTTACTTGAACAGTCGACAGATGGCGCCACCGGCTATACATCTTCTTCTTCTTCTTCTTCTTCTTCTTCTTCTTTCAGAGCTTTCCTCCGCTGGAGCGTTGCTGTGTCCACAATATGTCGCCATTCGTCTCGAGTAGTGACCTTTCTCCAGGCAGTCGCGAGGTTATAGTTCAGAGGGCCAAGTTCTGCCTCAACTGCACGGAGCCAAGTGTGGCTAGGTCTTCCTGCTGATCGCTTCCAGTCGGGCGGTACTTGTCGGATACACGCTGCAATCCTATACACGCTGCTATCTATGCAGACAGACAATAGGGGCGTTTGCGGTAACATCGTTGCCTACTGGCTTCTTATTTACTTACTTTATTACTTACGTTTCTCTTCAGTACTGTCCACTAACCGCGCATTTGCTGCCTCGGCGAATTTGCGCGTTATAAATGTCTTTATTATTATTATTACGTACTTACTTACTTACTTACTTACTTACTTACTTACTTACTTACTTACTTACTTACTTACTTACTTACTTACTTACTTCCGATGGGACATACTTCCATTGTACAACTTGTTAACATCGATTCATCATCTTTGTCGATTTGTCATTATGTTTCGCAACAGCAGTATCAGCCGCATCGATTAGTAAGGGCGAATAAGTTTCTGTGATAGGTTAATGAGTTTGGTCTTTAACGACATAATGGCTGCTACTCTGACATTCTGCTATTGATGTGAATCGACATCGACGGACGTCAAAGGTCGCTCAGAGCTCTATAAAACGACTAGTCTGAACGTCGAAAACCCGTCATCACTGACGAATTCGAATACTCTGTAAGTGAACTCGTCAGCATCGAATAGGCCGAGTCTCGATTTTATAGCAGTTTATTACTAATAGTTGCTACCTAGTATTAAACTTTTACTGCTAATTCTAACAGTACTACACACTACTTATTACTACCTAGTAGTAGCTACTACATGTACGGTACATTGTTACTACAGTCACTACAGTGGCAAGTTCACTTGTCTTCTTCTTTCGAGTTACGATACGATACGATAGTGTGTGTTTAACGTGCAGTAAAAAGCTGACGGGTAGCCAGCTTAGTCTACCACACGGAACAAACAAAAAATTAAAACGCAAAACTAAAAATAAAATGATGAGCATGATAGGTCCGGTCCAGTCCCGTTATCGTGAGGCAGTCCAGTAGGTAAAATAAATCTACGGTGAAAAGGATTTGTTGAAAAGGTAGGTTGTGAGCCTGGAGTGAAAGAGTGAAGACGTTACGACTCAACTTCAATATATTGAAGACTGCGAGCCGGTAGTAGACGGATTACGTTATCGCTGACGTGCAGTGCAGTCAGCAACAGAAACAAACTAAATCTGCAAACAAAACTAAAGCAACAAAAAGCAACTGAAAAGTGGCTCATCGTGGTAGGGGCGCGACTCCCTTCACCGACGGTCGGTGGAGTAACACTTGTCGAATAACCGTCCAGACGAAGTCCCGCACGGTCGAAGGCAATACTGCGGGTTGTCGTAGCAGGGGCACAATGGTTACCGGGCACATTTGCCCCGTGAATTGTTTATCTTTCCAATTGCTATGCCATGGCAAGGGACGACTAGTTGGCGTGTTTCGGTCTCTGCCGCGCACAGTATCGGTACGGTCGCATTTTCAACCGATTATACTTTCACAGGCAACGCCTTTGGGGTCTCAAAAGAAAGAACTAATTAAATTTGGACTGGAATCCGAAAATATTTTACCCTCATAACCTCCTTGCTAGCGGCCGATAATGGCTAGACATTAACACCCGATGGTTGAAAGCATAACGGTACTACGTTCATAAACTTGTTTTCGAGAAAATCGCAAAACATAAAGGTCGTATGTCCTATTATGTGGACATACGACATTTGTGCAGATGACACCGGCACTTTATGGGACTATTATAATAATGACAATCACGATATATTCCAATGATGTAAACAAAACACGACATTCCGTCCAACTATTGGCAATAACAGACTACTCTACGCTACTTTGTCACAAAGAAGTAAAGGACGTCCTGAGAATTAAGAAAACGGCCGGACTTGAAACAGAAGCAGCTATCGGCAGAAGTGCAATATATCGTACCGACCAATCACGCCTGTAGGATCGTCACGCATGCGTGCTATATTAACAGGGCGCGTTTGCGCTAGCTTATATTGCAGCTTTACACCGCTGTCACCGACTGGCCACATAGCCCAGTGGTAAGCCGCTCCGGCGTTATGCTATAGGTCGTGAGTTCGATCTCGTGGTGGTATTATAACTTTTTTTATCTTTTGTCTCATTTACTTCATCTTCTAAGTCATTTTTCATTGTACTATTGCCACTTATTCAGTTTAACGTCAATTTTCGTGATGATTTATATATGTTGACCATATGAATCTTCTATTTCCATGCGACATATTAATCGGTATGATTTTCTCATCTACTGCTAGTAACTGCTTGTCTTGAAACATGCGTGTAGTAAGTGGACGGACATAACGCCTTTGCGCATCCACTGATTGGATGAACTGCTTCAATAGTCACTTTTCTTCGTTTCTATAACGAACTAAAATTTCACATTTTGTCCAGAAATGGGGGAATGCTCGAGCTATCATCCGGTACCAGGCCGACTTACTCTTTCATCCTTTCGGGGTAGATAAATGAGTAGTAGGCTACAATTGGATGTCCATAACCTCAGTCTGGGGAGGCGCCATCTGGTGAACGCTTACGAGGTAAAGGTAGGCATTGGTGTAATTTGCAGGTAACACTGTGTGATCCATGCCTGAGCGCCTTGAAGGTGAGGTACGACATAAAGTGCGCTATATAAATACACTTACTATCGAAATCTCAATTTCGTCAAAAAGTGGACATAGTACCTTTGTGCACTCAACCATCTCTACATAAGAGTTAATAGGAAACAGTTCTTATTTTTGCGACAGCTTCCTAATTGTCACGTGGTGAATAGGATATACTAAATTGGCGTGATCCATTATTTACTTTACTGCCAAAATCCCATCCCGATTATATCATACTGAACGTATCGCAACAACTACAAACCAATCAACATAATAATTTAGCACAATACTGGGGCCATGAAAATGTATCCCGTTATGCCATATTGTGACGTCACAACAAATCTAAGATGGCAGACGGCCGCCATGTTGAAAATAGTTATATCACAATATCGCCGCGAAAAAAAATCACCTATCCTCCAATTTTGACGAACAGTGGTACTAAACAACAGATTTACAGCACCGAACGACGACCACGAGACCAAAATGAACAAGGAAAATTTTTAAAATTCAAGATTGTCGACAATCGCCATGTTAACAAGAGGTCAAAGTAATTTGACAAAAAGCGCCTCCCCGGTTAGGGGTCACCCCAGGGGGGGGTCAAAATTTGTACCATTGAATTCCTGGGGTATGGTTTCCTATTAGTGTTCCATAGTGACTATAGGCCTAGGATGCACCGTTTGACCACAGTGCACGCGCGTGACAACCAACCAACGACCAACAACCAACGACGTCACGACACAGCCTATCTCAATAAGCGCCTCTTTTACTAAAGTAAAGTGAGGCGCTTCAAAATTGTTTTGCTATAACTCAGCAGCCGGTAGTTCTATTTCAGTTAAATTTTGCACTGAGAACTGGAGAGGCAGAATAGCATGGCAATAGAGGTCACGTGACATAAACTGCAAATGTCAGCCGCCATCTTGAAAATCAACGCCAATATCTCCACGAAAAATCATCCGATTTTGATGAGTTCGGTACATGACGCATATTTGGATCTCAACAACAGTTTCGTGAAAAAATATGAATGTTTCTAAAATTTAAAATGACAGTTGAGTTTGATTTTATTTTGTTCTCATACCTGAATTCATACAAATATTTCGTAAGTAGCAACACTAATATTAATTTGTAAATTTGCTCATATTTGCACAATTTAATAAAAAGTGCCGCTTTCTTGCTGACGCCTGTTTGCGATAGCTATTTTTCTAGTGAATTTGCTTAAGTCCGGCTGTGAGTTTTTCAAGTGCGCCCCGGTAAGGCCAAATATTTAGCATTTTTGAGTTTTTTTCAGCATAATATCGTCGCTTTCTGTCAAACAAGATAACAATATACACTGATGCGTGGTGAGGCGGCGTTTGTTTATAGCGGGAGATAGACAACGCACAGTTTCTCAAGGCTTGTGTATTGCATTTTTCTTTTCAAGTCCATTTATTCTGTTCCGATACCTCACAGGCTATTCGTTTAGGGTTTTCAGCGCTATGTTAAGAGACAGATTGATCGATTGATTGATCGTTTCAGTAAAAACTGTTGAATTTGCAGAAGGCATGGCGCTGCACGCTGTCTTGGCTGTTGTTCTTGCGATTGTCGTCTCAGCCGCGGCTCAAGAGGGCAAGGGCTATCCATACGACCCGTATTATCAGGAGGACGTATACCAACCCGACTCATACGCACCCGATTACTACCAACCAGACACATACGAACCCGACTACCAACCGGATACGTACCAACCCGACTACCAGCCAGACACATACGAACCCGACTACAAACCAGGCACATACGAACCCGACTACAAACCGGATACGTACCAGCCCGACTATCAACCCGATGTGTATGCACCTGACCCGTACGCCCCCGATAAGTACGTCCCTGAAGTACCAGAAGGAGCTGTTGACACCAGCCCTCCCATTGACCCATACCAACCCGACGGTTATGGTACGGTCGGCTACGGTTACGGCAACGACCTGCTGGAGCAGCTCAAGCAGAAGGTTCAACTCAGGATCGCCGATCAGAAGGCGAAGATCGACTCCATCGTACAGTTTCGCTACTTGACGATTACCAAGATCGAGAAGATTTCCACGCTGGTGACGGCCTGGTGCAGAAGTAAGCTATTCTTATTCGATAAGTCGGTTTCGTATTGTTTCGCCTCGCCTGTGATTGTCATGGTGTTCGTTAACTTTGCAACAGTACGGAAAACGGTTTCAACAATCGTATTGACACTTTCAGGATAGATAGGCAATGGCACTGAGATTATGCTGTTAAAGTTGCAGGTGGAAGCACCTTGCAATGAGGCGCGAGTGTGAAATACCTAAATCTGTCCAGTGCCCACCTTACGTTTCAGACGTTGTAGAGGCGACTGAAGCATGCGTGGAACGTATGTTTTCGGTCTGCGGGGAGCTGACAGCATATTGATCTTCAATGGTGAATCCCATTGCTGTATCGACACTTTTACTAACGTCCTGTTTACATCGCTGCTAACAAAAAATGTTTAACGAAGAGACAAAATGTTTTCAAACGTTAAATTCAGCATTTCCTCAGCTACATAGTCGGAAATTTTCATTGAAATCAGTTAATATTTCAAAGAGTTATGCAAAATGATCAAAAGGGGTTGTTTTTTAACCATGGTGCATGTACTAGTAATCTTTTAGTCTTGATTTCAGCATAAGACTTACTGTCTAATATGTCTCTGCCAAGCTATCTTGATGTCTGTCCCTTTGTTCCCGTGCCAACATCGGCAACTTTTTTTCGCTGTCTTCAAATATAGAATGGATATCGATGAAATTTGGGGGGATTATTACTACCACTATCAGATGAACTGATTACATTTTGCGCGAAATTATACCACGCACAAGGGATTAGGATACGACATAAAATTGGAAACGACATCATACGGACGCCGCCGTTTTGGAAATGACACTACGAATTTCATAGAACATAATAATGCTCGTTGAGTCCGCTGGCAAGTCCATTACATACACGTAGAGTCGGGGCATCATAATGACAGTGCGCGGACTCAACTCTCTAGTCACAGTATAGCACGGTAGTGCTAACTGTTGTAAGGGTCATGATCGCTATGTATAGGAAATAGGGAAATTTGGGGTACCGTAGCTTCCTAGCCCCTGAACCGATTGAGCTAAAATTGTGCATGAGTGATTATGTCGCCCATCAGGCCCCACAAGCACCACAGGGTAACAAGGGTTTAGGGGGTAAGCACTCTACAGGGGTGAAATGTATTACCCTCACGGCGTAGACATTCCGTTTTTTGCGCTTTCTTTGTCGCGCGTATACAGACTAGGGTATTTAGAGCATCTCCACATATTTCACCAAACGACGTAGATCGGCGGTCATTGCATTCCTAGGGGTTCCCACCAAATATTTTCACCCCTCCAAAACTCTCCCTAAACCTCATTTCGGGTACATGTTTTCCGCTAGGGGCGTCCATGGGGCGCAGGGAGTCCTAATTTAAATTTGGGACCCTCCTAATATCTCGGAAACTACGCGTGCTAGAAAGATGAAATTTAAAAAGCCATTTGATATGCTAAAGTACTCGCTTTGTGTGCAAAAAGTTTTCCGCTACTGGGCGTCCAGTGGGCGCAGGGCTTCGTAATGTAAATTTGGGACCCCGTAATCTCTCGGAAAGTACTCGAGCTAGGAAGTTGAAAGTAAAAAGGCCATTATATATGGTAAAGTACTCGCTTTGCGTACATTTTTTTTCCGCTGGGGGCTTTCAGGAGGCGTAGGGCCCCCTAATGTAAATTTGGGATAGCCTTTTCTCTTTCTTTTCATTTCCTTGCTTCACATTGCTACAATTGTATGGTGAATAAAGATTTTCAATATCTTGGAAAGTTAAAACTACTGGAGCGAGAAAGTTGAAATTAAAAAACACCATTAGATATGGTAAAGTACTCGTTTTGTGTACAATTTTTTCCGCTATGGGGCGTCCAGGGGGCGCAGGCCTCCCTAATGTAAATCATGGACCCCCTAGTATCTCGGAAACTACATGTACTAGAGATAGAAAGTTGAAATTGAAAACGCCACTAGACTGAACAGATCCCATATATGTAAATTTAGTTGCTTCTTCCAGCGAGTGGCCGCAAACTGGTGGGCAAGGTGTAGATTGACCCGCACCCAGATTCTGGATCTTCGTCTTCTGCCAAGATATATGTAAGCCGAGTTGCGACGCTGTTGTCTCAAAGACCTCCAGGGCACCATGAAGGTCATCCATTTTGTGAGCAAAGAGGACAACGTCATCTGCATAGTCCAAGTCAGTGAAGGTGGTCGTTGCCCAGTAAAAAACCAGTTCTGGAGGCAACACGCTCCATGATCCAATCAATTGCGCAGCAGAACAGAGCAGGAGCGAGAACACGGCCCTGTCTGACACCGGAGGTGGTGAAAAAACTGGGGGAGAACCGCTTACGATAAAACATTAATATGAAGTTGGGCTTTCTGTCCATCCGTCCATCTGTCACGTTCCGGTATTCTATGAAAACTGCTTAACATATTGTCATAGTTTCTTAACCACACAGCAGCCAATCATTCTAGCTTTATGATTATTAAACATCTCGGCGAAATTCCGATGGGGTCACCCCCTGCAGAGGTGCTTATTATATGTGGGGTATAAAAATTTTGCGATTTTCGACCAATAAGTCGCTATGTCTCACAAATGCTACAAGACAGCGCTGTGGTTACTCTAGAACGCTAATAGGAACTCGTATGCAATTTATCAAATGGTGCCATTTCCAATGACCATGAATGAACCGTAACCCTGTTTTAAAGGTTACGCCTTTCTTTGATGCTGAATAGCTCACAAACGGCTAGGAAACTGCACGCAAGCTTTCAAATGGCACCAGTTTCAATGACCTTGAGTGACCTAAGCCAGATTTCAAGGTCACGATAATATTCAGCGTCAAAAAGCTTTACTAATATGTCGTGTATGATCTATCTAATGGTTCCGTTTCCAGTGACCTTAAGTGACCCTTAACCTAGATTTCATGGTCACAGGGTTATCATAGATGCCATCGACGTATTTTGTGCACAGCTGATATGTGATCTGTTTGCGATAGCTAAGTTCTTATTATAAAGTAGAATGGACACCCAATATGCTGTGCATATTGAGACTGCATATGCTCGAGGAATTATGCCATCTAATTTTTATAGGAGTCTATGTTCACATCGACACATGAGGAAAATTTACTTGTAAGAAGCAAAAGAAATTTGTCTGTCTTGATTGTCATTGTTTCAGACACTCGACTACAAGCGGATCTATGACAGCATGCTCAAGCCGGCTTTCGTTTTTGACGGTCGACTACTTCTTAACCACGAAGCACTAATCCAGATCGGATTTCATGTCGATGCAATTGGCAAGTGCCTGGTAAGGACCCCAGCAACCAGGAAAGCTGGTGGACAAAAACCATAATGAGGCCGTTTTCCAGTAAATTCATTCCAGTAAATGCTTCAAGTGGGAACTGCCTTTGTTTACTCGCATTAAGAAGTGCCTAGAGATTAATTTAACACTGTGTGTTAATTCTAACATCATATGTGTTGTGTATGGCACGGTTTTAAATAGTGGGTCTTTTGTGTGGGTTATGTTTGCAATCATTGCGATGCGTATACAGAGTTATGAACTTGTGCTTCTGTGATGTGATATTCACCATGACAAGTTTTCCCACGTGCATTTAATGCATCTGTTTTGTTATAAATTTGTGCTGTGTCCCGTCACGTCGTCACCGAGCGATAATTTCTCACAAAGTTCACATCACATTCATATACTTGCATAATTGTTATCACACGGCTACAGCTGTGAAGCTGATTCGTTATTCAGTGTACTTAATGAACAGTCATCAGTGTCTTCCTCTTTGGTTTTAATTGTTATCCATTCTTCAGTACATCTAGAGCAGGCTGACACTGATCTCCATATCCACAGCCAGTCAGAGTTGCTTATAGTCTGCATTCCGTAGTGTATCGTACCACTTCACCCCACATTCTCTTTGTAATATTTTCCGACATCAGAAATCTTGCAGTCTGGAGCAAAAAATTGCACCCTTTTATTTTTGCAATAACTTTGTCAAAGCTAATTCTGTTTCGATAATTTTTGACAAGCAGATATACTTACCGTGATAAATGGCAACAAAATTGCCCACCTCTCCTGGCAGCTGTTCTCATCCTACCTTGTGCAATACAGCATATGTCAGTCTATTCATAACCATGGCAGTGAATATCAGTATAAGTCATGACAAGTTGACCGTTACAGAGCAGTACATCCTAGCAAATGTTCAAAGTGTTTGCATTTAGCTTTGAGAAACCCATTAAAGTGATCTCGCCACTGAACAGGTGCTTGATCGGTGAAGCTCTGCTGATTGCTGACCACGTTTCAGTCAGACACTGTGCTCATCTGTGTCCTTGACTGGTTTCTGACAAACACGTTCCTGTGTTATGGTTTCAGTCGCTGTCTCCAGGCTCTGGTGTGTGGTTTGGTTTTCGTGGAGCCACGAGCGAGCGTGAGTGGTGCGTAATGTGATGTCTAGCTGTCCAGTCAGTTGCTGCCGGCGCCAGCCAGCCGTCCGTCACATTGACAGCGACTTTGCACTTTCCAGTACGACATCACACCGGAGCACCATGCACGTGAGACCGTTTAGCTGCTGTGACACAAGACTGTGGACTTCGTCATGCCAGATCTGTGTCCTGACCTCAGTCCTGTGGATTACAGGATATGGGGAGTCATGCAGGAACACATTTATGACAACAAGTGAGCATAGGCGGCGGATGCTATTGGGCCGGGCGGGGCACTGCACCCACTTTGCCGCCCTTCTGAGGTTTGCTGGCCTGCCTACCTCTGGCTGCTGTGAAATAAAAAAAACGGCTGCACTCTGAAAATACATTACAATTCACATAAACCAAGTGAATCTTCAAAAATATCCGGGGATGATACCCCAAATCTCCAGGTAAAGGCGACGGGAGATAATGGATAGTGGGAGGTTTTTGGGGAGAGACAGAGATGTAGAACAAGAGATGGAGTGGGGGTGGGTAAGGGGCAAGCAAAAGAAGGGGGAATGGAAAAGAATGGGTAGTTCTTCACGCCCACTTTAATGAGCATCCGCCGCCCATCCCAGCGAGGGACGTCGACGAGCTGTTGTTGTGAACATATAGACACAAGTACATTTCGCAAGGTAGGATAGAAACTCGCTTCAGGACAGGTGGGCAATTCAGTTTTGTTGCAAATTTATCTAGGCATCTGCATGCCAAAAATTGTCAACATAGAACATGGTTTGACTACGTTATTGCTAAATATTTTGGCTTACAGTGTAGTTTACACTAGTATTGTTGTTGTCAATTGTTGTTCACTCAGCATGTATGTTTAGTGTTCTTCAACCCACTGTGCTTTTTTAATATTGCTTTTTTTGAACTACAGCTTACACTGCATATTTTGGTTATGTAAATCACGTATGTTAGCATGGCATTCAGCGGTATCAGAAAGGTCAGAATGTGGCCTGCAGAAAAAAAATCCCGAACCAAACAGGAAAATGTGGCATACCGCTAGCTAATGATGAAGTTCAGAAAAAAATGAAGTTTAGACGATGCCGCAAATTTGTAGGTTTATTGCATAAATTTTCAAGTGATGACAAACGTTCGGTCTTATCTTCAACATCAGTGTAGAATTTGGTCTAAGACCGAACGTAATCTGAACACTTCGGTGTAACTGGCAACTGCATAATTTAAAAATACAGACCTTTCCTGCTAATCTCTAGATAAGATTAATCTCTTAGATCAGTTGATTTTTTTCTGATTGCAAAAACGTAAACAAACATTTGCATTAGGCCTAAATGTTCAACTTATCAAGCTTTTGCACAAATACACGCCTGAAGACGTTTGTACCACTCTTCAATTTGCATCGTCGGTGATGTTTTGTCATAAATAAGTGCGATCGTCTGCCAAAAACTGTAAACAAAAGTGATTTGCTGATCATAAACATTAATTAGGTTTTAGAGTCTGGTCTGATCGTGTTCTCTAATCTGAACTTTGGTCTGATCTGGTAATTTGCGAATCAGATAATCTGTTTGGTCTAAGAACTAAGTCCGACGTATCATTTCAAGTCACCCAATGGATTTAATGCCATGCAGAGTCTGTTGCTTTGCCATCTGAATTGTGTTGGGAAGATTCATGCACAGACATTGGTGTTTGGATCACTTGGCCGAATACTGAGGAGCAACGGAAAGCATGTATACAGGTTGAGCATCGAGGGTGTCATCAAGACCGAGATTCCATTTGAGATGGCAGAATTGTATCAAATTAATTATCCAGAATGCTTATGTTATCTCTATGTAGTTTGATTTTTGGCAACTTGTGCAACTTTTAGAACTATGTAATGCAAAAACTGATATGTCTTAGCATAATTTTGGTAGAAAAATTAGCAACAATAATTGGATTTGGCACATTGCTCCTCAGTCGATTTGTGGGAATTGTGGGCATGTGCCCTAACCTACGAAGTTTGTCAAGATGGTTGTGTTAGCAATATAGCATGGTAGTTGAATCCTTGATATCAAAATTAGCCAGTAGCCTGGCCTGTCTGGTTCCAGGGCCTGTATAGAGTAGGCCACTCCGTTTCCTGGCCGGGTCAATCAGGGTAGCTTTTTTTCGAGTGTTTTTTGAGTGTGTTGTTTTCTCTTACGTTGTCTTAAATTTGGTTTGTTCGGCTATTCTGCCAAGTAATTGGCTAGCAGAACCGTGTCCAAATGATGCCAATCTTCTTCTTCTCGTATGCGT
>Ga0209149_1001009_pt1 | contig 13312 bp, 10 predicted proteins | sample WorMetTyACAVOLI2_FD_187423 | JGI IMG/M metagenome (GOLD analysis project Ga0209149, IMG submission 187423) | Marine gutless worms symbiont microbial communities from Max Planck institute for Marine Microbiology, Germany - Olavius algarvensis... ... | reverse complement strand
CACCGTAAACACAACAGGCAAATGATCCCAAAAACCAGTAGCATCCATAGTTTTAATTTCATCATCAGAATGTTATACAAAGATTCTTACTAACCCTTTAAATCAAATACAACATTGGTACTATTCTCTAGTTTAAATGTTTTACGTATTATCATTGACATTATTATCATTAACGTTACTGATCGGTGTGTGCTGCTTCTATTGTATAAGTTGCGTTTTGTCAGCTTCTAATAAACGATAATGATGATGATGATTAGTATATCACAAATTAACGGTCTGATTCACCTTGGTGCAAGTCTCTCAGGAGCCATAGTTGTGCCACTATTGGAATGTACAGCACCAGTTGAAATCTGCCCAGTTCTTTTTAAACTAAATGAGTTAGATACATTACTACCGGCACTTTGTATGTTATATAGCCAAGTATAAGTTGGCATTTAGTTAACCCATATCAATACTATGTAACTAGTAGGCCGATATTCCCCCCCCCCCGAGTAGGCCTAAATAGTTTGACGCACAAGCACATGCAGAGACTACGCTGTCACAAAATGTCTGTTTTGTCACATATCAAACTTTTGACAACCTCAGGTAGCCACACCATTCTAGGTTTCCATACCAAACGGTCATGACAATATTCCAACCGTGACGGGGGGCGTCGAATGCACGGGGTATTAAATCACAATTTACAACCAATATCTTGCTTGATCTCGGAAATGACTATATAGTTTACTATAAAATGTGAATAGGATACCATACCGAAGCTTTTGGATGTTACCATATTTAATGACCTTGAGTAACCCCTAGCCCAGATGTCATATGACGTCACGATATCATTCAACGTCAAATAATTCGAGGTACCGGGTACCCGGTACAAGAAAGAGCTATACTTACGATAGCAAATCAAACGACACTATTTTAAACGACCTTGAACGATCCATAACAGATTTTAAGGTCACGTCATTATTTGATGCTGAATATATCAGAAACGCTACGAAATACAGTTACAATGCACTAATACGCCACACTCAAAGCTGTCATTTCGAATGACCTTGACCCTGATTTGGCAAAATAGTCAATGCTACGAAGTACTGCACGATCTCTGTGACAGCTGAGCTTCTTGTATTCACTGCTAGCCATTGATCATTTAAACACTTGCAACAGCAGTGCAGTGATTTACAGGGTGGATTTTTAGAGGCCTTCTTGCCCATCCTTACTACCCAAAATGTAACCCCACAATAACGTCATCGACTTGGACCAGACTACTTCAGAGAATGAAGAATGGCATGGAGTCTTAATAAAACTTGGTCATTTCTGTGTATAAAATTATTATGTTGACGTGATTAGCAGGTTGCCACTGTTCCACAACCTTGAAATTCAACGACTTTCCCAGGATATTCCATATGTCAGAAGTTGATTTTATGACTGACACGTGGCATGTTAAATGCTTCATGACAGTAATAATGACCATCACTACATCCTGGCCCAATGCTAATGCAGATGTTAATGCAATATTATGATTCTGTGACATAACAAGCTATGAAATTAACAAAACACAAAGTTGTGTTGTATCAGTATATTCCATTAATGTCATTTATAGTAACCAAGTTAGTAGTATCCACAGTTGCTGATATACAGATAAGATACTGCATATAGATACATTGAACAATAGCACAAGAAAAAACAGCGACAAATCATGTGCTTTTGAAGTTGGAAAGATTCCACCTGAAAAAGAGGCTCAGATGGTTAGTAACCGACAGCAATTTCTGAATTATCTAAACTATTCACAGTAAATTCCATAACTGTCAAGGACTGGGGTCATTTTCCAGGATATTTCAGAACTGAAAAATCCTAGTTTGAACTCGCAGAGTTTACAGGACAAGTGGAAGCTCCAACAGGGTTTAATAGTCCTGCTTCTCAACAGGTCCATTAATTACACTTTGAAATTTTACTGGCATGTTTTACAAAAAACAGGTTACAATAACACTTTAAAGGACAAAATATGAACAGAATGTCAGTGATTAAGCACAGACTAAGAAGAAATATGCTAAATACTTCTCCACTATACATTAACATTCAGCACAAAAACAGGGAAGTCTAAAATTACTAGACAAAATCACCAAGTGTGAACTAATTCAAAACTGCACCAAACGTGACATTACTTAGCTACAGATCAACAGTGGATCCTTCAAAATGGCATTAATTAGTCGCAACGAGAATTATACGATAAACACCACGAACAGGAAAATGCATCATAGCTTTCTATTCATTCCGTCAACATCATCGACTTTCAGTCAATTATTTCTACAAAAGCTATGGTCTATGGTCCAGATCATTCAGTCCAAACCATCAGTGCTTGATATCAGCCACTCAGTACCATTTATTGTACGACTGGTTCCCAGACGGTCCAAAGTAAGCATGGCTGGCAGAGCCGCTATATTGTCGACTGGACTCAGTTCCAACTGAAGGATAGTTGCTGCCGGTGCCACGATGAGCTAAGCCAGCTGACTGCCATTCACCCACAGTCACTCCAGATGCATGTGCTACATAAGAACAACCATTATTTAGTTTACTGCTCTGTGTTCACATTACTTTATACCAGTAGACAATGTGAAAAACATATTACCACTTAACACATAATTCACAGCACAATCTCACCGGGGATGAATTTTTATTTATTATGAGTCTGCTTCTGTCTCTATCATCATCATCATCATTCTGGTCTGCACCACTATAGTGTGTACCACTACACATAACCAGCAGCCTGAAGAGTGACATGTTGACTGCTGCTTCAGTCATCGTGAGCTTGTAGGACCAGAGGTCTTCTTGGACTGTCTTCATCCATGTAAGCCAACGACGTCCAGGTCGCTTCTATTCTCCCAGTGCGGATGCAGTTCACATCCTTTTGGCGTCAGCATTGTCATCCACTCGTATGATGTGCCCAAATAGAGAAACATGCCAAGCTTGAGTTATCAAAGTGAAGAGAAGTTGTTGCGATAACCGCCACACTTCGACATTAGAAATAAACTGATTGTATTTGGTGCCTAGCAACTTTGCAAGCACTAATGATCCAGGGAATTAAACCGGCGTGTATCCACTTTGGTGACTGTCCAACATTCCAAACTGTACAGAAAATTTGTGTTTATCATGCTAAAAAATAACTTTTGTTCCACCAAAATATGTCCTTTCATCTAAAACTTCGTCCACACTGGCAAGACGCGACATATCGTATGTTTCTGAACAAATGACACACGATAGTTGTTGCGGAAACAGTTGCAGAAACATGTGACACATTGCCAGATTTGTAGATCAATAGTCATGTGCATTATGTGATCATGTCATCTTGTCACGTGGATAAGTGACATAGTTTATGTACGTTGTGTCCCCCCAAAAAATGAGACTTGCAACACAGTTGTTTACGTTCATGTAGTAAATAAAAAGATTCCTTGGAATTACTATAGCTATGTTGGATGATGATTATATATCAGCATCTCTGGCAGCTAGTGGTGTCAAGTGCTGTCATAAGCAGGTGGTAATGTAAACACATGGTCACGTTGGGTGCATGCATTCATGGATAAGTCACCGACCATCTTTTGCAGCTACGCAGCACTATCGAGGGACAATGGACATCACAAGCAATGACCTAAATGTATACCAGAACTTTTGTCAGACAAACCAGACAACTATGATGAGTTGCTCCATCCATCTTCCACAAGGAATACAAACGGTCTAAAGGACATCTCACCTGATAAAAGCCTGGACCACTGCAGGTTCTGACAACAAAGCTTAATCAAGCAATTTCACAAACATTTCAGTTGCCAGTCAGTGCTTTAAGATATGACGAATGACGGGAACTTACGGCGCAATGACTTGAAATCAGATGCACCGCCATATGAAGTCATAGCCGAGCCTGAACTTCTGTGATCTGTGATCTGCCTACTGGCCCACAAACTTGCAGCAGATGATCCACCTTTATCAGACTCTCTAATCACACAAATAGAAATCTCATCAACACGAGTCGCGTTATTAACAGCAGTAGTATAACTGATAGTAATCATCATCTATCATGACTAGTAGCCAGCCTTCTGCCTTCTAATTATTCTTGCCAATCTTCTTGGCAGGTATGCACCAACAGAACGAGCTTTCATCACTACTGCTGGGTAACAAGATATTCATTGTTAACTGAATGGAGCTATCTATGGAATGTGGCTCAAACACTATTTTAACTGATGATAACCAATGATAAAAACACGATAAGCATACACATAACAGTCTTTTACTTTTGCAGGCTCAAGATTTAGAATGCAGTCAACGATCATACTACAGCTGTAGCCTATCGAAATACAATAAAGTATTCAAAAACTACACTATGTGAAGTTTTGCAACAAACCTTAAACGCAGCTGAGTATCACGTCTCTCTCCAGATGCGTACGGTCCAGACTTCTCATAATAATTTCCACTGACAACAACAACAACAAAATTAAACATTTACATACCGGTATATACATATATTCTGTACATGTTGCATACAGTTACCTCATCATGATTATGGATGACAACTGACAACTATTCCATACATACATAAATATTCGGTTAAACATAAATATTCGGTTAAACAAGTTTTTAATGCATTAACACACACACACACACACACACACACATATGAACTACTATCAACTACAGTTTCATCGTGCTCAGCTATGCTACAGCGTGACATGACCATGAGTGCCAGCACTCATGGTCATGTCACGCTGTAGCATAGCTGTCTGTCACACAATGGCACTGAGTGAAAACTAATAACAACAGGATCACGTGGTTTCCACCATTGGGTAGTCCACGAAGTCAAGTTACTGAGATTACTTTCATACTCCAGGTCTCAGGCAAACCGCACTTGCAAGGGATTCAAAGAAAACTGGAGTGGGTAAAAATAGCAAAAAATTAACCAGTAAATCTTGCGTCTCAGAAATGATACATGTTTCAGAAAAAAAACAACCCCTTTTGTTTTATTGCATAACACTTAAAAATATCAACCGATTTGAATGTAAATTTCAGAAAATATAGCTCAGGTCCTGCTGAATATACATGTTTGAAAATAATTTGTCTTTTAGTTAACTATTCTTTGTTAGCAGCAATGCAAAAAGTTCCGTTACAACAACAAGATTGACAACCATGTCAAGACCGAGGTGCTATGGTGTTCCTCATCACGCCGGCAGCATCAAGTCCCGACCGACCCGGTCCGCATCGGCAACACCGACGTTCTACCGGTCAAGTCGGTGCGTTACCTTGGGGTCTACATCGATGACGATGTGACCATGAGGGCCCACATCACTACCGTCGTTCGGTCGTGTTTTGCTGCTTTACGTCAGATCAGGAGTGTGCGGTGTTTTCTCCCACGTCATGCCTTGCTGACCTTGGTACGTGCCCTTATTGTCAGCAAGGTGGATTACTGCAATTCAGTTATCGCCGGCATGTCCAGGCATCTTCATGATCAATTGCAGTCAGTTCTAAATGCCGCCGCCCGCCTGGTCTTCTCGGCCAGGAGGAACGACCACATCACCCCACTGCTCCGGGACCTTCACTGGCTGCGCGTCCCGGAGCGCGTTAAGTTCAGGTTATGTGTGTTGGTCTACCGGTGTCTGCATGGCATGGCACCATCGTACCTCGTTGACGACCTCCAGCTGACTTCTACTGTTGGTACCCGCCGTCAACTCCGGTCTGCTGACTCTCAGACTTTGGTGGTCAGGTCCACCAGACGCTCGATGCTCGGCAACCGCGCATTTCCCGTGGCAGCTGCACGCGCCTGGAATAGTCTCCCGCCAGCTGTTAGGGACGCGCCGTCACTTCTTTCCTTCCGGAGCCGCTTGAAGACATGGCTGTTTGAACACTGGCATGACACTGACTTCATTCCCCGGCTGCACTTCATTTCGTTTGTGATTTTAGTAACTGTGTAAAGTGCCCCTGCAATGTTACTCATGACAGTGTCACTCTAATCTTCACATTTTTAATAATAACAATAATAATAACTGAAGATGAGCATCTCGATAAATGGTTGTAAGTAATATGTACAGCGAAATGAATCAAACGATTGCTTAAGATACTTTTTTGACAGAAGATGAAAATTTTATAGACACTGATCAATAAAATCAGTGCAAGATCTTTCTTCACAACTGAGTGGGGCAGTGTGTGGTCGACCACAACCAGGGCATGAGTTAATCATGCCACTACTGTCATTTTCTCTATAACATGTTTAATCTGCTAAAACTCTTTCCTGTGTCAGGAAACATCTTAAGAAAGTGGTTTGCTTTATACTGTTCATTCATCTACAAGAATTTAATTAAATATTGATCTTCAACAGTAAATTCCATTTCTGTAACAGCACTTTTACTAACATCTTTTTGCATTGCTGCTAACAAAGAATATTTAAACCCAAAAAATTATTTTTAAATGTGTAGATGCAGCATTTCCTCAGCTGTATTGTCTGAAATTTCCATTAATGGGTTGGTATTTCTAAGTGTTATGCAAGAAAACAAAAGTTAGTTACAATGGAAGAATGTTAAAAAATTTCATAATAATATGTATGTTCGACTGGTAATAATTTCAATGACCCTGAACGACCCACACCACATCACCTGCTATGTAAAAGTGAATGTCTATCTATCCGACATAAGGACCGTGTGAAACAACAGTGGATGCAATTATCACCTGCCACTGCTGTACATGTTGTAGTTGTACGATGATGACGAATCACGCGTCTCCACTGCTTGACGTTTGGAGGCCGGCCAATATGTATCATCACCCGATGCAGATGGACGCTTCATGTCGGATCTGAATTATACATAAACTATTCAAAAGCCGTTAACTGGACATGATCATTCAGTCAGTAGACTAAAGAGCTTTTAGCTCAATAACTGAAGCTTCCTTGTAGCACAAAACAACTCACATTTATAAAACTGCAATAAAAGTAAGTGCTTTAGGTGGGTGGCAGGAAAGCAGCACATGGGTAAATGTATAAAATATCCACCATTAACAATACCGAAGAGTACAGAAGACCTCTAAAGTCTTGTCAAACACCGACTACTCCGACTACACTTCAAAAACAGTTTAAAACCAGAACTATGGAGCTACCAATAAATACAGCTGATACAATGAATTCTTCAACTTGTCTCTTTAACTAACCAGCACACAAGGTCACATGCACACAAATAGCAACAGTTACACAGCACAGGTCATTTCTAGTGGACATCAGAAATGATACGATACTGTTACCGGTACAATGGAATATTAATGGGAACTCACATACGCGCTCTACTCAGCAGTGTAATTTCGCATGCTGGGACATACAGGAAACGAAACAAAGTTCTAGTACACATACACTTGTTATTACAAGGCCAAGCAGCAAGATGACAAATTGCCTGTACTGCGGCGCTTGCTGCCTTGTTTCACGGTGTAGACGTTCAAGCCGTTCTCGTTCATGTTCCAGCTCTTTTTCTTGTCGATGTCTCTCACGCTCCAATTCAATACGTGCCCGCTCCGCTCGCACCCTTTCCCTCTCCAGACGCACTTTCTCTTGTCTAGCAACCAACACAGAAAATTCCACTCATTAATAGATATCTGAAGATGATATTTTCAAAGCAGAATTTTCCTTTATATAAATACATATAAAAACATAACAGTTAATTGTTCACTCAGTAGTAACATCCTTTTACGCATCAACGTTCTATAGAAAAAAACTTGACTATAAAACCTGCAGTAACTGTCATATCATGACATCACAATGCACATGTGCAGACATTCATTAACGATCAGAGGCAATGTGTAAGCTTCTTCACACTACTGTCATTCAGTCTTCTTCTTCTCGTATGCGTGTCATCAACCATAACTGGTTTTGAGCTTCACTGAATGACAATTCAGTGAAGCTACACGTCAATCTCTATCATGTCAAACTATGAGACCTGTCAGCTTCACACAAAAAGGTTGATACCTCAAGCGTTCTCTTTCTCTTGCAACGCGGTCGGCTTCTTCCTGTTGTAGACGTCGTTCGCGCTCCAACTCACGCTGTCGTCGTCGTTCTTCCTCGCGTGCCGCACGCTCTCTTTGCATCCGACGCTCACGTTCGCGTTCCTCCTGTCATTGACATGTCACAAGCACCTCGTCATCTCTCACACCACTGGTTTTTGTTCTTTGTGTGCATTATGCAGCAAATTAACATTTGACTACAACTACATGACAATGAAAATATGGAGAGAGATATATGTGACTACAAAGTTGCACGACTTAAATGTTTTTGTGGAGGGAAGAAAGTGAAACCTCACAGTTTGTATTATGACTATCATTTTCTATTTGTGCTTTTTTTCTGACACTTCCCCATCACCAAAGACAGCTGATTTTGGCAGTGACATGACTAGGACCAACAGACTGTGTAATGTGGTCTTCATCCAACTCTCTGTTGTTGCAGTAACGTTTATTTGTCAACGTTTACATCAGACATACCTTAATCTTGTCCAAAGACAGTATGTTCTTGTCTTTTTTCACATCCTTGACATGTTCTGCTACAGCGCACATCCAAACACAATGGTAAACAAAAACAATTGTCATTAGTTAAATTCATCAAACACAACCAAAATTATTACCTAAAACTTGACGTGATGACAGCAGCTACCAACTGAGCCACGCATATGACCACTTTCTTGACACGACGTCTTCCTGTCGTGTCAAAACATAAGAACTGAGTACCAGCTTCTTCTGCTGAAAGCCTCTGATAGAGGTCGAAACGTCAAGTTTTAAGTAATAATTTTGGTTGTGTTTGATAAATTTAACTAATGACAATTGTTTTTGTTTGATGAATTTAACTAATAGTTAACTTCCAACCAGATGAATCTATTCACCGAGAAAAACAACTGCTATCTATCTATCCAGTATCCACCTATCTCTGTATCTAGCATTCACTAATTTGCTGTATACTGCTGCTTCTTTGCAACACTTAAATCTCAGAAACTCTGTCATGGCTTAGGGGCCTCCATTAAGTCGCATTTTCACCTTGCCTCCAACCCCCACCCTCTCTCCGGTAATCTGGCAGTATTTGGCCGATTGGCCGGTGCATCAACAGTTGCCATTATTCTCTTTGTCACAGCACCACTCTGTCTCTGACCACCGTGAGAGCCACTGTTTCTTACGATTAAATAAATATGACATTGTCACAAAGCATCAGAGATGTTTTGCTGCCATATCAGTCTCACTGCTTTTAAAGCATATATCCTATCATATATCACTTATTGCAATAACTATACTGTAAGTCACTCCAATTTAATTTTCTCGCTCGCTTGGCAAAAAATCTTGCTCGCTGTCTTGCTAAGTCTGACTTCTGTGCCACTGAAAATAAAGCTCTGTATAAACTTACGTAATAGGCCTATTGTTGGTTCAGAGCTCAGACAGCATTTAAACAACTACCCCATAGTCAGGCCTGCATTAAAGGCGACTTCTAAGCCTACGAACATAGTAAAAAATCGACCGCTGTGATCGTTGCATCAGTCGTCGAAACAACATGGCGACCAGGTTCTTCCTCATCAACAACATTTTTTTGACCATGAGCAAACTTTCTACACCAAACATGTTTTGCTGGTCTTGTAAAATACTTGTCACCATATACTGGACGTATCTCAGACTGAATGGCATTTGCGCTAAGTCCTTTTGACCACAGCAAACGAATAACAGAAGGTTGTTCCTTGTGGGATGATTTCAATAGCAATGTTGCAATATCTAATGTTTATAAATGACGTCACGGTGACGTCATCGTAATTAAACTCATAGCTCGTACTCAGAATTAAAACCCCTACAAAATGTATATTTCGGAAGTTTCACAGTCTGAAAATTAACAGAATGATGCCGTTTTGTAACTTATTTAAGGAACGGCCCTCGTAATTAGCCTAGATTAAACGTCGGGTATAACCGACCCCGGCGACTGGCCATGGTAGCCACAAAAATCCTGTCAGCCGTGACTCACTGTTATTTATTTACTTCATTAACAGAAAAAGGTGACAATTTATTAGCCGGTATTACAGTGCTTACTTGAGAACAGATAAAATGTTTCGCTAAGCCGAAGCAAGAAAATCGCGCTCGCTCTGCCTCGATGCATTTCTCGTTCTCGCTTTCGCTTACAGGTCTAGCAAGAACAACAACAGTGTCAAATAAACAGTACCTTGTTTCAGTTTATTAGCAGCAGCTGCTGCTGTTTTTGACTGAGTGACAACTTTCTGTGATGTTTTCTCTGCAGCGGCTTTGTTCACAGCAGTCTTGTTCTCTTCATCTGTTAATCAAACAAAACACTCAAAAATGACGACAATACCCAAACTCTACAGCAACTCTACAGCAGAAGTATTGTAACTATGGCACATCAAACAACACACTCACAGTGACGCCCATTACGTTAGTGCTATCAGTTTCCTGCTGGTCTAGCAATGTGCAGCAGGTGCAGCACTACTGACGCCATCTTCTAAGCACATTCTATAAAAGCAATACAACAGTTAAATGACAATCTGGAGGATGATGTTGATCACACTGGCGAGTAGTGACGATGTGGACAAAAATGATAATTCTAAAATGTATAGAAAGTGTTCAAAGATTGGTGACTGGATTTTTGAAGATGTTGATGATGATGATGATAATGACGACAGCCTTCTGATATGCAGTAGTATGCAGTATTAAGATTTTTTTTTCTGGCTCAGTGGTTAAGGGGCTAATAATAGAAAAATATCAGTGCCAATGCACTTAAGTACACACGTTAATTGACTGAATGTTCTTATGCTAACATTAGTAAATGCATGTTAACCTTTTCTTGCAGCAGCACTGTTGGCTTCAACAGCTACTTTACCTGACACAGTTACATTCGGCTTTGTTTGTGTCTTCACATCCGACTTAGCCTAAAACCAACAACAACAAACTTGTTCTACAGCCATTTCTCCAGTACAACCCGCATGAGCCAGCACCAGAACAATCAGCCATTCTCGATTTCCATGTGCTGCTCACCCCCCCCCCCTCTAGTGCCGAGTTTATTCCCAAGTCCACTGGCTGGAATGCCAAGACCATAATACAGGAACAGCACATTGAAGCTTTGAAGGTGAGCAGATAAACAGTGACTCTGAGGTTCTGTGTTAACACAGGACTGGCACTGGCACCAAAATGTATTGGTTATGGTGGCTTGGTTTATATATCCCAGTGACTTAGTCTGCAAAGACTGCAAGTCTGCAATCAGATAAACGGAACATCTCTTCAGCTGTTTATACTCTCTTGGCCAAGTTTTCTCGACAGCACCACAGACACACTGTAGCAACAATAACAATAAATGCCACTTACCTTTTCCAGAGATATTATTCGTCCATGGAACTCTGTCTTGTTTAAACGTGCAATACAAAGCTCAGCTTCTTCAGCAGAAGACATAGTAACAAGGCCGAAACACTTGGTTCCAGGATTTTTGGCACTTGTCACGACCTTGGCACCAGTTACCTGAACATTTAATCTGTTTGCATCATCGCTAGTTTCAAGGAGACACTGTTGCAGTATTATTACAGACAACAAATCAATGTAATCTGATTAGAACTCCATTAAATTAATTAATCATGAACTGTGTCTGCACTCTAGATAAAGTACTGTGAAAGAGATATACACAATTGTGTAACATCTAGTTCAATAACAAGGTTGTACTACCAATATGCGGTGACCACTCTCCAGACAATGTGAAATTTGATGACAATTCCATGACATTACCCTGACAGTTCGAGACACTCCTGCCCATGTTAAGGGTTACTCATATTATGCCGGTACTAGTGTTATTGCAGTGGTGAGAATAGGAATGCAACAGTGCATGATCCGAAACCAAAATGAAAGGCACAAACTCAGCAAAGTCAAGAATGGACACAAATATGCAGCTTTAGGCAACTTTTCCCTGACAAGATTTTTTCCTGACACTTCCCTGACTTCTAGTAAAATCCCTGACATTTCACTGACAGCTGTCAAATTCCCTGATATTTCCAATTTCCATGTTTTCAATACAAGTGGTTACCCTGAATATGGATGCAAAAAACTGATCAATTAACACCACAATTCACTACCTCCCATGACTTTCCTAATGACACAAACCAAAAGCAGTACTAGCACAACTTCTAGTGTCATGACTTTGCCAGAATAATGGTTTAGCATTTCTCAAATTTTCATTTCAAAAACAACAAACTCAGTTAACAGACAACCTGGGTCAGCTGCTACCAGACAAAGAAAGTAATAAGTCATTTTCACCATTCTGCGACCAGTCTACTTACCACTCATTATTATTCTCTATTGATTATGAACTACCTCATGATTCTTCTTTAAATAAAAACTTTTCAATCCTTTATCAACTTTCTCTTTCCACATTTTCTGTGAATAAATTTTCATTTATCAGCTCCAATTATTCCACCATAGCAAATTAATTAGCCAAGGGTTAAAAGAGAAACAAAGAATTATACCTTGCCATATTTAATAAACAGCATTTTCAAGTCAGCAGCTTTAGTGTCGGTTGAAAGGCCATTGACCCACAATGTTGTAGTGACTTGAAGGGGCTTTGCTGCAGCTTGCTGCTGCAGAATAGCACGTTTCTGTCGATCCTGAATTACACAGCAGGTCTATGATGCCACTCCATAATAGACAGCGCAGAAAATTTCACGATAACATAGTGTTACTGTACTACAAACACACTACAGACTGAAGGCCACAACTGGAGCTGGATATTATGCTCTTATCACTGACAGCACAGCTTCATCAGCAAAAACTCTTACAGATAAGTTTATTCCAAATTCAACGTCTGACTCAGGACACTGCAGTTTAATGCTGCCCTTAGTTAACAGTCTCTAGTGCCTTTACACATTATTTATGGCACATTACATAAGAACAGTCAAAACAGACATAATGAAGTCAGTGTGAACGACATCAGTCAAACATAACCAGAAATATATTTTAGCAGCCGTACCTTTTCTACTGTTATCGTCTGTCCCTGAACCTCTGTGTTATTCAAGTTCTTAATGGCTTGCAGTGCTTCATTTGCAGCTGACATGACGATGAAACCAAAACATTTCGAACCTGGACTTTTTGCACTTGTCACCACCTTTGCAGTGACAACCTACAGCATGACATCACACTGTAGAACAACTTTCAAATACTAAGTACACACTCACTCACTCACTCACTAGTCGACCTTCCTCGATGAGGGTTGGCGACAGCAGACGACCACTCCGATATCTTTCTTCTCCATTGTGCTCGATCTTGTGACATCTCCTTTAGTTGAATGTATTCG
>Ga0209149_1001008_pt1 | contig 13322 bp, 9 predicted proteins | sample WorMetTyACAVOLI2_FD_187423 | JGI IMG/M metagenome (GOLD analysis project Ga0209149, IMG submission 187423) | Marine gutless worms symbiont microbial communities from Max Planck institute for Marine Microbiology, Germany - Olavius algarvensis... ... | reverse complement strand
CTTTTTCTGATTGTTCTTTTGTTTATATCTGTATGTTTGGAATATTTGTTTTCATTATCGTGATTCACATAGGCGGCCAGTTTAATGAGCGTCTAGCTTCTCTGGTAGCCTCCCGTTCTGTTTTTTTGTCAGATTGTCTATGTAAACAATGTTTCTGTTTGTTCTTACGGGAAATAAATATGATGATGATGATATGTCCGTCACACGCCGGTATTGTGTCGACACGGTTAAACATATCAACAAACTTTCCTCGTCGTCAGGTTACTCAGGTAGCCACACCACTCTAGTTTTCCCACACCATACGTTATGGCAATATTCCGACGGGACCCCCTAAGGGGGGGGGCGTATGCAAAGGGTATGGAAAAAATAGCGAGTGTGTGATTTGTTCATATCGCTATAAATTTCATACACTTATGTGAAAATGAAATCCCCCGGAGTATAACGGTAATGTAAAATTTCGAAGAGAAAATAGAAATTATGGAAAAAAAATTATCTAGGAATTGTTTTTACCTTGGCGTCATCTAATCTATGTTGTGGGATAGGCGTTCTCCTTGGTTTACTTTGACACTGTATGCTTCCATACATTCAGCATACTATCTCATTCACACCCATGAAAGCTCGTTGAACGTTTGCTCAGAGCGGGTCACAGATCGAAATCGCTGCGCAATCGATTGGTTTCGATTGAGCTATCGGCGATGTGGGTGGTCTGGACGGTCCCGTCGGCGCGGCATTAATCAGGGCTCGACTTGTTTCGCCGATCGACCGACGTCGTACCGAATGCCGGCGACAATCGTTGCGACAATCTTATTAGCGCCAGCGCGCTCGAGCTGAACAGTGGGAAGATGATGGGACCTCGCGGGCGAGTTGCGACGGACGGAGTGTGACGTGATGGCGTCCGACTCTGATGCCTGAAATGTAACAGTGTAACCGCATGGGAACCAGCCTTCAAGGGGTTGAAAGTGGAGAGAATGCGGCAGCGGGTCCGCGGGTCTTTTTTGAAAATTGTTTGAAACAAGTAGCTCTGTTGTTGCAGAGAAGCCGCGCGATGCTTTTTGTCCCGCAGTAGTTAGCTTCAATAGTGTAATACCTCGAGAGCAGTCTTTTATTATTGTTACGTAGGCTTCAGCTTTACACTGCGTGCAGTGCATGTACAATTAAATTCTGCTCTGTTGTCTTCGGCGTAACGTTGAGGCTTGTCATACACTTCGTCGTCGTCTCCCGCCATCAACAAACTCCGCCGCTTAATTACCAGCTACTAGTGTCATCAACTCGACATGGTCCGTCGCAGCCAAGTATACAATACATGTATTGCACTTGGCACTCGAAGAGTTCATGCGCACGCGATGGAGCCAAATATTGGCTCACAATCGCAATTTTTGCCTACCCCACCTGCATTCGACGCTCCCATTAGGGGGTTCCCGTCGGAATATTGCCATGAGATTTGGTACGGGAAAACTAGAATGGTGTGGCTACCCTATGGTGGAAAAAATTTTGAAGGCACGTTTATTCGTTTCGGCAGAATCCACGAACGTGACGGACAGACGGACAGACAGACAGACAGACACCGCATGACGGCATAGGCAGCGCTTGCACAGCATCACGCGGCAATTAATGTGCAAAATGATAAATCGGAGCTATTATTTTCGGCGGCAACGTGAAGTTATCTACACTTGGATGATAGCTGGAAATTTTTATGTTTACGCAAGGAAGTGGCTATCTAACTATGTTGCCGTTGAGTTAAACACTGCTAGTGACCAACTGTCGCAATAGTTGTGTGCCACGATGACAACACCGTAAACATTGTCACTTATACCACAAGGTGGCCAGAAAGTAAGGCTACTTTGTTCGAGTTCTTATGTCTTAAAAAGCCCCTGAACGATGTGTATGACTAAAAAAATAGGTAAGTAAATAAATGAGAAGGACCATTTTGCAACTCATGCAAATTGTGTAGGCGTATGTGAGCGGTCAAAGTGGCCTAACTTTTTGGGCCCTCCTGTATACGTTGTTTCTCTCTTCTAATAATCTGCGATTAGCGAATTACGTCGCACTCCACCCCCGTCATCTCACCGTGCCAAGCACCGTTCTGCTAACGGTTAATCCGGTCTCCATAACGTCGTACTCCACGAGAGATGCGAGGCCCCACAGCATCACATAATCCAGCGGCTTAGTGAAGCCGTCGACTCGGTGGAGCCGTGGAGCCTGTTACTAGACTCTTTGCTGCTGAGACTGGCATGTATCATTCGCCGTAGCGACCGTCGTCAACTAGTCATCAACATCGTCGTCGTCGCTTGGTTGCATCCAGCTATCTTTGGCGTAGAGTAATCTACTATCCAGGTAAAGTTTATCGTTTTAGAAGATACGAGGATGCACATCAGCTTTAATTTCTATACAGCACCATTATTAACAGATTTCATGCCAATCGTATAATTTGCTCATATTAATGCAATAACATTATAAAATGCAACCCAATTAAAATTGTAAGTTTTGTGAATAATAAATACAGAAAAATCTAGATAATGCTATAAATACACTTTTCACATTATTTTACTGATATGTGTAGTACCGAAATAAGGCATGCAGAGTTCCTTATAAAGCTACGCGCATTAAGGCCCGTTTATAGCGACACAACTTGCAACTCAACTCAACTCGACGTCAAGTTGAGTTGAGTTGTGTCGCTATAAACGGGCTTTTAGAAAAGCGGCATTAAAGTTTACAGGGTGAAGCAAAATAAAAATCCCAACGCGAAAATCGCAATATCTATGTAGCGCAAGAACATTTTACACTACATTTTCCTTGTTTATTCAGTACATATCTCTTCACAAGTCTGTTTAATTTTACTGCAGTAACTTAACATTAATTTTGGCGAAGTGGTGCAGCATCAAAATCAATGTTCAACTGTCGCTAATGAACGGCTTAACTTCTCATAAATTTGCAACGCTGAGAAACAAATGCTGAAATGCTGCATGAGCTTAACTAGCTAATGAACAATGATAGGCACTATGATAGGCACTAAATAAGTTAATTAATCGAATTTTCGAATGTCCGCCTTCAGCTTTGATGGTTTGCAAAAGCTCAGAACAGATTTGCGAATTGTTTCATTAGGCAGATCGCTTCAGAGTCTGTAGCGCCGTTTCAGGTTCGTTAAATTCTGCGGTTTCGGTTTCAGCTCCTGGAACTTCAACCTGTCTCCCCACACGTGGTAGTCGAGAGATTCAGGTCTGGGATGTTTTGCGGCTAGGAGTCCTTGTCTTACTTAGTCTGGGCAGTGCTTGCCGAGCCATTCTTTTTGTTCAGTTGCGAAATTCGTTCTTGAAAGTTGTGTTTCCGTCAATTTGGCGTACATTAGGTAAATACAGCATGAAGCAACACATTTGTGCAAAGTTGTATGTAAAACAAATGAGCAACATTTGGTGCAAAAAAACATTCACGCATTTCTGAGATATAGCCATTTTCGTGTTGGGGCATTTTGTTTTGCCTCACCCTGTATATTAATTATCGTAACGTTATTGAAAGATATGTTTGAGATATAATAGACGTGCCAATGCATTTGAAACTAGAAACATTCACAGAGTGCAGACCTTCGCCTTGGCTGACCACACCGTCGCCTACTGCTTATGCCGTATTTCGGCTCTTCCTTATTATAGCGCCACCATTAGTGATATGAATATCATTTCAGCCCGTGATTAACAGTTGACTGGTTATTGCTGTGTTTTTGTGTAAATAATTCAAGAGTTATGAATTGCGAAAGCGTCATTTTAATCTCTACTGTAATATTATTGATAACTATTCATCAACAAACAGAAAAAAATAAGTAAGTAAGTACGTCGAATTATTTTTTATATAAAATTCTGACAGACGCAGAACCATACAACGAAATAGACTCAGAATGTAACAATGAACGCAATTCAATACATAACAGTATTACGTTATAATGCAAGCAACCTTGAGCGAGTTGATAACCTACTGTGTGCTTAGGCCAACTCAGCATCCTACCTTCAGCGAGACGAGAAATGAGTAGAAGCTACGGCTACGGGATGAAGATCTGGCTGATTGGGCAATGGTGTGTCTGCTTGCTGCACCGTGGGTCCAATTGTCCGTTACCGCGGCCAATGGATGGCCACATAATGCGCGGCGGTACCATTGGCTCATGCCAGTCAGCTGCCACTTCCGAGATTGTAAAGCGCTGCTGGTCACGAGTCTGACTCATGTAAATGGCGCTGTAGCAAGTGTCCAGACCTTTACTTTTACCTTTAATGCAGTAAAGTGAGCAACAGCACCAAGTTAACTCTACGCTATTAAACAATATCGTGTACATAAACTTTTCCGGAATATAATTATTATTGCGAAATTTCAGCAGTCGTTGGAGTGCCAAACGCTTCAGAGCAGTTGAACGCAGTGTTTTTAGTCGGCAGCTCTGCGTGTCATAGATCACGTCGTAGACTTTGAGCAATATCCCGATCACATCTCGCAGGTGACGCGCTGTCACTGACAGCTCACTGCGCTGCGCCTAAGCGGCTAAGCCATACACGGAGTACGTGGGAGTGGGACAGCGACAGCGACAGAGACAGACAGACAGACATGTAGATGGCGGCACAGTCAGGCGCCGAATCGTCTGCGGATCATCAGATACAGCGACTGGCGCCGAGCAGTAAAGCTATACAGCAGTCCATTGAGGTCCAGAGGCAGCAGCAGCAGCAGCAGCAGTCGACAAAATGGTTCGACATTCCCAAGCCAATAGTCACTGTAGATCACTGGGTCACTTGGTCTCCACGGCTGCTGCAACGGGCCAGTATCGAATAGCCTACAGTGTAACTACAGGCCGCGCCAAAAAAGCAACCGTGAGAAATTTTTTTTAAATTTAAAAAGTATCAGTGGTCACGTTTCTGCCGCGCGACTGTCAGGCTGCAAGCGCGGCCCTTGCTGTCATGCAGTGTCCGTCTGTCCATTCGGTGTCTGTCACGTTCGTATTTTGTGTCGACACGACACGACAAATTCTCATACTTTTTTCACCGTCTGCGGTAGGTCCACCATTCTAGTTTTTCCATACCAAACGTTATAGCATTATACCGATATGAACAGGGGCGTCGAATGCAGGTGGCGTATGAAAAAAATCGCGATTTTCCACCAATATCGCGCTTTGGGATGACTGGTGGAGTGTCAACAAAATTAGACCGTCCAGTATGTTGACAACACCAAGTGTCGGACCCCGTTTATAGCGGCAGACGGTCACGGCGAAATGCAAGGCATCAGTGAATCGTCACATGACTGGTGTAGTGTTGTCAACAAACTGGTACGGTCGAAGTATGTTAGTAACAGCAAGCGTCGACTTCGTTTACATCAACCGACGGTCACCCTGAAGAGAAAGAACATAATTTATTTGTACGCGTTGGTAAATCGGAAGCCGAAGTAACTAACAATAAAAGATGCATTCGGCACCCACTCGAGCACTGTGGCGAAGTCTACGCTGTAAACACGTAATTCTACGGCAGCATGTCGTCGCCGGCAACTGCATGACTGCCCAGTTGTCACTCGACCTCCCACGTTGATATTGACGTGAACTGGAGCCTCTCAATCAGTCAATGAACTGTCAAAGGAGTCGATAAATTCATTTACTGTTAGGTCAGCTGACCTCGACACACTTCTGTCATCGTTATGGACGACGACACGGACAAACAGCAGCCATTACACGCAGCCCAGACGTGTTCATGTATTGACATCATACTTCGCTCTTGCTAACCATTAAATTTTATACCGTGTCGGAGTCTGACAGCGTCTTTATTGACGAAGACGTTCGCGTTGCCATTATATATTCATCGACTTCCTTTTCAATGTCACTGCAGAGCATAGCCTGGAGCGGGGCAGCATGTTTTCGCATTGTCTGTCCCGCTGTCCAGACATCTGTCCCGTGTCAACATCGGCTCGTCCACACGGCGAGCCTCGCTGGGCGCAGACCGGCCACTCCGGCCACGCTGGACGTAGGCCAGCACGCTGTCCTTGTGGGCTGCAAGTGGGCAGGTCCATTCCCGTGCAAAAATGGAATAGTCCGCAGGGTGGGCATGACCGTTATACAAATGCTGGTGTGGGGCCATCAAATGATCGCGGGCGGTCTTCAGCTGTTCAGTTTCACCTTTGACGCAGTGCAGTGTAGACGAGTTCTATCTGTGGTTTTATATGCAATGACCACTAAGAGTACCTTCACACGTGCTCTGCGCTCACTAGTTACTATCTCTGCGCTGCGCATTGCTGTGACCTTGAAATCTAGGTTAACGGTCACTCAAGGTCACTGGTAACGGAACCATTGAGTAGTTCATACACGACTTACTATTAGTCGAGTTATTGGACGTTACATACATTTGGTACAGGAAGTCCCCTCGCGGACGTAATCAATTGTGCAGAAATTTTTTCGTAGATATTGATTTTGTGGGGGTTGAAATTTGCCTATTCCCATAGGAATTGAAGGTTGCTGTTAACACTGTTTAAACGAAGTAGTTGTGACTTCAGCAGCTTCAGCAGCGTAGCGCAGCGCAGTGCAGCGGACGCTAAGTGGGCGACTCTTGAGCACGCGGTTATGTAGTGCAGTCGTAATCATGTCTGTTGTAGTTAATCCTTCGGATCCAATTTACAAAACGAATATCGTGCGTTCATGATGGATTTGTCTGAGTGACTATCACTCAGCAGTTGATTGGGAAGCAGCTGCCTGTGTTGACATACTGCAGCGACCGAGGACAAGTATGATCTTCAGTCTGCTCGCAACGACGCTGCAACTTATCGCGATTAGCAACGCCCAAGGTATGGGCTTATTATTCTATATCAGCGACAATACAACACATAGGCTACGTATTTTAATGTAGGTCGACTTACTGCCAGTTGTTACTGAATGCGAGATAGGCGACAGCCAACAGTTTCTCACTTGACGCAGGCGACGTATAAATTGTTTACTCAGTACTTGTCAATTTAGATAACGTCGTTGCCGATATGAATAATATTTTCAGCTTTATTAACTATATCCAACTCGAACATGATACTAGACTGTGAGTCAGAAGAACTGGACCCTTTTTCATTTGAGCATAACTTTAGCAAATATTGTCCGATTTTAATAATTCTTTCACTGTTGCAGACAGAAATTAACCTAAATTAATTAAATTAACCTAGAATCTACCACTGCACACCAAATCTGCTAGTGCACCACCTTGTAACATAAACAAGAACGTATTGCAGATTATTCCACAGTTTCTGTGAAGAAGTATATGCAAGATAATGCAGCAATAAACTATAGGTGAAGTGGGAAGTTCAATTACACATTTGTGGGCAGATAATTTCTGTCTGCAACAGTAAAAGAATTATTAAAATCGGACGGTATTTGCGAAAGTTATGCTCAAATGAATAAAAGTCCAGTTTTTCTGACTCACAGTGTAGACAGAGCTATACTTACAATGACAGACTGATAGGAAGTCGTGTATGATCTATCGCAGTCTGCCATTTTAATGACCTTGAATGACCCCTAACCCAGATTTCAAAGACACACCATTATTTCACGTTCAATATATTAGAAACGGTACAAAATAGAGACAAAGTTATGACGGAGCATCGCAGCGACGGCTGAGGTTCTCACTACACTTATAGTTATTAACTGTGACTCCGCTTCGGCTTCCGGTTCCATGAATTTCTGCACGAAAATTATAACTAATATATTAGTTAAACATTATTATTGGTTAGACGTTATTTATCAAGTCTGCTTTTTAAATAGTTTAACGTGTTAGCTTACACAACATAACTGGATACAGAGTTCCACGCATTGACAACTCTCTTGGAGAAATAAAATTTGCATAAGTCGATTAAAGTCGTATGGTTGCGGTACCTATTGCTGTCAGTGATCTTATCTTATCGTATCACGATCTGTCTCAGCATTAGCTGCGCTGCTTTTTCATAACGAAATGCTACATTTGATAACTTCATTTTAGGCAAATTTCATTAAATTCACGTCATTATATTCGTTTAATATAAAGTTATATGACCTGTACTGCACTGCGCGATGTCGTGTGTAGTTGGTGACGAGAACGACATCAATGTCTGCCAAGAACAGAAGCGATGTGGAAAGTGCATCTCGCTGTCACCAGATTGTCACTGGTGTCTACAGAAAGTACGTAGACTACTTGTCCGCCTAATGCAGCAAAATCAATATAAGTACGTAGCTGCTGTTACGATAAGAAACATAACGCAAGAATTGCTTAATTACACTGCTCCTTTCCATCGAGGTAATAAAAAACGCTCCTTTCACCCATCGTTTAGTTGTCGTCGTTGTTTGTGCGTATTGCAGGACTTTACTGGAAGTCGTCGGTGCGATTTTATAGAAAATCTCATGTCAAATAACTGCAGCTCGGTCTACGGCCCGCACAGCAGTATACTTTACTACCGGGTATTTCACCGACTACACTCCGTAGACAAAACAAAATTCTCAACTGTTTCAAATAAAGAATGTGTAATTAATTGTACAAACGTTCGTTATGCAGTATTGTCAGCGACATGCAGGATATATACACTATGTCCCAAAAAAGTAGTAAGATACAATAAGTAAGAATTGACAAAGTAATCGCCATGACTTTGGTGTACTACTTTTATGTAAATCGTACCGATCAGTCGGAGCTAACCAGCACAGCAGCTGAACCGTTTAGAGTGCAAAAGCAATTATGCAGTGTGTTCCAAAAAACATGTGACTACATCTTCGATGATAAGTTGAACTAGAATTTACAACAATTTTTGGCATACTTATTACCAAGAGTATAGGCCATCGACAGATGTTTTTATTTTCACACCTTACCTATTTTATGCACTTATCTTACATTGGGAAACTGTCAAGACCTAAATATCAGTAAAAAAATAAAACAATGAACATGTCACAGGAAGATGCAATTCTGATTAAAAATCTCTATCTGTCTAAGCAGTATGGTGCACAAAGGCTGTTGAGTGAATTGCCCGACAAGGGTTGGAAACTTGGAAGCATCGATAGATTGTAGAAGAGAATCCGCAAGACGGTTACAGTTGTCCGGCAACCTCACAGCGGTAGACCGCGTTTGTCGCGTAGCAGTGGAGGACTTTGTGCTCAGTCAGGATGACAAGCCAAAAAGGTATCAGTCAGCTTGTGAAATCTGGCGTGAAACTGCCTTTCTCTTTTCAAGTGTGCACGGGATAGTTCAAATGCTTCAAACGACGTCGTGCTCATCTGTTGTCTGAAGCCAAGCCAATCGCATCTCCCGTCTCACTCGCTAATAAACAACATTATCGTTTACAATCAATCTTGTTATTGTTCTATTATAAACCGTCGGCTGAATAGTAAGTAACTGAGTAAAATAATATGATGACAGTTTTGTAGCTAATATCCTAGTATTCTTGCATTGGGAAAATCAGCAATTTAAAGATAAATCCAAAATTTAGGTCTCGACTGTTTCCCAAGGTTAAGTAACTGAACTAAATAGGTGAGGTGGGAAACTGAAAATACACGTCGATGGCCTATACTCTTAGTAATATGTGTGCCAAAAATCTTTGTAAACAGACAGTTCTAGTTCGACTTATCATCGAAAAGGTGGTCACATGTTTTTTTTGGAACACAGTGTAGTGCCACATCGAATAATATGAAGTTGGTACACTGGCCGTTGATAGGTGGGTTGTTACATTAGGTACAGCGAGGAGGGGACTGGACGGGCGGGCCGCAGCTCGCCCCGGCCCCTCCTCGCTGTACCAAATGTAACAGCCTACCCATCAACGGCAAGTGTACCAATCACCGTGTTGCTGTATAATGGTCCGTTGCTCTGCGGTTTTAATGTGTACATAAAGGGTTAATATCACAGCACTGCAATGCCGCTGTGGTGCCGCGAGACTGTTTCCGATGTGTTGCACAGAATGATCCTCCGCGAGATGCCAGTCATGCATTAGACGCCGTTCAACTCGCTCCTCAAGACATTCACATAAATCTGCGACCAAGTAATACAATTAAATATAATTCTGTGCTAAGAACGAAATATTTTGGTGTGTTCTCGAGCACCGCAGACACGCTATGTTTGCTGTGATCTACAGTACATTGCGTATTGTTTGCAAATCCGGATATTCGTTATAGGGATATCCGGATTAATCCGCTAATTTTATGGCAGCAGAAAATCCGGATATTGTGAAGTGAAAATCCGGATTTTGCGGATGTATGAAAATAGTGAATGAACAGCAATGCCATGCTTGTGAATTTGTGATGGTCCGTTAAATTAGTCAATTCCACGGTCCACTGTTCATGGCAGTGAATTACACTTACACCATTGTGATGTTCATGTGGTCAAGTCTAGACTGTATCAAGGAATTAATACAAAAAAACCTTAAAAGTTGTATCACTGTTAAGGCCCATTGTTCAGTGACACATAAAACAGCTAAATCATTTGGTTTCTTCTAGTCCTTCGTTGGGCCGTTGATAACAGAAGTCACATATAACAGCCATGCTTGGGGTGGATTCCTTACATATGAACTAACTGCTAAAAGTGACAGCTTCTTGCGAAAAGCAGTTCGATGGGGATACAATAGCCATTACAAGTGTCTAACAGATTTACTGCGTGAAGCTGATCTGCATTTGTTTCGTAAAATGACATCAAACAGTGGACATTGTATCCATCAGTTACTTCCTCCCACAAAAGTTCTGCCCATGAAGCTTAGAGATTCTCACTGTGTATTTGCCTTACCCCAGTGTCATTATAACCTGTACAAACATTCTTTTGTTCTTAGAAATTTGTTTGTTTCTGCTTATTGATTGGATGTTCGGTGACATTGTATTTTTTTGATTTTTTTGGTTTTCAATTATCTGTTCATGCTATGTTATGCCTTCAACTTGCTGATGGCGTTTGACCGTCTTTTATTAAAAGGATTACTTACTTACTTATTTACTAAGAAGAAACCAAATAAAAATGATTTTTTTCTGTTTTTGTATGTATCGCTGCACCAAACGTAAAAGCCCACTCATACCAACTTTATATTATTCGATGTGGCACTGTAATTACATTTGCACTGTAAAGAGTTAATGATCGAAATCGTATAACGCTCGAGTGGTTTGTTGTCAAATCGTAGATCAGGTATATCGGTTTTCGGTGACGTTTCGCTTGGCTCAGAACTACCCGGTCGATCTGTACTTCCTCATGGACGTCTCACGCACTATGCGCAGCTATAAAGAGAATCTCGTCGCACTATCAGACCGTCTCGGTCCGTTCTTCAAATTTCTCATTCTGCTTGCCAACAACGCTTTAGTACCTCCCCTCCATCAAGGAGGTCATTTTGTCCGTCAGTAACATTATTCACAGTTACCAATGAATTTTTATAAAATTTTTGAAAGCGTTACGCTTCGATTAAGATTTTGAGGGTAATAAAGAATTTATTTTCAATTTCTTTAACGCTGTTAAGGCGCCAAGATCCATGCAGTGGACCGACACATATTGTTTTGTGCAAGTCGAATGCCAACTGCTTTTTATTTAAATAATTCATTTTATCTTCTTTACGGATCGTCTATAGGGGGCTAAGCGAACAAACTATCGTTTACGTTACTACTTTTGTTAGTCTCGTTCGACATTTCAACTGGACGTCGGTGTATTTCAGCGGAAGAACTGCGCAAGTTGACGCAGAATTATCGGCTTGGATTGGGCACATTCGTCGACAAGACGACGATGCCATATGTCAGCTTGGAAGAGTAAGTCTCTCTTTAAGCTACTTTACCTTATTATTATTATTATTATTATTTATGTTTACATCGTGAGTCAAAAACATGCAGCTAAATTTTTGTGGCATAACTTTGGCAATACGTCCGAAATATGTCAACAACGTTTGATTAATTGATTCCAGCAGACTTCTGTCGATATCATCTGTCTTTATGGCTGACTAGTGTCCATCACTGTTGCGCTGTTTCAGTATCCAGTGAAACGCTGCTGTGTGTAGAGTGAATTTATGGTGTTCGGACTGTGCCGCTCCGTACGGCTTCAGAAATCACCTGCGTCTTATCAGCAACGTCAGCGAGTTCAGAGTGAGCAAGAAGCGCTTACGCGTCTTTTTACAACTGTCATTTGCATCACTGCGACGTACGATACGATACGCTGCGATATGACAAACTAACTGCCTAGAATACAGACGGATAGTTGTCTACCGCGCTGGCTGAAAACTACAAATTAACTAAAAGAAATGATAATGAGACTGCGCTCAGAGAGCGCAAACCTCCGCCAAGGCGTCTAACCTTAACCGAAAGTGATCCGGGATTCGAATCCGGATTTCCGGATTAATGCGGATTCGGATCCGGATATCTGCCGGATCGTTCCGAAAATGTAGTGGATTTATTACGTTGTCGGCGTCAGTCATTTCGCGGAGTGTCGTGAAAATCGGCCGGTGACCGGTTATAGCCATCGACAGTGGCGTATTCAGGGGCAGTGATACAAGTACCACCTTTATTGTGACGTCACTATTTTTATGTTTACGTGCAACATAGCATTGTAATAGGCCCTAAATTCTTCAATATTTCAAGTCATAATCGCAGTTAGGCCCATTCACGCGATACTCCACGAGGAGGACTGTGAATTATTTATCAGAACAGAGTACGACCGTCCCCCCCCCTCGGTCTGACCGTGAATTTTTGGATAATTTTTGCACTGTTTTTGTAAGCTTCTTTTCGTGATTGAACTGTAAAATCCGTGTCGCAAGGTTTCTAGTCACTGTGACACCGTCCGTCTTTTCTGCTTGCCATTTTGAAGACAAACGATTTTTTTCTGATTCTTTATAGACGTCGGCGCTTTATAAATCATTTACTTTCTTACTTACTTACTTACTTACTTACTGAAATCTAAAATACGCCACTGGCCATCGTCGTGCAACTTTCAAAATCGGCTGGCAGTGGCTCTGAGTGGGGACCATGCCATTAAGTTCGCCAGGTGGCAGCACCCTGCAATGGGGCGCGGAGCTAGATTTGCTGTGTTTAACACCAGTTGTTTAACTTTAACTGTCAGCTGCTTTGTGATGCTGTAGAGGATTGTAAATGAGACGGAGATGTCTGGGAATCTCGACGCCCCCGAAGGCGGTTTTGACGCCATCATGCAAGTTATTACGTGCAAGGTATAGCGCTAATGAATGATACATACGTTAAATCGTTCTCGCAAAAATAAAGAAAACAAGAGGTCAAAGTAATTAATTAATGATGAGGTGATGGACTTTGGATGTTTTTCTAATAGTGATCACAGGACACTAGGATGGAATATAAATTTTGATTATACAAATGATAGTGTGGGAAATAGAATAAAGTATGATTACAGAAGGATGGA
>Ga0209149_1001007_pt1 | contig 13327 bp, 14 predicted proteins | sample WorMetTyACAVOLI2_FD_187423 | JGI IMG/M metagenome (GOLD analysis project Ga0209149, IMG submission 187423) | Marine gutless worms symbiont microbial communities from Max Planck institute for Marine Microbiology, Germany - Olavius algarvensis... ... | reverse complement strand
GTTTATTCGAAGCCCGGCGTCTATTGGTACAAACGGCTCGGACCCCCGGCCTGTATTCGAGGCCCGGCGTTTATTCGAGGCCCGGCTACTATTCGAGGAAATACGGTATCTACTTACCTTTTTGATGGTTGTAGACATGGCAGTTGTTTGCATCAAGTCGACAGCGGTGAAATACGAAGTTTTATCGTCTGTGATGAGGCGGAAATCGGAAACTTTGAGTGGTTCAGTGGATCTACATTGTGAATATGCGAACCGTCGTTGTGATCTACCGAATGATGTTCCTTGAGCACTCCTTCAGGACAAAACTGAGACCTTATCATTCTCTTCTCCTTGCCGACTTACTCTTTACCATTTTACCACTTGGTTAATGGCCATAACACCTATTAATCTTCTGTTGGCTGCGTTTCGATTTGGATGGTTTGTGAGCACTCAGATGCCTCCGCCAATTGGTTTTTACTTACTTAAACTTAACTTCCCAATTCACAGAGTGGTTTGCATGTGCAGCCACATCGTGCCAGTCACGTTGGTCGCTATCCTTAGCCTTGAATGTTAAGTCCTTGTTAACTCTTTTGAGTGCAAAGGCAACTACAGTGCCACATCGAATAATATGAAGTTGTTACACTGGCCGTAGATGGGTGGGCTGTTACATTTGGTGTAGTGAGGAGGGGACTGAGTGGGGCCGCAGCCCACACAGGCCCCTCCTCATTGTACCAAATGTAACAGCCCACGTACCATCAACGGCCAGTGTACCAATCACCGTATTGCTGTATAATGGTCTGTTGCTCTGCGGTTTTAATGTGTCCTTAAAGGGTTGACTCACTGACGCCTTGGGCTGCTGTGATTGCAATCGAGGTCACCTGACGTGCTCCAGAGAGGATCACGACTATTGTAACGACATCGTCAAGATCTGACATGCACCATACATTCTGTGAGTCAAAAGGCAGTTTGCACGCTTGCAATGCGCTTATCATCTTAGATAACGGAAGACAAAGTTGATTATTAATAAGTTCCCCATTTCATGTTTCTTGTTGTGTCCGTTAAAAATAAATATCGTTACATTTTTTATACACTCTCGGCTGTCTTTCATCGTCATTAACGTCTGATTGACTGGTCGGCATCGGAATTTCACCGACTGCTTAGCGACTGTTGCATTAAAGAATCGACAGTTCGCGCGAAGCATCATATTTTTGCATCTCAGAGACCACTGACCATGACCGAGTGAAGTTCACGATATGATAATCTCTCAAGGTCACGGTTGTGTGACGTAAGTGGCGGATACAAACTGAGGGCAAATGGATGGGCGCCTCACGTCGAGGTCTAAAAATTTTTCCAACGCGACTGTCTATGCAACGCAAGTAACACTTTAAATACAAGTTCCAGACCTTCCAGCACCGAAGTTACAAAATTATCTGAAGCCATTACATTTACGTCTAGTAGGCCCAAAGTGTGGCATAGTAGGGCTTAACGTCCTAGTGGACACATTATAAGTCATTTCCCGGCACAATTTTATGGGTCAGATGACTCAACCAACAATGTCATAGCACTAAAGGACAATGGTTAGTCAACTAGGTCAAGGCCAATCCCACCAGGCTCAGCTCACCGAAAGGTAAAGTAAAGAATGAACAAAAATTAAATATATTGAGCACCAGAAGACCGAAGATACAGAGCCGCTCGGAAGATAGAGAGCTAATCGAAGCAAGATCAAAGCCCGATGCAGTCGACCGACCTGTAAGAACTGCTAGTACTGTTACCATGGCTCCTGGCTGAGCCGTGGTAACAATTGGTGCAGAATACGGCTCTTTCCCATACCGATCGGTGACAGTCGTGCATCGACGTGCTCGCTAGCGCTCAAGGTTAGTGCTGACGTCATATGCCAGACGTGTTCTCAAGATAAATGAGAATAGACTGACAGCCTCGACGGTACTCATCAGGACCACCGCCAGGTGTAGGTGATTTATGGCTTTGCTCCTCACCACTACGACAGTACCATTGTGCATCATTACAATGGTACACAATACTGTAGCACAGACAGCTCTCTTAATATTTCCCTGCTTCCAGACCAACATCACATCTCGGGTGTGGAGGTAAGAGGGATTATGTCTGACTACGTCCTAAATAGTGAATTATTTACTTTAACTTGACGACGGGAAAAATTCGTCAAGCTGTAGGGAAAACTGGACATGAAATGGTCTCGACTTTGGCGGCTGGGCTGTACTCGGACCCACGAAGGGGGGGAGCTTACGACGCTCCCATACCCATAGCTGGCTTTTATGCCCATGACACACTTACCGGAAATCAGTGCTAAAAACCAGTACCAAAAAAAACGCTACCGGTTTCTGACACGCAATTTGGTACCGAATTTTTCTGGCACTAGTTTCTGGTAACAAATAGGACGTGCTCTATTTTCGTGCTGGTTTTTTGTTTGTTTGGTCACATCTGTCGTCTGTCTAAGAACACACCTGCCTCGCAGGCATTGCAACTGTTAATTGATGCCCCCACACTGGCACTCCTCCTGCTGCAAACTGGAAATGACCACTGGGTCGTCCGAGGAGAACGTGGCTGCAACAAGTCGAAGAGGACTGCGGGATATCTGTTGGTCTCGCTCAGATCACAAGCCAAGATCGCTCGTTGTGGAGATCACTACGACCCTCAGCTAGTCAAGCGCAACAGTGAATAAGTGAGATATGGTACCAGTTTTCTGGTACGGTTTTTTTTCAGCGCCAATGTCTGGTACGTGTGTCGTGAGGATTATGGGAGGAGAAGGAAGGGGAGGAGATCTGAATTTCTGAATCCATTACAGCGTGACGTCGAGTTGAGTTGAGTTGCGTCGGCCGGTCACTATAGACACTTCGCTGACGCAACTCAACTCAACTCGACGTCGAGTTGAGTTGAGTTGCGTCGCTATAGACACCCTCACCGAGGCAACTCAACTGTCGCCGACGATCGGCAATGCAACTGACCCAGTTGCAGCGTACAGCCAATCAGCGCGAAGTAGGTCAGACGAGTTGAGTTGCGTCGGCGTCGCTATAGACACTTCGCCGACGCAACTCAACTCAACTCGACGTCGAGTTGAGTTGAGTTGAGTTGTGTCGCTATAAACGGGCCTTTAGACTCCACAAACAGTGCCACGTCGAATAATACGAAGTTGGTACACTGGCCGTTGATGTGCCGCCCGCCCAGTCCCCTCCTCGCTGTACCAAATGTAACAGCCCACCCATCAACGGCCAGCGTACAAATAACCGTGTTGCTATATGATGGTCCGTTGCTCTGCGGTTTTAATGTGGCGATTAAAGGGTTAATCGGTGACGTTATGCCGGTGATGGGAAGAAGGCGGCTAATGAGACGGCGACGACGGTGCAGTAGAAGCAGAACAGAGTCCGGTCGATACAGGTCGCTACAAGTCGCCAGTCGCGAGCGACGAGCTCGATGGCGTCCTTGGCGGCGACGTGGGAGTTCAGGGCGTTCATCAACCGACGGACCTCTCGCACGTCGGACACTAATGTCGGACTGAACCCCGCCGCTAGTGCCACGCTGACGTCGTCGTCGGAACGTCGTGCTGCCGTCGCCGGCTGACGCACCTCGACGGCAGCGTCCTGAGCGCGCTGGACCACCGGGCACCGCGGTGTTGGCCGCCCGTTGCGGTAGTAGTCGTCGCCCGGTCGGCGGTACTGCCACGTGGACGACGCCGGGAATGACTTGCGGCGGCCGAAGTCCGTGGACAGTTCGTTGGAACAGGCTCCGATGTTTACGCGCGCCGACTGACAGCGACGGTCGTAGTGCGACAAAAGGCGCGAGGAACGTATCACTACCGGAGACTTAGACACCGCGGCACGACGAGTTCGAGGTTCGTCTAGACTGTCTGTCATGCACATCACCACCGCCACGTAGTCGACTACCACCTGCACATCAACAAAGACATGGGTGCCACGAATAAGCCCCCGCCGCTAGCATAAATTTCACGGGGAAAAAAATCTGGAACAGCCGTTGTGCTGGTGTCGTTGCGTCGACAATCCGCTCACGAAAAAAAAATGTTTTTTGTGGTCGCGGAAAATGACAGTGCCCCCAGAAAATCGGCATCCCCAAATATCACAAATGGGTGAAAAACATAGCAGGGGCATCAATCCCCCGTAGGACAAATACGCCAACCCTCCTTTCCTTTCCTCTCCCTCTCCATCCCCTCCCCTCCCTTCTCTCCGTCCCTCTACTTTCCCTTCTCCTCCCCTTTGCTTCCTTTCGGTCCCCTCCCATTTTGTTCCCTCCCTGCCCTGCCGCAAAGCGGCCCCAAGTCCAGCTAGAAGGTGGGAGCGCTGTGAGCTCCCACAGCGGGGTTCGGGGCGGAGCCCCGGCTGCAAAAGCATTTTGGGTACATTTTGAGCCCAGAAAACATGTCTGGTGGCAACGATTTTGGTTCTTTTTGTGCTGAGCAATAAATGCAGATTCTCCCCCGACATCCTGAAAATGTCCCCCATTGGAGTTCTTATGCGCTGTGAGCGTAGTCCACTATGGGCCACGACGCCCCTGGAACACAGAAGCGACGAAACAGTAGCAATAGTCTAAACGCATAACGCCGTGTAGGCCTATAAAGAAGATGTTTACCCGTTTTAGCCATCGTGGAACAACGTTGGTCCTGTCTCCACGAATGTGCGTGTTTATGACAATGCTGGCGAGAAACGCCGACAAAGTTATCAGCGCCATGTTGACGCAGAAATACGTACCTACAACACGGACAACCTGCATTCTTGCATGTTATAGAGGTAACACAATACACATTTATAGAGGTAACACAATATACATACACGCATTAAACTTTATTTCAGACGCAAAGTCCACGTGGCCTAAGAAACTACACTGTGTCTCAGAAAAAAACGCGCCAACTTTGGCAAGCTGTAGTTCCGACAAGCATGGGCTGATGTTGATAGTTTTCGGTCAACAGCATCAGCACACTTTAGAAACGACATGCATGTTCAGCTTTCCTTATCCCTTTACTTTTACTTACTTTATTTGCTTTTAACTATAGCTGCGATGGAAATGAGGCGTAACAACGTGTTTTCCTCGGTAGACTGTTAGTGGCTCTGAAAAGAGCCGGTTGTGTAGTGTGTTGGCTCTGAAAAGAGACGGTTTCAGTTAGGAGATGTTCAAAGTGATGTCATTTTGCCTTCATGCTAGCACGCAACCGCTTTCTCCATTGACTAACTGCTTTGTCGATGACGTTTTGTGATATGGTTGCCCATGTGTCAATAAGGCGCTGCTTCAAGTCACTGGTCACAGCGGCTGGTGTCACGGACAGCTGTTGTACAATGTACACACATTCCTGCATCAGTCCACAAATTCTGTAGTCAACTGGACTCTTTGGCGGATACAGATCTGTACAGATAAAGTTCGGAGTTTCCTGCTAAAGAAGCTAGACTGTTTCACGAGCATACAGTGACGTCAAAACGCGTCATTTCCGTCGCAGCAAAAAAGCAGCAAGCAAATGAAGTAAGTAAAGTAAAGGGACAAGAAAAGTTAAACATACACATCATTTATAAAAGTGTGCCGATGCTGTTTACCAAAAATTATCAAACTTAGTGCATGGTTGTCGAAACTACAGCTTGCCAAAGTTGGCGCGTTTTTTGAGACACACTGTAGAAAAGACGAAAAAGTTAAAACACAAAGTTACTGATAGAATATAAAACAATAAACACACGATGGCACAAAAACATATTTTAACAAAAAAAACTCATCAGTAGATGAGATGGGTGAACGTTAAATGCAAATTCCAATTACCGCCTGAACCACGCCATGACTGTAAAACTTTACCACCACTATACTCAATTTCCCAGTAACGTTTGTCTATCTCATCGGCGAATCGCAACTTTTTCGGCGCACCGTGAATTTTTTGATTATTGCGCGTTATAAATACTCTAAATTACTTGCTTACTTACTTATGAGTTTTTTGTTAACAAATGTCTATAGCAGTTCTCTGGAAAATTACGGCAAACAACGTGGTGGTAACTAAAATTTTGTTCATTCCAAAAATTTAGCATTCTGTATTTGAAATTAAATTCACATGTCAAAGGTCGAGGTCGTGTGAGTTTAAAATGTTTGTCAAACGATGTTTTGTGTTGAGATGAATCACGCGAAGACGAACCGATAAGCGGAATCTTCGAAGACGCAGGCGGCGTGTTGTCGGCCAGTAATATCAACAGAACGAAAAACGCCACAAATACATTCATCCCTGAATGTTCACAGACACACGTGCATGAGATTCTGCATGAATTTACAAACGTACAAGCAGTGTACAACATTCGCTAGGTGTCGTTGCCATTGCACTGACCGGCTCAACACGACAGTTTCTGTATTTTGGCCCAATCTGTATCTAAATTTACCGACATTATTAGAAGTGATTAAATTTGCCAAACTAGATGTACTCAGAGAACGCAACCCTCCACCAAGGCAGATGCAATGTCGCGGAGATGAGCGGTGGCGCCCTCTTGCGAGTCAGTGTATATAGTATCATGCCGTATCTGGTAATATTAAGGAAAGCGGAAAAGTGATTCTGGATCCACATCCGGATTCGTATCGACAACAAAATTTAATAACTTCTAGAGGGTCACATCCAGCTACGGCCTATATAATCTCTGGTCACATCTGCCTGCCTCGGTGGCGCTGTCGGTAGCGTCGAGGTATGCGCTGCTTGGCTGCCGTGATCGGCGAGTCTGGGTTCGAGGCCCAGGCTAACCCGATCATTGTGTCAGGCTATAGCGGCGTATGCTTTGAGATTAAATTTTTGGGCAGGCACAGAGGGTTCGACGGTGTCCTCTTTAATCTGTGACCGTTGGCTAATACCGGGTTTAGATTCGCTCAGTATTAGTCGCTGCTTGAATCACTGATAGCCTCCTGCTGTATGCCTGGCCGGTCATGAATGGCTCTGTTCGCACGCACCGCTAAATTGGACCCTGGGGACCACGGTGCGAGGTGCGCATGAGCTATGGCCGTCCATCATGCAATAGGTATTAGTCGCCAGAGAAACAGTGGTTATAGGCCGAGCAGGATAAATATCATGGCACAAGGTCTCTCCACTCCCGATCCCTCCCAGCCCTACACACTCTCTATAAGGAGAGGTCGTGAAAAAACTACACACTACACACACCATCAATTTAGCCTGATGGTGTCGCGCAACACTACACTAGTCCCTTCCCTGGGGTTGCGCATTGGGCCAGCCTGTGAGGCAGGCCTCAGCGCTGGCATGCGAAGGAAGCGTGTGTCACCCCAAATAAGAAAAAAAGAGAAAGAGGGTCACCCCTTGCCCATGCCTACCATGTTTGGTCGATATATGTAAACGCGTTCGTGAGTTATCTTGCACACAGAATGTCCGCGTGACTGACAGAAAAGTCGACGTCAGCGTCCGTGCAGACAAACCTAACATAATCTTGGCCGGCGACTCGGGCGGCAGCCAGAAGATGACGGCGGTAAGACACGACAGTAGAACGCAAGGCAGCATGATGGTGTAATTGTAGAAGGCGGAGAGACGACGTAGGCGCAGCGTGAACGTCAGGTCGGGGTACGGCTGGTCGCCGCAGCACGCGTAGTAGCGGACGTTCCGCCGACCTGGGTGTTCGACCAGCTCCCACTCGTTGCTGACGACGTAGTCGCTGATGTCGACCTCGGAAACGTTGCCGTGGAATGATATGTCCACCATGAAACCGTCGTAGGTCCACGAGCCAAACTTCAGATAGCACGACTGGACAACACAACCAAAACAAACGAACATATTTTATTATTAACAGTAGCAACCAATGACAAATAAGTAAACAAAAGCTACTGCTAGAGGAATAGATGGTCAGATATACTGACAGCTTATACCATCCCTGTAAGAATATTAATTAACATATAAAAATTTGCTAAAATCAACCCTCTTCAGTCTGTTTTAAAGGAACACATTGATAACGCAAATACAACATCGTCAGGTAGACTATTCCATGCATCAATACAACGATTAGAGAAACAGAAGACACGACTGCACGGCAAAGCTGTTTCATTAATTTCATCTGAAGCCCACGAGTACTGGAGTTACATGACGTAAAAAAGCTGAAAAATCTAACGCACTGAGACCGTGAACAATACGATAAATCACTGTCAAATCAGACATCAAATGTCGTAATTCTAAAGATCATGCAACATCTATGCATCACCGTAATTACTCGTCAAAAATTACATATTCATTCATTCATTTTGCTCAAAATATCTCTTTCGCTGTTATGCTGCGCGAGAAATCCGAGGTTCCTATAAAATTTAGCAAAAACCGACAAATTGAATCTATGTTTGAATTGTCCATCGCAAAGCACTTCAGAGGTCATGAACTGAAGCTGACTAAACACAGGAGTAAATTGGAAGTGAGACGGCATTTCTTTACGGAACGACTAGTCAACAGATGGAACAGTTTGGATCATCACACAGTGAATGCAAGTACCGTGAACAGTTTCAAGAATGGTCTGCAGCGACTGAACCAATCTCGGATGGTTTCTTCGATGACTAAAAGTCCGACTATACCCTATAGCTGCACAAGTGCTTCAACGAGACTGGTGTGGCCACAGCAGGTAATTGACCAGGTAAATTTGTGTCGTTTGCATTTGCAAATGAAAGCATATACGGTGAGGATCGTTCGTCACCCTCTTATGGTGAATATTTTGGCCAGAAAATTTTGCTGCCTCGTCAGTGCTTCAGGCTGTTGATACTACTGAATATTCATCACCTGTACGTCGAACGGAAAATGTTTGATGTCGATGGCGCATGTCGACTTGAGTATTGCAGGAGGAATCCACAACACGTCACCGTTGTTCGAAATGACGGCCATTGTTTCACGATGTTCTTTCAGTCGAGTATCAGCACTGCACACACATACACAAACCACTGCGCTCTCATGTACAGCCCGTGAACTATTCAACCTCAAAGGATTGTTACCCGCCATACGTTAGTATGGAAGGGTAGGCCTATATTCGTTGCTGTTTTTTTCTATCCGGTTACAGGTATCTCGGCGACGGTGGCACCGATCGGCGTGAAATTTTGCATGACGGCACATGTCGGTCGCGGACAGATATTCTCCCCTTTGGGGGCGGTACCCCCGAGATCCCAAATTCCGAAATTTTTGGCCTAAATTTTGGCCATTTGACCGCGAATATCTCAAAAACGGTAAGTCGCAGCGTTACGTGTCAATTAGAACTTAATATCAGCTCGACGAAAGCTTTCTAAAAATGTAAGTCACGGGGCAGTAGCCCCCCAGGGAGTGCACCTCCCCCGTATGGCTTGCTGATACACTTGTTAGACAATTTGTTTTTGGTAAAGAGCTGAACTGTTGATAAATTTTGATAAGTAGAACTTTGCAGATCGCTGTTTTAACTATACACTGCCATAAATAGTTTCTTCGTTTGAGACCCTCATTTTGATTGAACTGAAACCGAAGCACGATATGTATTTGCATTTTTTCTTGTGGCTATGATTATGTTGATAGCTTAAAAGGTAAGCAGGGCATGGCGAAACATCACATTGGCACAATTGAACATTATTGGTCGGTTATCTCGAAAACTAAGCATTTTCACTGGTGCATTGCATTAGACGAAACGTGCAGCATGCAATGGCCGTCATCCTGGTTTTCGTTTTTACGTGAATCGATGCATATACGCCAAAAACGATTTTCACTTTTCCGCCCCTAATGACCTTGATCTTTAACCTTTTGACCTCAAGATTGCTTCGCCATTCATTCATTCATTCATTCATTCATGACAATTTGTAGAGCGCACTGCGCACTATGTCGAGAATGTCGAATCAGAGGCGCGAATATCTCATGACGTGGCTAACCTGTCGTCTAAGTTGGAATAAGGTTGTATGTTTTATGTTTTCGAGTTAACAGTGTGGCCACGGGCCAGACAAAAAAAAAACGGTACACCCTGGGAGGGGTGTAACGCGTACTGCCGCCTCCTGAGCGGGCGCATAATAACTGGAAAATGCTGTTACCATGCACTGTCCGAAAATAGGCTGCAACTGGTTTACTACGCAAGTGCGCGGCATATCGTCTGGGCCATCATTAAGGCTGCTATAATTGTTCCGTCGGTGTAGACACGAAGCGCGAATTTTTTTCGTACGCTTGATTAGGAGTCATGAATATTCAACAGTCACTTGCCCGCTACATGACCGTCTAGTGCTAATATACAGTGTATCTCAAAAACCGGACAGCTGCGATTAATACGATATCACTTCACCAGTTCACAACATTTACTAATTATTTTTGGTAGGGATCGACTACATTCAGTTCTTAATGATTACTTCAAAAAAGTTTTAAATTGGCTTAGAACCAGCTGCGTAGTTTCCATAACAACTTAAGCGACTTCCAACCATCCATCTATAATCTTTATTATGATGCGACAAACGTACGGTACATCACACAATGTAACATAGTAACCTGAGAACATAAAAACACCTAATATAGCAATAAAAACATAATATAAGCAATAAAAGAGTAGTAGTACCAGTGACTAAGATATATTATTTAACATATTCATACAGAGATCGGACAATAAAAGATCTCTTATATGCAGATCAGTAGCACACTCAGGCAACTGGAAAGGATGACCACGCGCACGCTAATCACTTGTAGTGGCAGTAGGTGATGGAGGGAATGACTTGTACAACAGACCTTTTTAAAGAGTTCATAATCTGAACGATCACTCAGATCATTTATGGTAATAGTACAATTCATGTAACCAAATCGATTGAGGCGCTTGAAAAAGGAATCGATTCTATTTTTTAACTCAACACTCAGGAAGCCTCCCCAAGCTGGGACGGCGTATAGAATACACGAAACAATAATGGAGTACAGTACGTGACAACCGACAGCTGCTGTTCAGGCATTCCCTGATATTTTAGCAGCTTTATCAGGTACAATCGCTGAGTGCACTGGGATAGTATGTCCTAAACATGCATGTCTATTTTACAATTAGACTGAAACAGAACTCCAAGCAGTGGCGGCGCCAGAACGTCAAGACAGCCAGGTCATTACCGGGTCAGTACGGTTGTAAGGCAGGTCATTAGCTGCGAACTTTGCGAAGGCCCGAAGGTGAAAATTTCAGTCAGCCAGGGCGCAAGCCAGGGCGCCAGCCAGGGCAGAAGGTTTTTAGCCAGGACATTTGACCTGGCACGCCCTGGTGTAGCGCCGCCACTGACTCCAAGCAACTTAGTACAATTTAGTTGTTTCATATTATCAATAGTAGGTGGTAGATGAAAACTACGTGCTGTAGGTCGCTTGAAGACAATGCCCTTAGTCTTAATAAGGTTAAGTCTAAGCTGGTCAGTTAATGCCCACGCTTTTACATGACTAAACTCAACATCGATATTAAAATGTCTATGTGCTTACGGACCAACAGAGTCGTATCATCAGCATTTTAAACATGTCGTTTAGCTTATTTAGACTTGACGGTCGGTGTCTCAAAAAGTCGGAACACTGTGAATACGATACGTTGGCATAACTTGATAAAACGTTCTTTAATTTAGATAATATTTCACATACATTAAATGTGTTCAATATTCTTAATTAAACGTCAATATTAGAAGACAATTATCGTTTTTACAGCAGCCTACCAGCTGAAGCGGTTATCATAGCTATCCTCAAGTACGCGTCATTCCACAGAAGAACAGAAAAGTTAAATCTTTTAAACCAACATGTTTCTATCGGAACAATGTGCGGTGTCAAAACTTCCAACAAGTGTTCGAAGTGCAGTCTTTCGGCCTTGACACAGGCCCACAATCGTTTTGCTACTCGTTAATTGCTCTGTCGATAATACGATTGTTCGAAGTCAGCCCAGAAATTTGCTATTCGGATGTGTCAAGTCGCTACTGTTGTTATGGAAACCACGCAACTGGTTCTAAGCCAATTTAAAAAAAAATATCATATCGATTGAGAATAGAATAATGTCTCTCTACTAAAACAATTAGTGAATGTTGTGAATTGGTGAAGTTATGTCATGTTAATCGTAGCGGTCCGATTTTTTGATACACACTGCATAATTCATATGATAAACTTGTACAAATGATGATTAAAATAAACGTTGAACTGAACAAGTTGCACATTACAATAAAAAGTAGTCTAAAAACTAAGTAAAACAGAAAAAATATGCTTATTCTACTATTTTGTTCTATTCTAAAATTATGCTTATTCTACTGGCATGCTAAGCCCGCGTTCTATAGCTACTGAGTCATCGCAAGCGTCGGTGAAGCGCTATAAATCGCGCAATGGTCCTACACTGTGTCTCAAAAAACATGTGACTACGTCTTCGACGATAAGTTGAACTAGAATTATTGCCCTTTTGGCACACATATTACCAAGAGTATAGGCCATTCACATATGTTTTTATTTTCCCACCTCACCTATTTCGTGCACCTACTTTACCTTTGGAAAATGTCAAGACCTAAATATAAGTAATTTTAATTTTAATGTTCTCTGTATTTACTGTATCCTGCTGTCTTTTTCACTGTGTTTTATTGTAGTGTATTGCATTGTTGTATTGCTGCATTGCTATGCGAAATAAAGTATATATACATATTTAAGTAACAAGAACTTAGCTATCGCAAACAGATCGCGCGTCAGCTGCGCACACAATACGTTGATGGCATCTATAGGCCTAAATATTACACCGTGACCTTGAAATCTAGGTTAAGGGTCACTCAAGATCAATGGAAACGGAACCATTGGATAGATCATACACGACTTACTATTAGTCGAGTTGTGTGACGTTGAATATTATTGTGACCTTGAAATGTTGGTTAGAGGTCACTCGTGGTCATTGAAAGTGGTACCATTTGAAAAGTTGGGTACGGTTTTCTATTCGCCTTCCACAGTACTATGGTCGTATCTTTAGCCATTTCGGAGATACTCAGCGTCAAAGAATGGCCTGACCTTGAAATCTGGGTTTGGGGTCGTTCAAGGTCATTGAAAATGGCACCGCTATTGTAACTATAGGTCTATCTTGTACTATTCTTGAGTTATGTGACGTTGAATATTATTGTGACCTTGAAATGTTGGTTAGAGGTCACTCGAGGTCATTGAAAGTGGTGCCATTTGAAAGCTTGGGTGCGGTGTCCTATTCGCCTTCCATAGTAACTATGGCCGTATCTGTAGCCGTTTGTGAGCTATTCAGCATCAAAGAATAGTGTGACCTTGAAAACAGGGTTAAGGGTCGTTCAAGGTTATTGAAAATGGCACCATCTGATAGATCGCATATGAGTTCCTATTAGCTTTCCATAGTAACTATGGCGATATCTTGTATCATTTGTGATATATAGCGAGATATTGGTC
>Ga0209149_1001006_pt1 | contig 13328 bp, 14 predicted proteins | sample WorMetTyACAVOLI2_FD_187423 | JGI IMG/M metagenome (GOLD analysis project Ga0209149, IMG submission 187423) | Marine gutless worms symbiont microbial communities from Max Planck institute for Marine Microbiology, Germany - Olavius algarvensis... ... | reverse complement strand
ATGGAAAAGGGCGAATGTTACCCCCCCCCCATCAACTCTGAAATCGCTGAACGGATTTTGGCAAAACTTTAAATTCAGAACTGCCTCCCGGGGACTATGTCCACAAGAAAAATTGGTTTCGACCCCACCGGCCACCACGTCGGTGGTCTGGGCGAATACCCAGTTTAGGCCTACCACAGTATAACGTTTCCTTCTTCGTTATTTTTCTGTTTTGGTTTCAAGGGCTTACACACAGGTCGCATCAAGCGCGTCCATTCTGGACCGATGAACGCGTCGTTCCGGATGTGTCTTTTGGGGTCTGTACAATGTTCAATCAATCAATCAATCAATCAAAGCGCCACTTTACAGACTTCGACAGCGGCGCTGAACAGAAGTAGGCTACAATAAAAGACGATAAGATAAAATAAAATACAGTACAATGCAATGAAATACAATATCTATGAGCTGAAAACCCATTGACGGACGCAGTATTTATACGCCTCCATGAATAACGGTTTTGAGTTGACGTTTGAAACTAGTGACAATGTTCACTTAAATTCAGGGTCACCAACGCCAAATAGTGAATTTTAGGATGCCTGAATAGGACCTTGGAGCGCGAACAACAACAAATCAAACTTGAAAATTATCTAACCGATCATAATGAGAACATTCTTACAGGGGTCGTGTACCGTATACGGCACCCACCATGAATGAATCTTGGTGCATCATCAAACGACTCCCGCTAACAAATGCAAGCCGGCGGACGGCGACCATATAAAATTTCTTAAAATGCTGATATCTCCGTAGTGGATAACTTTGAATACATTGGCACCAAATTCGGTATAAACATGCAACACTGCCATGTAGAGATGTCCATGTGACCAAGAAACGCAAGCAGAAGTTAATTCGCATGACATCAAATAAACGTCACGGACAAAACGGCGTCGATCTCAGAGACTACAGTGTATAAGAGACATTTGAACTAAATGTGGTACATAAGCACCACACTACAATCGTGGCGGAACGTGCCAAGTTCACTTACCTTAAAAATTCAAGATGGCGGCTGTTTTAGGTCTTTGGCTTATACAACTATAGATAGACTGCGTGCAGTTTGTTATAGGCCTAATTTATATAATTTGTGATATCATCAAAATGTCTTTCAAATCAGCTGCTGAGGTCATCGTTAATTATCGCAGATGACAGAATCTGATAGACCATGCAATCAGTTTGAGTTATTCAAGTCAGATTTCCTATTAATCCATAGTAGCAAAAAGTTGCGTACCTTGCGTCGTGTTTAATCCTTTAGACTCCAGAGGCAATTATAGTGCTACATCAAATAATACGAAGCTGGTACATGGCTGTTGATGGGTGGGCTGTCACATTTGATACAGCGAGAAAGGGCCTGGGCGGGGCTCCAGCCCGCCCAGTCCCCTACTCGCTGTATCAAATGTAACAGCCCATCCGTCAACGGCCAGTGCACCAACCACTCTATTGTTGTATGATGGTTCGTTGCTTGGCGGTTTTAATGTGGCGATTAAAGGGTTAAGAGATAGGCCTATTCTGTATTTTGTGCTACCATCCAAATGACCTTTAAGTCATAGCAGGTGACTGTACGATTGACTGGTCGACAGCTATAGCCTGTACGTGGTTTAGTAGTGGCCAACAATGACTATAGCTGTAAACATGAGGACGAACACACCGAAAATCTCGTTGCACAAGGCATTCCGGTGCGAGTGGAACGCATAAAAGCAAAAAGAATGAATCGAGCGTCACATTGCAGCGATAATGAATACATGTATTTGCACAGGGCAGATAAAAACGACAATACAAAAATAAATACAAGCGGTGTACCGGTATGATTCACGCACTACACCCATGCTAATCATGCAACACGTGACGTAAACAGCTTCCCACGACGTGAATTTACGTCACGACGTCTTCGAGAGCGTGGAATGGAAAGCTCTATAAAAGACATCCCGCACCTCCGTAAAGTCACTTGATGCATTTGATGCGTCGCTTGCGTTTCATTCGATGAAGATCACGCCGACTGGTTTCAACGCGGACAAGCTGCCGTCTTTCACCGTAAGTCGTATTATTCCTTTTACATTTTATATTATACGTAATATTCGTAATGTAAATTGTTGTTCACAACGACAACTCGAAAAACGAGCTAACCATTAATCAGTGCATGACAGAGAATTCAACAGAAGAGCGTATTTTGTACATTTCTTATCAGTAAATCGGTTTATGTTATTCCGCGATGAAATGCATGCAGGCATGTGCAAAGATGCTGTCGTGTGATGACGTCATGTGGATGATGAGTGGAAACGAGGAACGACTTATTCGTCAAAGACAACTGATGTGAGTTCGTGTTCGTGTTTTCTGACTTGATATTACGGTAAAATACATCAGTTAAATCAACTAAATCTCAGGCCAACTTAGCCTCCTACCCTTAGCGGGACGGGGAATGAGTAATAGCTACGGCTACGGGTGAAGGCCTAATGTGGCTGATTGGGGCGATGATGTCTCTGCTAGCTGCACCGTGGGTCCAATTGTCCGCTAGCGCGGGTAATGGATGGACACATAATGCGCTGCGGCATTATTGGCTAATGCCAATCAGCTGCCACTTCCGAGATTGCAAGGCGTTGATGGTCATGAATCTCAGAATCTGACTCATGTAAGTGGCGCTAGCAAGTGTCCAGACCTTTACCTTTTCCTTTTACCTTTAGCTAGATTACAATGTGATCCCACATACATCTTCAATAACTGCTGAAGCGAGTAGAAAATCTCGGCTAATTAATTATAAAACGCTGTTGAAATTCTGACTTCGATGGGCCACGACAACAGATATTAGTTGCTGTTACAGGTGGATCGCTGGTAGCAGCATGACATCATTGAGAAAACTGCTGCTGTCTGCGGTGATGCTGACTCTGATTGTGTCAACAAGCGCATTAAGTACGTATCATTTTTGCCGCGCGATGTTATACAAGTGCGGCCTATGCCGTCGTGAACTGTCTGTCTGTCCGTCCGTCCGTACGTTTGTCACGTTCGTGTATTCCGTCAAAACGAATAAACGTATCTTCAAACTTTTTCACCATCATGTAGCCACACCATTCTAGTTTTTCCGTACCAAACGTCATAGCGATATTCCGACGGAGACCTCCCTAACGGGGGCGTCGAATGGAGGTGGGGTAGGCAAAAATCGCAATTCCGAGCCAATATCTGGTTCCATCGCGTGCTGTGAGCGGCAAGTGCAGTGCACTTAGCTGCGACGGACCATGGCGAGTTGATGACACCAGTCGCTAGTAAGCGGCGGAGTTTGTTGATAACAGGACACGACGACGAAGTGTATGTCAAGAACCATCAACATTACGCCGAAGACAACGGAGCAGCATTTAGGCCCAAAGTTTTATTTTGGGGTTTTGACAACGTAAATGTGCGGGTACGTCGTTCCGACCACCAAAACGTACATCCTTGCGCGGTATGACGCATTTCCAGCCCTGGTCGGTGCAGATCGGACGCGCTGCGTAGTAGCGTTGTGCATACACACAGGCATTTCCTATAGGCAAAAATTTGGGCAAATTTGGGGGTCACGAGCTTCCCATCAGACGTCGCCGAAAACTCTACTAGCAGAGGCACCCCTTTGGCCATTCCACTAGGATATGGAATGACCAGGCTGCAAGCTGGTCAGAGTAATGTACCTCTTCAATTTTGAGGTTTTTTTTCGGGAAATGACCCATAGACGAGAAAATTTTTGAAAATCCCTTATATATTTTTCGAGGGAACATGTACTCACTTGCCGTGGCTGAATTTGGTAAAAATCAGCCGTCGGAAATTTGACGAAATATTGTCTGGTTCTGAAGAAAAACCAGCTGGTCTGGATTTGTCTGAGCCGCCATTTCAGCCTACAATAAGTGTTGAAATTACAAGGTATGATACACACGCAATAAAGATTGTGAGGTAAGCAGATACTGTTTCCCACATTTTCCATCCCCGCATTTTCAGTGTCAATTACACTGTCACTCAGTGTCGGTGACAGTGACTGACAGTGTCAGCGTGAACGTTGTCAACTGAGTCAAGTTAACTGCTGGTTGTGTGATTAGTTCATGACGAACAACAGCAGTCAGAGGTGAGACTGGTGGGTGGTAGTGAACCTCGTGAAGGACGTCTGGAAGTCTACCACAACGGTGTCTGGGGCACTGTCTGTGATGACTCTTTTGACGACGTCGACGCTACAGTCGCCTGCAACAGTCTCGGCTTCGGGTGAGAAACTTCATCATCCAAAGCTGCTCTTTAAACAGTATTAGATGTTCTCCGTCAACTGTAGGCCTACATACCATACTAAACTTACTTATTTCTTTCTTTCACTCTGCTGTATGTTTCCGCTCATTAGCAGTCGTCAAAATGTTGGTTTTTAACTTCAACGTTATGTTCTCGCTGATTATGGTTGCTTACCTTGTGCGGCCTTGTTTTGAGGTCAACCCACATGACAAGGCCTAGAGTTTAGCGGACTAGTCCATGAAGAAACCCATCCTTGTGCATCTAATTTTATTCAGTCTATTTTTGAAACAGTTCAGGCTGGACCGCTGGGTGAAAATCAACAGTGTCCTAGTCCAAACTGCTCCATCTGTCAATGACTCGATTTGAGAAAAAAATATTTCCTAATATCCGTATTAAATCTCGGTTTACAAATTTTCTTACTATGGCCACGTAGACCCTTATCATTACCGTCAAGCGTGAATAAAACCCTTATGTCTATCTCTGTGTAACCGTAAATCATTTTAAACACTTCTATTAGGCCTAACAGTAGTAAACTGATGCGACTACGAAACTGCGTGTTGATGATGATGATAATGATGACGACGAAGATTCCTTCCAGCGTACAAATGTACAGTACAAACTACAAACGTACAAACGTATCGATGACGCTGATGCTGCGTGTTGCAGAACTGGCGTCTATATACAGCACCTGGCAGATATCATACCGACCAATCACGATCGCAGCAGCGCATTGCGCATGCGCGCGCATACACTATAACTTGCTACAGCTTATATGGGCGCTTCAGATCATTTCCACCGAGTTGCCTGCTGGCGCAGTGCAGAATCTCTCGTCTGCTGCGTTTTAGCGTCGCGGTTCGATGCCACGGTCGGGTCATATTTTTCAGAATTTTGTTCTGTTTCAGTTCGTTTTCTATAACTTTTTAATTGTAATATGCCACTTATTCAGTTTAACGTCTACTTCCGTGATTATTTGTGTATGTTGATGATGTAATGTTCTGTTTTCATGCGAAAAGTATGGCTTCAACGTGATAGGTCGGTATGATATCTCCCAGGTGCTGTTTACAACCGCTGGTGTTGTAGACGGAGCGGTCGCATGCTGTACAACAGATACGGCCCGGGCAGCGGTCCTATCTGGCTGGATGAGGTTGAGTGTTCAGGCTCGGAAACATCCATTGCCAATTGCCGACATAACGCCTGGGGCGCCAACGACTGCGAACACAGAGAAGATGTTTCAATATCCTGTGTTGAATTTCAGTCTCCGCCGCCACCACTGCCCAATAACAGTAAGAACTGTCACTCTTCTCGGTTGCGTGGTACAGTGGTAGAACGTCGGTCTCTGACCAGCAAACTTTCGCTGTCCTGCGCTCGACGTGCAGCTGACGGGTGACCACTTTAGGTCAGCCAACCAGACCGACTCAGCCTTTCATCCTTTCGGGGTATATAAATGAGTAGTAGGCTGCAATTAGATGTCCGCAACCTCAGTCTCGGCAGGCGCCATCTGGTGAACGCGTACGAGGTATAGGCAGTTACGGTGTAATATGCAGGTAAAACTGTGTGTTCCGTAAGTTAACGCCCTGATTGTGAGGTACTACAATAAATGCGCTATATAAATCCACTTCCTTCACTCTGCTAATAGTGGTGTCGAGATATGAGCTGGTAAGTTGACGTAAGAAGCTTTAACGCTGACTGGAACACATAGGCCTACTGGCCTGCCCTTAGCGAATAGCGAGTAACTAATGTTCTAAGGTCGCCATCGTCCAGTAGTAGAGTTGTAGGGTAATCTCTTTCCCCACAGTATATCCGGATTCCGGATAGCAGCAGTAGCCAAGCGTTCAACTCTCGGTCGTTGACCGGTTGGCCAGTGGCCAGTGTGGAAATTGCCGGGGGGATTGAGGGGGGTTCAACCCCCCACTTAATGTCTTCAATCCCCCTAGTTGCGCTTGTTTATTTGTCTTGGGTGTCAGATGTAACCCCCACAGATCGCACTTACAATTTTTATATGTCACAAAAATGTCAAAAATACTTAATTTGCTTGTCAACAAATGGGTTTTTAAAGCTCAAAATGCACCAAAACCCGTTCTCGGCCGGGGCTCCAGACCCTCTAGTCGGCTGGGGAGGGGACACCCCCTCTCCATTCCTCTCCCCTCCCCATTCATCTTCCCTCGAGGTTTTCGGCGTCTTGATGTCTTCTGACCCCCTAGTTTTCTTCGGCTAATTCCCACACTGTCATGGCAGTAGCCATGTTAATAATAACAATAATAATAAATTAATAATGATAATAATACTAACCCATTTGTATAGTGCCTTTAGGTCCAAAGATAGAGAGGTTTTGTGAGTAGCACTGTAGAAATTAGCGGTTGTTGAGCAACGGTTGTCGTCAGGGCTCTGTGTTAGGTCTCTGTTCTGATAATAAACAATAATGTGAAGAATTGCTAGTTGTCTTGAGTGGCTGGCTGGTCGTGGGACAAGGAACATCACGTGACAGAGTCAAGTTTGGTGGAAGATTGGCAGCAATGATGTTCGATTGGTGACTGTTGTCAGCTGAATCAGCTGTGTCAAAGAAGCAGCAATAGCGATCACCGTCAAGCAACTGTCGCATTCAAAGTCTTATTGCCGAAACATGGGCGTAAAGCCGCTTTTAGACTTAGCTCGCTGAAACCAAGTCAATCAATTATTATTTGTGATAAAAACACTGGATTACAGCACTTACTGCTACCCTAAAAAGAAACACAAATGACCAAAATAAAATTGTAGCTAAAAACTACAAACTTGACACAATTTAAAAAACATTTCAGCTAATCATTAAAATCTACCAGCTTTCTAGTTCGTTCAAATGCAGATAAATTATTAAATTCAACAACATCCGATGGTAAATGATTCCACACATTCACAACTGTTTCAGTGTAGAAAGATGAACGAAGGCTACTTGTACTGCGCTTTTTAAATAGTTTGTACTTGTGCCGTCTGGTATTTGTGGACATTCTAAGTTCAAACATATCAAACTTTATATCAACATGACCAAACATAATTTTATAACACTACAACAAGTCACAATGCAGTGGACGCACTTCAAGGGTGGGAAGGTTTAATCGTCTAAGTCTACTAGTAGGGGAATTAAATCCAGCCAGAACGTGGACGGTATTTGTTCTAACGCGCAGAATTCTACAGCGCGTAGTAGATTCGGTGTTCAGTAGCATTGTGTGGTCTGTCAACTCAACCAGAGCCGTAGCCAGGATTTTCATTCGGGGATGCCCCTCTCTCTCCCTTTCCTTCCCTTCCGCTTCCTTCCCCTCCCCACCTTCTCCCGCCCCCTTTTTCACCCTTTTTCCCCCTCCTGCCCTCCAATTTCCCCTTTCCACTCCCTTGAAGTCCCTTTTTGCATGATCCAGCTACGGTGTCTGGGAGCGAGAGTGCTGTGAGAGGGTCCAGGCAGAGCCCGGCCGACAAACGAATTTTGGGCATAAAATCAAGCACCTGGCAACAACCGTTTTGACTAGATTTTTAATCAGTTAACTGTCGAAAGTTTGCATAAACTGATCTACATTGAACGACAACTGAACCGATATGTGGAAAAGTCTGACTAAAGTGAAGGATAGATCAAATTTTTTTCATCATAATTTCGGGGGATGGGATACGGCCCTGAATAATTCAACTACTGAAGTTCTTCGTGTGTGGTATTTGGACGCAGGTGCGCCAGTGACGGTGAGACTAGCTGGCGGTAGTGAGCGTACTGGACGTCTGGAAGTCTACTACCGTGATGTCTGGGGAACTGTGTGCGATGACTTCTTCACCGACATCGCTGCAAAAGTCGCTTGCAACAGTCTCGGTTTCGGGTTTGTAACTGACGATTTACTTTACGTCCAAATAAGCATTGTGGTGCTATAAAATTGTATTTGGTGTCCTTGAGTTAATGTGTGATGACTTCTTCAAGTTGTGCCCATGCACTGTAACACGTGGCCACATGTACAAGCTGTACAAACCCAGTAGTACCAGCTCCGCTAGGAGCCGTTTCTTTGCATGTAGAATAATTAACGCCTGGAACAACTTACCACTGTCCACTGATTTCAGCAGTGTAAACGCGTTCAAACTTTCTATAAGCAAAACTGTAAGAAAATTAAGTGTAATAAGAGCATGCTGAGAATGAGATATTTCAATATCAGTGTAAGCTAAACGTTTTTCCTTTGTTGTTATTGTCACACTGTTATACACTGTAGTTAAGATAGTTAAGATAGTTAGGTCATATCACTGTTTGTTTGTTTGATGTTCCAATGTTTTTCTTTCTTTTATTTTTCCTACCATTCGTGGTGAATAAAGATGTTCAAAACTGATTTATCGGAATATTTGAAATATGATGTGTAGTTTAGCTTATTTTACTATTATTTTAGGTTTTTTTCTTTTAATGATGTAGTTATTAGTACACTACTGTGTTTCTTGTTTGTACTAATGTATATTGCATATGTCGTATTTGACGTTTCTGAGAAATAAACATGGATGGATGGATGGATGGATAATACAATAAAAATTACAGCAATAAGATTTACCGTTGGAGATAACATTACTATTAAGTGCTCGTGAATATATAAAAAGTATGTAGTAAACCACTTTCTGAAGATGTTTCCTGACAGAGTATAAAGTTTTAATAGGTTAAAACATTTAACGGAGAAAGTGACAGCAGTGGCATCACTGACTCGTGTTGTGGTCGACCACACAATGCCAACCCTACTGCAAAGATCAACAAAGCTAAAGATCTCGCGCTGATATTCTGATCAGTGTCTTTACTACATCAAGACTTCATCTTCTGTTAAAAACATCTTAAGCAAGTGTTTTTCTACGTAACTTTTTTTCACTCACATTTATTTAATGTGATGTTTATCGTCAATGGTGAATTTCAATCCTGTAACGGCACTTTTACTGACATCCCACTTTCGTCGCTGCTAGCAAAGAATGTTTAAGAAGAATACACATTATTTGATATTTGTTCTGTATTTTTACGCGTAGGCCTATATCAGAGGATAAAGATGTGTCCACGGTATAGTTGTTGCAACTGCAGATTCGTGGGTCAGATGGCGCGCAACGTGTACGGCTACGGCAGTGGACAGATCTGGTTGGACGACATCCGGTGTTCTGGTAGCGAGTCGTCTGTAGGCGAGTGTACACATAGTGGTTGGGGCGTCCACGACTGCTCGCACTTTGAGGACGTTGCTGTCTCATGTCAAACACCCATAACGCCACCTAACAGTCCGTCTCGTACGTGCCATTCTCACGCGCTTTAGTTTGTGTCTTGTGTCTTTCTTGTGTCTTGTACCTTGTGTCTCAAGCCTTGCACGTGGTGTGTATTTTCCCCACAACGACCAACTAGGACGCACGGATTTTCCCCACAATGCACTTTCCCCACAATGTATCGTTGGTACGTATAGGTGTGTGTGTGTGTGTTCTTAACACTCGACTAGGCCTACCTGTCTGCACCGAGGCCATTTAGGCCTACACATTTGTACGAGTGTACGACGATACACTTTTGGATTAGTCCTTTTGCTCAGCAGAATCGCTACTAATACTCACAGCCCTCAAGGAGTAAATTTATATTAATTACCGCGGGCATTTACATGTCCACCTCAAATATTTACTATTATTATACTAAAGGAGAACGAAGTGATGCAGACGAGTTGGCTTGCAGACGTCTAACGGCGAAAGGTTCGCAAAAATGTCGCAGACGTCTGCAAGCCTAGTCGTCTGCATAACTCCTTTCTGCTTAAGTATAATAGTAATAAATAATAAATATTTGAGGACATGTAAATACCTACGATAATTACTCCTTGAGGCCTGTGAGTAAGCGATTCCGCTGAGCGAAAGGACTAGTCCAGAAAGTGAAACGACCCAGCGTCATGGGAGTAGCTATAAACTGCCGATTCTGACACAAAATTTTCTGGGTGTAGTTTGTAGGCATGTCCGACGACGATACACTCCCGGGGTTTAAGCAAACGCTAACAACTACAGACTGTAAATGATTAAATATATTTCCGTCATTTGGAAATTATGTTTGCTAATAATCGTTTCACAAACTACGCAAGTAGCAAAGGAGAATTGATATGCCTATCTCGTTACATTTTAAAACAGTGGGAAAAACAAATGAACTTATTGAGTCGTTTTAAGAGGATCTTTCCAATACATCCAATAGTTGACATATTCTACAGTTTCTTTCCACCTTAGACTTCTTTTATTTACTTACTGGATTGCCTTCATGATAATGGGACTGGACCGGACCTATCACGCTCATCATTTTATTTTTAGCTTCACTTTTTATTTTTTTTGTTTATTTCGTGTGGTAGACTAAGCTGGCTACCCGTCATCTTTTACTGCAAGTTAAATACGCACTATCGTATCGTATGAAATGCAGCTATAGACTGTTATGTCGATGTGGGTACGTGCATCAGGGATGGTGAGACTGGCTGGTGGTAGTGAGCGTGCCGGACGTCTGGAAGTCTACCACAACGGTGCCTGGGGAACTGTGTGCGATGACTACTTCAACAACGTTGCTGCGACTGTTGCATGCAACAGTCTCGGCTTCGGGTGAGGAAGACCTCTTGCGTTTTAACTTTTTACCAGAATCTGCTTGTCCAGATGCCAATTCGCAACAGCTTTGTGTAGATGATAGCGAGAAACATGGCACACGGAAAAATTACGACTTTTAATAGTTTTAGTTTTACTTTTCGACCGTAGTGAAGGGGGAAAACGCCGTTGCTTTTGTCCGCCCGTCTGTCCGTCCGTCGCGTACATAGCAAATAATTCGAGAACCCAAAGGCCTAGCGTGCCCAAATTTGGAATGAAGGTTCCCCACCTTAAATGCGACTCGCACACCATGTTTCAATGTCAGACAGTCAAAGGCCAGGGTCACAGACAGGCGGGGGCATACCGTGTCGGCCGAACCCGGCGGCCACACTGCTTATTTGATTATCTGTGACAATAAGTTATGTGGTTGCTGTACAGTGGTTTTGTTACATATTAATATATATATATATATACATATTAATGTAATATTATGTACAGTCGTAACAGACAATTTAAATATTGTTGGTTATTTGATTTCACGTTGTTTAGACCGTGTTCTGTATTGTTTGAGTATCTATGGGTTCTTTCTGTATTGTAAGCATATGCGTTTGACATATGCAAGATGACTTACTTACTTACTTACTTATTACTTACTTACTTATTGACTCACTTTAGTTACACACTACGCGAATATTGCAGTCATTGTGTATGTTGTTAGCAACAAATGTGAGCAATTATTGCTTTTCTTGATGTCAGTCGTTGTTTTTTAATTACGATATTATGATATAAAAAGTCAACGATACTGTATTTATTAGTTACTGTACGCTAGGCCCGGTTAGTGCTTGGGTGGGTGACCGTCTTTGGACGGGTAAACCACCTCGGCGCAGAACCAGGCACCCAGGCCTACTCAGCCTGGCCCGCCCTCGGTGGTTAGGCTAGATCTGTACCCGGCGAAAGCTGGGGAGTAAACAAGCATATCACATGATACACTAGCCCGTATTCGTCTCGCAGTGTTCGCTGATTGCCTGACTGAAGGACTAGCTAGCGAAGATCAGCACCGACGTACGGGAAGCGGTAGCGCATTAAGGCCCGTTTATAGCGACGCAACTCAACTCGACGTCGAGTTGAGTTGAGTTGCGTCGCTATAGACACCCTCACTGGGTCACGACGTTCAATCAGAACTGATCGGTGACAGTTGTTCACGCTGTGAACATATCGACAACTCAACGTCGAGTTGAGTTGTGTCGCTATAAACGGGCCTTTAGAGGCGCTTAGCGACGATGCGCTATACAAATACACGTTAACTTTACGTTTACTTTACATTCAGTTAAGTGAAGTTTCATGTTGCGTGAGTTGCTGAGACAACTCTTGCGATGTTTGTGCAGTCACGTGGGCAGAATGATCGGCGGCAACAGATATGGTGCCGGTACTGGAAACATCTGGCTCGACAACGTTCAGTGTCTGGGCAACGAGGGGGATCTGGGCGAGTGCTGGCACAACGGCTGGGGTATACACGACTGTACTCACTATGAGGACGTGTCCATATCCTGTGATAATGAGTCATCGACGACGTCCATCAGTAGGCCTACCTCTACCATGTCTTCTTCCAGCTTCATTTCCACACTGAGCACTTCTACTACGCCTCGTAACGGTATACAACTAATAATAATAATAAATAATAATAATAATAATAACAATACAAATGCCAATGTTTATGGTGCTGTCATTAGGGCAGAGCCATTGAGAGAGTTCACCCAGTTCATTTGATGAATGTAGAACGGCGCCAAGTGGCCGCCGACCCTCAGACCAAGCCTGTAGGCTGCCAGAGTCGACACACCCATCATCGCCATTTATTATTATTACTCAGCCCGAAAGCCGATACTCATTTTACCGTCCCACTGAGGATAGAAGGCTGAGTCGACCTGGGTGGCTGGTTACATACCGATATGGTTTACCCGTTCGCAGACGGTCACCCATCCTGGTACTAACCGGGTCTGACGTAGCGTAACTACGTTGATCGAGGCCAACGCGTTACCACTAAACCAAATCGCCAACATACAGTATGCATACATACAACCAATGGTGGGCTTTGTGGTTGTTGATTCAGCTGCAGTCTCTAGTGCGCGATGTCTTATCATCGTATTTAGCATCACGCTGGCGTTGTTGTTTTCAGTTTTTAGTTTACTTCGACTGGCAGGCAGCGGTCTGCCCCGTGAAGGACGACTGGAAGTCTACTACAACGGTCGCTGGGGAACAGTCTGTGATGACTTTTTCGACTTTAATGATGCGTCAGTTGCTTGTTTCCAGCTAGGACTTGGGTAAGACTGGCACAATGACTTCAGTAATAATAATAATAATAACAAGATGTCAAAGTAATTTGACAAAAAGCGCCTCACGGGGGGGGCCCATTCCCCGGTTAGGGGCCACTCCAGGGGGTCGAAAGTTGTACCATTGAATTCCTGGGGTAGGGTTTCCTATTAGTGTTCCATAGTAACTATAGGCCTAGGATGCACCGTTTGGCC
>Ga0209149_1001005_pt1 | contig 13328 bp, 5 predicted proteins | sample WorMetTyACAVOLI2_FD_187423 | JGI IMG/M metagenome (GOLD analysis project Ga0209149, IMG submission 187423) | Marine gutless worms symbiont microbial communities from Max Planck institute for Marine Microbiology, Germany - Olavius algarvensis... ... | reverse complement strand
TTTTAATCTAGTGTTACTTTAGTTAGTTATGGGCTGCCGTAAGCGCTCATATCTGAGCCTGGCATGTCCTGCTCAACTGTCATTGTCACTGCTATTGCTTGTTTTATCTGAGCAAATTAAATGAGAATGAGAATGAGAATGATGACGACGACGACGACGACGACGACGACGACGATGACGACGATGATGATGATGATGATGATGAAAATATTCCCGACATAGTGACAAATACTCGCAGTCTGTTCTTTGCGTGTTGTCGTGACACTTGTTTCTTTTAACCCTTCACAGTCCAGAGGCAATTATATTGCCACATCGAATGATATGAAGTTGGTACGCTGGCCGTTGATGGGTGGTACATTTGGTACAGCGAGGAGCGGCCTGGGCGAGCTGCGGCCCCGCCCAGGCCCCTCCTCGCTGTACCAAATGTAACAGCCTACCCATCAACGGCCAGTGTATCAATCACCGTATTGATGTATAATGGTCCGTTGCTCTGCGGTAGTGTGCCCATTAGATGGTTTTAAACATGACTTATTTCAAAGTTGGGAAACTCCATTGTGTACTGCATCTTTAGTATGCAAAATGCATCAGGCCTACGTAAAAGCAATACATAACGAAATCGGACGAATTTTGCTTTAAATTGAGCGTAGTAATTCGCGATTGAACTGTATGTAGTATACAACGTTTCACATGTCTGTAGCGCTGAATAACGAACGTGAGCGGCAACTGAACGAAATTACGGAGCGATTTGAGGCAATTAAACACTCGCTGTCGGTAAGTGCTAACGGACATTCGGTTACTTTTCACTAGCGATTTATGTGTTGTATTTTGTCGATTTCATTTGTCTATTCCTGATGATATTTAATACTTTTCTCATACTGACAAATACGGTATCAGAGAAAGTGCGTCGCTCATATGTTTATCAGTAACCTGTTAGCTTATTCCCTGTAGCCTTAGCCATAGCTTTGCAATGACCTTAACACTTTCACACTTAAAGTTTTTTCTTATTCCTGCAATCACCCAAAGTTTCAGTAAAATCCACTTGATATATCTTGTTTGCAGGCTCACGGACAGACAGAAGGATGGACAGCCAGACATAGATGGCCGCTAACAAAATGCCTTTTTTACAACAAAGTGTTGCGCGTTTATAGGTGCCACGAGTAAGCCCCTGTCGCTAGCCTAAATTTCACGGTGGTGAAGTTTTTCATGGGGGAGGAAACGTGTGGGACACGCATGGTCCGGCGCAGCTGCTCACGGCCGCCAGCAGCAGCACGCGTTTCAGACAACAGACGAACAAACGAACGAACAGAAGGACATCGCCATCGCGTAAAGCGGCGGGGACTTAATAAGTGGACCACTGTGTGTGCAGGATACAGTGGAGCAGCTGAGAGTGCGGTGCGACGAGCTGAGTGCTCGTGAACAGATGTACGCCGCCAGCTGGAAGAAGGACACCGACGTGCGCCAGCAGATGGCGCTCGAAGTCAACAGCATTCAAGTCGTACTCGACCAGAAGAACGACGAGATACGGCGACTGCGACAGCATCAGTCGGAACTCGAGACAAAGGTGGTGAATGTCTCCGACGACTGTTGTTCAGTTCTTCGATTACTTAACAGCTAATTTTTAATTTTCCCATTTATTATATTACCCCGGCTGGTTGCGTGGTACAGCGGTAGAACGCTGGTCTTTGACCGGCAAACTTTCTCTGTCCTGTGCTCGATATACAGCTGACGGGTGACCACTTATGTGGGTAAACCGTCCGCTATAGGTCAGGCAACCAGGTCAACTTAGCTTCTCATCCTTTCGGGGTTGTTAAATGAGTAGTAAACTGCAATTAGATGTCTGCGACCACGATTAGTGGTGGCGCCATCTGGTGAACGCTTACGAGGTAGAGGCAGGCATGGTGTTGTTTGCAGGTAAAACTGTGTTATCCATGCCTGAGCATCTTAGAGGTTTCACGACTAGGCGCCAAATCCACATTACCTTTACTTTTACCTTTACCTTTACCTTCTTCTTCCATTTTCCCACATTTCACAAACGTGAAACTGCTCGCACAGTTTTACAACTGACTTGATGCTGATATTTAGACCTATGTTAGCGCGGTGTGCAGACAAACCACGTGATATCGACTTTTCATTGTGTGTGTACCACAATCACATGTGTACGTGCTGTTATTATATGCATTGATGTCCTTTCTGTTCTTGACGATATTTTTGAAAGAAATTAGATACGATTCATGTTTCCACAATTTGTTATACTGAATTATACTATAGTTAGGCTACTACTACTACTACTACTACAAGGCCTATACTACTACTACTTATTACTTACACTGTTATACTAATCGTTCGATGTAGAATCTACTTGTCGACAGTGAAATGATCTAATGCACTCCACCTCCAGATTTTAGTGTTTTCGGCGGGCAGGAATAGCTATTGGCAGACGGTTAGTTGTGCGTTGATGCCACAGCTGGAGGAAATTCCAACGTTGATGGCGACGATATCGAAACATCAACAGCAGACAGAAAACCTGGAAGCAATCGTCAGCATAAAAACCGACCACGAGAGGTAAGTTCTTAACGAAATACGTGTTTAGCTATTCCAGGGTATACACTGTGACCCAAAATAGTATTACACCAAAGCCGTGGCGATAACTTTGTCAATTCTTAACGGATTTTCAAAATTTTCTTTCACTGCTGGAAAAAGAAGTAAAGTTCCAACCAAAAACATATAGGCCTACTTCCACCATACCTTCTGTATGTTGCGAAAGTTAGAAGTTCGAATTTGTGATGATTTCCAAATAAATAAACCAACAATCCAAAAATTGTCACATTTGACAACAAGAACTTAGTTATCGCAAACAGATCGCGCGTCAGCTGTGCACACAATACGTCGACGGCATTCATAGGCCTAAATATTACACCGTGACCTTGAAATCTAGGTTAAGGGTCACTCAAGGTCACTGCAACCATTGGACCAACGGAACCATTGGACAGATCATACACGACTTACTATTAGTCGAGTTATTTGACGTTAAATATTGTCGTGACCTTGAAATGTGGGTTGGAGGTCACTCAAGGTCATTGAAAGTGGTACCATTTGAAAGCTTGAGTACGGTTTCCTATTTGCCTTCCATAGTAACTATGGCCGTATCTGCAGCCATTTTGGAGATATCCAGCGTCAAAGAATGGCCTGACCTTGAAATCTGGGTTTGGAGTCCATCAAGGTCATTGAAAGTGGCGCAGTTCGATAGACCATGTATGACTTTCTATTAGTCTGCCATTGTAACTATAGCTGTATCTTGTACCATTTGCGAGTTATTTGACGTTGAATAATACCGTGACCTTGAAATTTGGCTTAGAGATCACTCAAGGTCATTGAAACTGGTGCCATTCAAAAGCTTGGGTGCCGTTTCCTATTCGCCTTCCATAGTAACTATGGCGCTATCTTGTATCGTTTGCCAGATATAGCGACTTATTGGTCGAAAATCAAAATTTTTTATACCCTACTTGTATTTAGCGCCCCCGCAGAGGGTGACCCCGTCGGAATTTCGTGAAGATGTTTGATGCTGGTAAAACTAGAATGATTGGGCCACCGTATGGTGTAAAAAGCTATGACGATATGTTAAGCTGTTTTCATCTGATACCGGAACGTTACGGACAGACGGACGGACAGACAGACAGACGGACAGACAGAATTGATATGTCAATATCGCGCGTCAGTGTGCTGACGCGGGATAAAAACTGAAACATTTTTTGTCATATGGCTGAATATTGTCATAATAGTTGCTTGAAGTGTCCGCCTTTTGCCTGCACACATGCGCGAAGACATCCACGCTGTTCGTCAATTGCATTGGCAATGATGGTCTGGGCAATGCCATGCCAAACATGCAGAAAACGCTGTTTCAGTTCACAACACTTGTTTATATAAAATCGTCTGCTAGTTACCAAGAATATACAGCAGGAAACGAAAACTAAAACAACAAGTAAGTAAGTAAACTACGTACATTAAAATTGGGTGTGTGTTCAAAAATCGATGCGTGTTACATTTTCATTTGCATTTTCTTCCAGATATGCCAAAACTCGAACTTCTAACTTTAGCACAGTAGTATGGCAATTTACTGAAGGTATGATAAGAAGTATTATATGGATTTTGTTGGAAATTTACTAATCTTTCCAGCAGTGAAAGAATTACGAAAATTCATTAAGAATTGACAAAGTAATCGCCGTGAGTTTGGTGTACTTTTTTGGGACACAGTACATGGTGACAAGTAAGTAAGTAAGTAAAAAGTCGATTTATATAGCGCATCGTCGTGAAACCTATAATGCGCTGAATGCATCAGTACTTTGCGAACAGAAACGTCTTCAGAGATTGTCTGAAACTGTTCCCGCCAATAATCGAATTCCGCAAGCTGTCCGGCAGGGAATTCCAGACCGACGAACCAGCTACACTGCAGAAAGCCCGTCGGCCATAGGAGCTGAGCTGGTGACGCGGTGCGACCAGGAGCTGTTGGGTGGCGAATCGAAAATGTTCCTGTAATGCGATACCTGCGACTGGTTGGCACAATTCCACGAGGTACTGAGGCGCTTGACCGTGCAGGCAGTTGAACACCATGACGCCGCGTTTGTACACGACTCGCTCAGGAATATCCAGCCAATGTAGCTCGGTATGGAGGAGTCGCGACAAGCCTCGGTCCAACTTATGGGTACCGCTGACCACACGGGCTGCGGCGTTCAACACTCGTTGCAATTTGTTAGTCGTCGCTTTCGGCGCGCCCGCCAGGACTGCGTTGCAGTAGTCAATGCGCGACGCGACGAACGAATGTACGAATGTGACCGCAGATTCTGTGTCAAGTGAACGCCGAGATCGCTGAAGTTGACGTAACCAGTAGAGACTGGACGCGCTGACGACGGAGACATGTCGGTCGAAGCTCAAATCGGATGACAGCGTTACTCCCAGCAAACGGACGTGGTCACGAGCTACTATGGAGTCGGAACCGAGTTGTAGAACTGGAAGACAACCGTCTTGCTGGGAAAGACTGTCTCGACTCTCGATCCGACCCACGGCAACTCATTTTGTCCGCGTTGAGCTTAAGGCGGTTGGTACACATCCAACGGCCGACATTTGTGATGCACTGTTCCAGCCGTGCAGCAGCTGACGCCGTGTCGGTGCGACGACAGTTTAAATACAGCTGCGTGTCGTCGGCAAACGCGTGTAGAGATACGTCGTGCTTCTCCGCTATAGCCGCAAGGTCAGCTGTGTAGACAATGAACAACAGCGGACCTAGTACTGAGCCTTGCGGCACAGAACAGACGATGTAGATGATGGACGACGTGCTGCCGCTGAACACGACACGGAATGTTCTGCCAGACAGATACGACCGGAACCACTCCAACACCACGCCACGCAACCCGAACTGTCGCTCAAGCCGGCTTATCAACAGCTCGTGGTCGACAGTATCAAAGGCGGCAGTTAGGTCGAGCAGACAGAGAGCTGACATCTGTCCGCTGTCTGCCGCAAGCATGTAGTCCTAGCTATTATATAGGACTACATGGCCGCAAGCAGCATATCGTTGACCACCTGCTGTGGAATCGTCGATATGCGGACTGCATATTAGGCATCAGTCCATTGCTGTCAAAGAAGGCCTGAATATGGACCTGAACGACCTTCTCCAATAATTTGGAGAGAAATGACAGGTTCGATACTGGCCTCTAATTCTTCAACTCACTGGCGTCGAGCCCGGTTTTCTTCAGGAGTGGTCGAACGACAGCTTCCTTGAACTCCTGCGGGAAGCAGCCAGTGGGCCCGGTATGACAAATGATTGTCGAAGACCGTCTGAATGCTTTTAAATAAGTGCGTGTTTCTTTTCATAGTACGTACTTAACAACAGAGTTGATTAGGATCGTGTATTAACTTTAAAGGTGTCCGCCGTGCCTTGGCATCTTTGTCAGCGTTGTGGTTGAGCTTACTAATTTTAATAATTTTAAAAAATATAAGTGGCTGTGAGTTCATTAAACAAGAAGTGTGGCCGCCGGTTTCGGCCTACACGGTATGCCCCCGCCGGCCTCTAATGACACAGGTACAGCATTGGGAAAGACGGCTCAGACTGATCACGTGACCTTGCGACCTTGACCTTTGTTCTTGGATGTCATGGCGCCTGTGGCTGATGCGGATCGTCGTCCTCCATTTGTGTATTAAATTTGAAGTTCGTAGCGTATAGCTTTGCCGTTCGGAATATATGCCGCACGTTGTGTGTGAGCATTAATGGGCCTGGTGACCTTGACCTTTGACCTGTTAAACTTGAAACTGGTGTGCGAGTTGCATCAAAGGTGGGGAACCTTCCTTCATCTTCCAAATTTGGGCACGCTAGGCCTTTGGGTTCTGGACTTATTCGCTATGTACGCGACGGACGGACAGACGGACGGACGGACAAAAGCAAAGCTTACTGCCTCCTGCCCTACGGGTGGGGCATAATAAATATCTGCAAACCGTTAGATTTTCCGTCAAACAACAAAGCAGAAATAAGACGTCGCTGATGACACGTGTATACTATCTTCGCTTCTGGATGTCATGACATTTTTGTGTGCGACTTAACCAGCAAAGTTTGCGTCGAGTGTAGGACATTTCTTCCAGACATATCCCCCCGGATAGCTCCCCATCCCGGACAATTTCTTTCCCCGCTTCGCGGCTATTTCAGCGAAAATTTGAAAACTGGCACTGACCCGTATTCCTGACCCTAACCGACCCACGATACGGGGAAGTTTTTTTAAAACTAGCACTAACGCGTACTTCTAACCCTAACCGACCTACCTCTGTCCATTTTGTACACGTTAACGGTAGATCGCTTTATAGTGTAGACTGTCGGATAATGGTGGTGCAAGGGTGTAAGAGGGGAAATGTTTTACACCATGTAAAAAGAGAGGGGAAATTGTCCGAGAGCTGAATGGGGAAATGTCCGTATGCCGTTGCATCAGCTCCGTTGACGTCCAGTTAACTGCTGAGATGTTTGTTTACAGGCAGCTGGCCGAGATGCATCAGCATCTACTGAAGAAGTTCGAGCGCGAGTCGAAGGCGATGAAGCGGTTATCGATGAACAACGATGAGTTGATGTGGAAGCTGATGAGCCAGAGCGACGTCGGACCACTGGACGACGACGATGGAACTGGAGACCGGGCGACCACGTCGAGGGAGGCGGCCGGCGGCATGTTCATGTCGGCGACTCTGCCGTCGCGCGGCTGCCGCGGAACGGCCGGGTCCCGTGCCATGTCGCGGTCGTACGACAGCCCGCGCGCCATGTTCGGTCCGTCAGCCAGCGGCATCCGTCAACGAGGCGCGAAGGCGACTTCGACGAAACAGCGCGAAGAGTCGACGACTGTTTCAGCGAAAACGAAAACTGACTCCGAGAACACATCTGATTCCGCCAACTGTAGACTTCGACGATCGGGCACCTACGACGTTGTCGACAACGACTAGGGCGGGCCCCTGGAAAATGTAGATTTAGTTGTATAGGCCTAATCTATAGCATTACAACTTTGGTGTAGTTGTGCATATCACCACACCGGCATTGATTAAATAAGTTATTCTTGTTAACTCCGCCAGGGCGGGGTTATGCGATCGGTGCTGTTTGTCTGTCATTTTGTGTGCAGGATTATTGCACAGGTAATAAGCTGATTTCATTGAAACTTGGTCCTACCAATCGGAAGAACTATTTAACTTTTGGTAATGATCTGGTCGCGGATACGGATTCCAGATCACTTTTCCACTTCCCTCACCAGTGTGGAATAGAGAATATTAGGAGATTTATTATCATTTTTCGTACAGTCACCGGCCGATTTTCACGACACTCGGCGAAATGACTGAGGCCGACAAGATAATGAATCCACAACATTTTCGGAGCGATCCAGCAGACATACACATGCTATTCCGGATTAATCCAGAAATCCCGATTCGAATCCCGGATCACTTTTGGTTTTGGTTGAGCTTAGACGCCTTGGCGGAGGTTTGCGCTCTCTGAGCACAGTTTAGTTATTATCATTATCATTGTCATAATAATTACTGAGCGCAAATTCGGAATGCAACAAATGTGGTAAGTCGATAGTTAACCTACACTCAGTTAAGTAGGGCCGACACAGGGCAGTGCGATTGGCCGTGGTAAGTTGTCAATCAAGCAGAACCACACGGTGATCGGCAGTGATTCAACCGTGGTGTTTAGCAAGTTCCATCCATCCATCCATCCATCCATCCATCCATGTATTTATTAGCAAAACGTCAACATAATGAAAATAATAACACAGGTGACAATGCTAAATGCTAAGTGGAGCACCGAACAGAAGAGGGAGACTCTCTGTTAAAACTTCGGTGCTCCATAGTAACACATTCTAAACACTGGTGTATATATAATGATGCAACAAATCAAATAAATCAACTATATACATAACACAGGTAAAAAGATAAAAGGAAAAGGCAAAAAGGTGCAACGTGCGTGGTGTATGGTGCATGACAACATCTGTATTGTGACTGTTGCTGTCGTGTAACCATACATGATTTGCGTCTTCTCTTTATTCAGCTTAACTTAATTACTGACTACCACACGTATTAGAGCGAAAAACAAACTGGTTACTGTAAATTTTTATGCTCGCTCGTCTCGTTGGACATGTAGACTTACGGGGATCACTGGTAGATTTAAATTATTTTATAATCACTAATGTGATGTCTGCTTTTCCTCACAATGCTCAAACAATTTTACTATTGCCTAGTCAACGTTACCTTCTTCATCATCATCATCAATTTATTGGCTCAAAAACACGACAAAGTAACACGTGCAACAAAACAAATCGAGCGGGACAGCAAGAACACTAATGCCACTAATAGCTGCCCTAGAAAAATACAAATAAAAACTATTATGTAACACACTTCAAAAATAAAGAAAAGTCTATAGCTACAATGTAACGTTTGAAAGCATTCAGCATAGAAATTCACACTTGATGGTAGAAAGTTCCATACATTTTATCTGAGCAAATTAAATGAGATGAGAGATGAGATGAGATTGACAATTCTCTCTGCAAAATACCTACTTCGAGTACTGTTAACACCGCTTGGTTTGTACAGTTTGTACGCATGGCCCCTAGTAGCAGTTACCGAGCTGAATTCAAAAAAAATCTGCAAAATTTAAGTCTACTACACCAAAGACGATCTTATAACAGTATATCAGATCCAAATGCAAACGTCGTAATTCTAGACTCGACAAGCCAAGATAGTGCAGTCTTTCATTGTATGACATGTGTTTGAGTCCTGGCAGTCTTTTTGTGAAACGACGTTGGACTTTCTCAATTAGTTCAATATCCTTTTTAGGCCAGGTGACCAGAGGACTTAACAATGTTCAACAGTTGGACGCACGTAGACAATACATGCTCTCATTAGCAGGTTTATGTCTTTGGACACAAAAGTTCGTAGGATACAGTTAGCACGTTGATGTGCTTTAGCGGTAATTTCGCTTTCAAGCTAGATAAGTATTAACTGTTAACCCTTTATAGTACAAGGGCAATTCTAGTGCCACATGGAATAATATAAAGTACACTGACTGTTGATGGGTGGGCTGTTTCATTTGGTACAGCGAGGAGGGAACTGGGCGGGCTGCGCCCACCCATCAATGGCCAGTGTACCAATCACCGTAGCTCTGTGTAATGGTCTGTTGCTCTGCGGTTTTAATGTGCCCATTAAAGGGTTAAAACGGACAGCAGTTTATTCGGCGAGACACCAAATAAACCTTCATGCCCAAACGAAGCTAAGCTTATCGCATTGCAGCATATGCCTATATTGTACATACAGCACACTTAGATCATGAAATAATTGTGCAAGAACTAATACGTCGTTAGTAAGTGATGATGTATTTACGCAAATCACATTAATGTCATTCGATCTATGATATTGCAGCGATTTACGTGTATTGGATGCAAATTTTAATGATCTTTTTACCCGTTAGAGCCATTTTCGTTAAGTATTTGATCGACTAAAGTTGTTTTGCTTGATTGGTCTGTTAATACTTGTTCCCGTATGTTTTATCAAGAACTATTTCTGCACTTGTTCGTTGGTGTGACTGACTAACACGAATAGACTGTTAAGTTGCAATTTCGTGGAGTTCAACCTCGTTTTAGTGAATGAACTCTGCTGAAAATGTTCCCTGCTCCTACGATATTGTTTCGAGAGCGTGTACTTCGTTTTAGTCTTTAATGGGCACGTTAAAACCGCAGAGCAACGGACCATTATACAGCAATACGGTGGTTGGTACACTGGTCGTTGATGGGTAAGCTGTTACATTTGGTACAGCGAGGAGGGGCATGGGCGGCCCCGCTTAGTCCCCTCCTCGCTGTACCAAATATAACAGCCCACCCATCAACGGCCAGAGTACCAACTTCATATTATTCGATGTGGCACTATGATTACCTGTGCCCATTAAAGGGTTAACAAGTCAGTGCGGCCCGAATGGCCGACGCGATAAGTCCCCGCCGCCAATGTCCTGACTGGCCTAGCAGTGCTGCGGCCGCTTACGGCCGCCAGCACTATTGCGCTGCTGGGCCAGTCAGGCCAGTGCCCGATCATTATGCGATCATTGGCGACAGACAGACGATCGAACAAACAAACAGACGGACAACGCAATCGCGTAAAGGCTTAATAACGGATCGTCAAGCATGCTAAATAGTATTGTAATAGGCTGTTGGAACGGTATTGTGTGTAATACACACAAAACCGTGTATGTGTATGTGCACGTGGTGATCTCATATCAGCGGCACTGTGAACTGCGCAGACATCTGGAAGCCGTCCTATGCTGCATATTACACGCGCACCTGCAGTGTTCGTTAGACTGACTCTGTGTATCGTTCGTCGTATGTCGTCGATCGACGTTTTCATCTACATACAGATCAGTGTCGTTGGCTATTTGTTGTGACTTTGTATGTCTTACGTGCTTATCGTGAGGCAGTTATTTCGAGGCGTTTTTGTTAGTGTGGCGGCTGTCATCGCCAGTACAATCGATTGCCTGGAAAACTCGTCTCTGAAGTCGCCTGTTATGTGTCGAGTTTGACGATAAACGCTGCGCGTTCGCTTGCTGACGGTGTTGGCGGCTTGGCTTCAGCGGCTGCGCGTTAGTCGTGACTCTTGACCAACAAGCTCATCAACGTTTAGCAGCAAGATAAATAACCTTCTTGTTCATGTAAACCTTCTCGCTTTGTAACCCGTCACACGGTCTGGTCATCGCTCCGTAAGTACTGGTCGTGGTCACGCGTTCACTGCTGCAGACGAAAGGACCGCTGGTCTAGTCGGCTGGTAATTCAGCCGGTCATCCGGCCGTCGTGGATCGAGTGTTTGTTTAAATAGGTTTCAGCCTCGTCGACTGAAAAAAAATGCCACCAGCAGCTCGAGATACCATGCGAAGTACTTTCTGTGTAACATCATAACATGTGTCTTATTCCTCTGTTAACCCTTCAGAGTCCGGAGGTAATTATAGTGCCACATCGAATAATATTAAGTTTGTACACTGGCCGTTGATGGGTTGGCTGTTACATTTGGTACAGCGATGAGGGGCCTGAGCGGGGACCCATCCCGCCCAGGCCCCTTCTCGCTGTACCAAATGTAACAGCCCACCCATTAACGGCCAGTGTACCAATCACTGTTTTCCTGTATAATGGTCCATTGCTTTGCGGTTTTGATGCGCCCATAAACGGTTAACTAGTTGACTTGATACACAGCTGGGTGATGTTTAGTCAGTTATTTCAGTATTTTATCGGTCGTATCAGTGATGTTCTTATCTGTTTCTATGTGTCTGCTTTCAGCGTTTACGTTTGTTATATTATATGCTACAATAAAATTCAGTATTCAATATATTACTCTAGTCTTCAAGTCTTCTAGTCAATGACCGACTTTATTTGACCAACGAAGTAAACTACAGCGGCGTCATTAGTGAACGTGTTTTGTATATACTGGAAGGCTTTATGTTGTGAAAATGTACTTGCATAATGATTAACTTGTGGTAATTGTTGGGACCCAGTGACGTCAACGATTCCGTTAATGCATTTAGGCCTATTTAGCGCACCTTAGACCTAGTCCAGATGAATGTTTTAATTGACATCTATTTGTCTATTTATTTGCTAACTTTTTTTTTTACTTTTTTTGTCGTTTTATTGTTTTCAGGCGTCGCCGTGCTTGTATTAACATAATACAGTATTGCATTTAGGCCTATTTAGCGTAGCCTAGACCTATAGCCCATATGGATGTTTCAATTCTGATGTATTTGTGTTATTTGCTTTTTACTTTTCCGTTTTATTGTTTTCAAGCGTCGTCATGCTTGTATTATTATTGTTATTATTATTATTGTTGTTGTTATTATTAACGTAATGCAGTAAGTAGCATGCAATGTGTCGTTTAGCTCACCGATGTATTATTGTTGTTAGTATGTAAGTGTATTGCTGCAGCGTGTATTGATCTCACAATGTCGTCGTCGTTTGATGTCCGTGTGCTTGTCGTCGATGTTGAGATGAGACAGGCCTGTAGAACATGTAGTTTATGTCCCGTTGTGCTTATCAGTGTGCATGTACTCATGCCGTAAGTACGTAACCTTCAAGTTTAATTTAATCGCTGATGTCATAAAACTTTGGAATTGTCATGCATCGCCATCAAAACGTGTCAAATACAAACTGTAGTTTTCATTAAATAGATATATGTGACTTCTATTAATGCTCGTTTGTAACTGTGTCTCTGTATTGTACTGTTTTCGAGATATAGGCCCAGCCACATATTCGTGAGAATAGCAGATATTCATATCTCATTTGTAAATGACGCTCACGTGGGGATGACCCCATTGAAATGTCATTACGATAACTGGTGTGCGAGAAAACAAGAATGACTAAGCTAATAAGTAATGACTTTTAAGTAGTGAAAAAGTTTAACAATATAGGCCTACGTAGCCGTGTCGACATAATACGCGACTGTGACAGACAGACAGACAGACAGACAGGCAGAATTGCCAGAACATAGTCTATACCGCGTACAGTGACGGATAAAGGACTGTGTGAGGGGGCAAACAAAGAGGGCCACCAATGTCCCAAGGGCCAAGGGAGCGTAGCCTCAAAGGTCTAGAGCGGGGTGGGTGGTTCTTGGCGACGGGGGCAATGAGCTAAAGATTCTAGGGAGAGCTTCCCAGCTGGGTCCAGCCACCTGATTTTTTTGGCATTTTAGTCAATTCGTGGCCTCTGTTGGCATTTAAGATTGTATTTGTTGGTCTCTGATCAATATCTACCTCACTGATTTATCACTTCCTATTAATTAAAACCACTCAGACT
>Ga0209149_1001004_pt1 | contig 13331 bp, 9 predicted proteins | sample WorMetTyACAVOLI2_FD_187423 | JGI IMG/M metagenome (GOLD analysis project Ga0209149, IMG submission 187423) | Marine gutless worms symbiont microbial communities from Max Planck institute for Marine Microbiology, Germany - Olavius algarvensis... ... | reverse complement strand
TTGAGATACGACCACGAAACAGACAATAAATGGACGGACAACAAGGAAAGTTACGAACATCATAACAAAGTTACAAACGCAGGCATTACAATGCTGTATCTAAACAACAGAGGAGAGTGACACAATATGCTACATTAACCTCACAAACCCGGAGCTTCTGCCACTGAAAGTTCATTGCATATGCAAGTTACTATACTCAACACTTTTATGAAGTGTGAGAACTGTATTCTCATTTGTTCTTTAGTTTTGGCACACACTGTGACTAAATGCTTTGTACCATAGTCACTCCTCTGACCAAACATGTAAGTTACAGGTGCCATATTATCCCATAACTGTGATCTCAAGGATTTTAGAATCAAATATGTGGATGTTATAGCTCTCCTAGTAAGCCATATTTGTACTAACTATGAAGACCACAGGTTGGTTGGTTGGTAGGTGTTTAACGGCACTTTCAGCACAAAAAGGCTATATCATGCCATAGGAGAGTAGTACATTAAGACAGTTGTGATGGAATAATCATGATGAGAATGAACAACTAAAACAGTGAAAAAGAAACTAAAAAAAAATATAATGAAAAAACCAAAACAGTTCATATGAACTGTTTTGTTTAAAGGTTAACGGGTCCTGAAGCAACTGGTCTTTGTGGAGACTAACTCCTCGACATAGGCATCATTTGGACACGGTTCCACTAGCCAATCACTTGGCAAAATAGCCGAACAAACCAAATCTAAGACAACCTAAGAAAAACCAACACACTCAAAAAACACAATAAAAAAACAAGTTACCCTGGTTGACCCGGCCAGGAAATGGAGTGGCTCACTCTATACAGGTCCCAGGACCACACAGGCCAGGCTACCGGCTAGCAGGTTTGCCCGTTTCCTGTCACCAGCTCAAGGCCGATGCCGGCACCATATATAAAGACCATAGCTATCCATTCTTCAGTTTTGGTATATTTCATGCCTGGGCTTCACAGTATCATGTGACCTTGATCTTTCACCTTTTGACGTCAAAAGTTCGCTGTTATTTACGATACAATAGTGTGTATTTAACGTGCAGCAAAAAGCCGATGGGTAGCCAGCTTAGTCTACAACACGGAACAAACAAAAAATTAAAATGTGAAACTAAAAATAAAACGATGAGCATGATAGGTCCGGTCCATTCCCATTGTCATGAAGGCAGTCCGGTGGGTGAAAGAAGTCTACGGTGGGAAGGATTTGTTAAAAAGGTAGGTTTTGAGCCTGGAGTGAAAGAGTGATGGATGATAAGAGTGGTGGTGATGATAGAGATGAGCTGACAAATGAGTGAGGAGGTGAGTCGAGACATGATTTTGCTAAATTTGAACTACCTATGACTGTACTGAGTTAGAAGCTAGGCTGGACGGAATGACAGGATTGATTGCAATACACTAAACATTATTATGGGATGCACAGTAATCATCAAACTCTCCACAAGCAAAGCTATAGCCACTTTACTGATCCACATTCTGTATCAACTCGCTGAAAACATTACAACGGTGACAAGTTTTGAAGAACAAGCTGTGTATGTTACAAATGCTACAACATATGACATCATGCTGAGCACAGTGTAGCATACACTGACATAATTACCCTTCGTGCTTGGTTTGTCAACTGATGCTGTGGAATGCAGGCCAGTGGCCATGTCAAAACCAATTCTCTCAGCACACTGACGCAAGCTCTTTAAAACTTTGCTCGCCTGTTAGTGGCACACCACAAAAATTAATAGCCTTGGTCATATTTTACACAACAGCTTGACTGTACAGTTTGGTGAAAAGCTGAACTCTGCTAAATGTTAACTAAAAATGTACAACAGAACTCACAGCCCCTTTTCCAGGTATACAAAGACTCACAAATTCTGGATTTCAATGGCCATAAAACAAACAAATATTTAGAATATATTTGTGACTGTTTAGGGTCTTCTACTCTTTAATTTCTCGTTGTGTAAACATAAACATGATCAGTGGTTTTCATAAAATTTTGTATTAATGTATGTACACATAATAAGAACAAATAATTATAAATTTGGATAAATAAAATCAACAAAACAACACACGTGCCAACTACGGCCAATGTCAAACAAAACTCAACTAACTTACTGGTTGGACCGAAGTCCCACATTATGTAACGGAGTGACTTGTCACAATATGGTTTATACCTGGTCTTTCATTTTGACGGCTGTCCTATGCACAGTGCTGTGATTGACAGATGCTTCAAGCAGACCAGCAATAACCTGCTGCAAATCACTTGCAAACTCATCTACTGAACTGTATCCATTCAGTTTCCACCTCAATTCCGATAGATGTCCATTATCCTGTTAACGAAAGATGTCAATACAAACACATTAATAAATCAGAATGCTAAAGACCGCCCAGTGCCCATGCTCATTTGATGCCCCCACAGCAGTAGCATCTGCATAATGGACTTGTCCGCCCTGTGCACTATTCCATTTTTTACACAATTTGCCACGGGACCAAAAATCACAATCACAAGAATAGAGTTGCAGGCGAGTGCGTATTGGCACAGGAATGGACTTGCCCATGAGGACAGCAGGCTGGCTTATGGCCAGCACAGCTCGTGGGACAGACATCAGGATGGATAACATGAAAACACAATCCCCTATTCAACTGTGGGGCATAAAAACCAAGGAATCTAAATTTACTAGGCCGAATGTCTCATTAATCACAACATACAATTTTTTGTCAGTACGATACTCACAGCAGGTGGCTCAATCTGATCAAGAGCACATCTCAACAGCAAAGTTATTGGATGCAGCCGAACCTCTGTTGCTGCTTCATGCAGCTTCACCTACAGCCACATTAAGATAAACGTATCCACAGCTTGATAAATATGCTATGACAAATAGGGACCACACTTTTCTGCGGGCCACGGAATTTCGAGCCGAGCCACAGAATTTTCCATTTGCAGAGATATTTCCGTATTTCCGCTGAATTACACGGAATTTGACATACATTAATATCAACTCAGACAACAAGCTCATATAGGTGTCTGCACTGTCGTTAATGCTGTACAGATGGCACTTTAATGTTTCTAAGGTGGCCACTATCGCCAGTTAACGACTTTGGGCTGCTGCGGAGTCTTCGGCCACTGTTGCCCCTCCCCCTCCTCCTCATCTGAAGCATCACCCGCAGTACTGCCCACCATAACCGACTCGGCGTGACTGATTTATTGCAGCAACAAGCACGTCCTCCACGATATCATCGTCTGTTGGTTGTTCACATGTCTCGGCTCAGCTGTAGGGTTAGAGCAATCAAATTACTGTGCCAATGGTGTTTAATTGCCTCCAAACTCACGACTCGCATAAGACAAGAGCAAGGCTCCGGCCATCAATAGCTGCATGACTCACAGCGTGTCATCCTGTCTGTATGTTAAATGCCCGGTGACTAGCGGTCTTCGTGCCAGAACTGCCGTACGTACAAACCGAGTGGGTGTATAAGTTACACGTATAAAAGAGTATGTTACATCTGAACGTTGTCTTTCACACTGAAATATAGGAAGCTAGCTTTTACTGTACAGAAATAAGTCAACATTTGAAAACCGCAGTCACATAAAAATGATAATTTTACTTTCATTTAGCTACAGCAACTTAGTGCAATGTCAACCTTCAATAATTGAACATAAACAGCGCCATTTGCTAGTGAATAGGAGGCTGTGGTAAACCGTGGAATATGAACGATTTTTGCCACGGCAAGCCACGGAATTTTGCGAACCCACCCACGGAATTTGGCAAAATTTTCCCCTAAAAACTGTGGTCCCTAACGATAAATGTTTAAATACAGCAGTATATCAGCAGACTGGATAAATGAAATGAAACCGTTTATTATTTATCAAGTGCACAACAGAATGCCTCCTACACTGCCTACTTTCTTCCACACCACTTTTTCAAGGGCATCTGTCTTTGTTGTGTACATCTAATAAACTTTTGTAACATTGAACTACCAGCTGTCTCTAGTAATGGCTATACAGAAATCAGTGCCATATTATGCATTTGCATTTCAGAAGAGCTCTGCAGATATCTTTTTATGCTACTTATGGTCAAATAGCATAAACTGCTCACTGCTCAGTGCTTAAGGGACTAAACTTCCATCTTTTATGTATGGTCACTGTCAGATTAATTATGTAAATACATATAGTAACTGTATACATACATGTTCTTTATCTCAGACAAGAAAAGCTAAGAAAAGAAAAAGAGATATAACTTTATAATGTAAAAACACCATACACATTAATCTACTGGAATCTATTAAAATACTGGTATGCTACAACATTACTACATAGTATCAACAGCTGAAGAAACCTGTATCAAAAATTCAGTAAGTGTCAATGGAAGGTAGAGTAACACAGCGGTAACACTATGCATCTTTGGTACCATAATCCAAAACATTTTAATGCACTTATAACAGCAAGATCTGTTTTCTCAGCAACCCCACAGCATAATTTTCTCACAAAGCCGTACATCACTTAATTATATTTACTTCGTCACCAGAAGAGTTTCATACAATGAAGAAACATCAAGTACTTCAATCACAACAATTCTTCAACACTTGGTCAGTAACAAGCAGACTGTTTTGACACCTGTTCTAACTTCAGTCGTTCGCGCTTTTTGATCAGCTCCAAGAGAAGACGTACTTTCTCCAGTTGTTGCCGCAATCGTCGACACTGGCGAAAATTCTCAATAGCACTCGGCAAATCAACCTGTGACAGTCCAAGCAGTTAGTTACAATCACAAACACTAGGGTTACCATGGTTGTTAACGGGACCCGTTTGTTGTGGGACCCAAAATGTACTCCCTATCTCCAGAGCAACAAATACCTGAAATCATTCCTAAAACCAAGAAGCATTAAGCCTCGTTTCTTGTCAAGTGGGTCAAGACCGATGCATGACTTAATTGTCCACCGTGTTGTCTGGGCAAGCAATTCACTGTCCCGTTGTGTAGTCCGTCGCCGTACTATGTGGACCGACTTATTGTTTAATGATGGCAGATGATGGTCTTGGATTTGTGCTATGGGACCTCTACACCTGTTGACCAATGCAATGCCTAACTACCTGATCAGTGGTCAGTGGACTACTCAGTTTAGAAGATTGTGTCACATTTTGCAGAAAAAAACATCATTCTAAAATACAGAATGTATGATATGTTGATGTCACTGTGAAGGCTGTGGAAGTTTGGGGTATACCTATACGGGCACACACATTAGTTTGGACACGCTGATGATCACCTGCAGTGGGCCACAGCTGGCACTGGCAGCCCACCTGTTACAAAATGCATTTAAGCAGAATAGAAAAGTACGGCCTGCCCACTTCTGTAACGTCAACGTCTCTGTAACGTCAATGCCCACAGACTCAGAACAACTGTTTTCAGCAACTGGCCACCTCATTTCGATACTGCCTGAGTGACCAGCTTTCCAGCGAAAGAATGCGGCAAGCACCTTTGAAATCATGCCGTTGCAGGTCTCTGTTGCCAGCACAGTCTTTTACGACGTCAAATTACCGGCGTGACTGTGTTGTTGGTCTCATCACGGCACCGTTGAGTTGTTCACATGTTAACTGTCTCTACTGCTGGTGCCTTGACATAGCTGTGTCTAGCTATAACATGCATATAGGCAGAGAAGTGAAGACAGGACAGCAGCAGAGTGGCAGAACATTTCTCAAATGCGCGGATTACGGACAATCAGGCACTGTTGGCAATATCATAGGTATATGCAGTCTAACCCCTGTTCAGGACCCCATGTATGGGTTCCAGGAACCCACAATCTGGAACCAGGAATTCTCAATACCAGGAATTAATATCCTTAGTTAGGACAATACCAGGTATCGGGCTGCCTACTAATACCTACTACTTATGGGACATCCCGGATACCAATACCAAATATGATATCAATATTTTCACTATTTTCAGTTTTGTTCCCATTAAGTAAGTAAGTAAGTAAGTAACAATGTACTGATTAAGGTGACACTATCACGTCAAAGACATTGCAGGGGCACCGTGTAAAATTAAAAAGAAAGAAAGAAAGAAAAGAAAAACAAAACAACAGAATCGCCGACAGTCAGTAGTCGCAAGCAGACAACAGTTATACTGTGCAGTTAACCTTATCTTCACTGAACTGAGTTTAGATCTACATTCAGAATGAATGCCAAAAGTGCTCAACACAAAATATCTACAATATGTTTGGGATTCAAATTTATACAATACATCGTGCAAATAATGTACAATCTACAGCAGAACCAGAAAAAAATCAAAGCAATAAGTAAGCAGTAGATGCATACATGAATATGAGAAGCAGAGTGGGCGGGTGACAATGAACTGGGACTTGGCTGTACACACACAATGCAGTCACACAAATACCACCGGTAAACATCGAATCACATTATTCCTTATAAAACAACAATGCAGAAATTATACAGATAAAGAATACATTACTTTAAGTAAAACATTTATTGCATTATATTAATATATATGGCATCCATCTGCCATCTTCAATTTTTAAAATTTTCACATTAGATCACACGACTGTCATAGAGTTCCAAATCTGCTATTGGGTACCAAATTTCACCAAAATTGATTATTCGATGAGAGGTGGCGATTTAACGCTTTTCAAGACAGTGGATGTCTGCCATCTTGAATTTCAGGGGTCCAGTAATGGGTTCACTGACTGAATAAGCTCATGTGGCAGTTCCTACTGGTCGTCAATAGAGACTATAGCACTAAACTGTTTTGCTTTGTTTTTGAGAAATTCACATTTTTGTGCACACGTTTTGGCAACATACAGACAGACAGCATCATCGTTAAAGTGATTGGACTCCAGTAACCCAATTACTGGCAGTTACCAGGTGCAAAATGGCTAAATTATGTGTGATTAATAAACACAGAAATAGAATTGTCATAATATATGCACCAGAAAATGTTGGAGTTGGATCAGATGCTGCAACAAAATAGAAAACGAACTTAGCAGTATGTGAGAATTTTGTGTGCAGTGTGCCAACAGGAAAAATATTTACAAATACTTGGGTACCCCTAGCATCTCGGGGGCCCTGGACTTTGTCCACCCTCGTCAGTAGGCTGTGACGCAACTGACAGTAGTAATACCACTGCCACAGATAAACTACACGTTACTCCACACCTTTCAAAATGTTGTTATGCATTAAAAAATCACAAAAACTATCCAACTGTCACTTTACAAATGCACACATTGTCTTTATCATGAACATTTTATTAAACTCTGTGCCTTTTTTTTATTCTGACCCTGAATGACCTATAGAAAGTTTCACATTGAGATCACAAATAATCTATACATATCTCTGTTTAATAAAGTTTTAGTAATACCACATCTACCATATTTCTATAAATAATGAATATAAAAATGTTGAAATGACAACTGAAGGTCACTCAAGGTCATCAAATGGCAACAGATTGGAGGGTACTACATCCCATTAGTGGTTTGTCAGATTCATGTTTCTATTTTGCACCATTTTCAGATCACTTGCTCAATGTATGTGACTGCCATTGTTCTTAAACAGTCATTTGGTTATGACAGTTAAAATGAGAGCCCACACACGATGCATTTATTGATGAGCATATGCTAGCAAATATACTGGACTTATACAAGTCTGCAGTAGCTGAATTACCTTCTCGGTCACTCAGGGTCATTGGTAATGGCACTGTTCAATGCATCACATATAAGTTTCTATTTTCACAGTAACTGCCATATGTCTATATGTTGTATCATTGCCAAGATACATGTATTGGCATTTGAAATTACCTTTAAAGGACCTCAACTCAAGGTCATTAGTAATGGTGCTGCTGTAATGAACCATTCAACAGATGATATATATCATTTCTTATCAGTGTTCGACAGGACATATGTTTTTATGCCTTATCATTTGTAAAATTTAGCCAAATACTGGTTGAAAATGGCATATTATTCATATCCCACCTGTATTTAATACCCCTGGCAAGAGTAATCTCTCAGAATTTTGCAACAACATTTGGCATGAGACAACTAGAATGGTGGGATAACCAGGTGGTGAAAAAGTCTAATGATCTGTTTAGCCATTTTGATATAGACCATGAGTGTGACCTACTGTGAGAGAGGCTAGAAATATGGTAGTGCTGGCATGTCATGTGTTGCACAATAAAAACATTAGGCCAAAAATGTTTGGAAAATTTAGTCACGTTTTTTCCACAAAGGTGGGTACTCAAAATATCACCAACAACTTAAAAGGGCCATATTGGTACTGACGGCACCTGCTGTTTGATGAATAAGATAAAAACAGCTAAGTTCACCCAAATATTTTGGTGAACCGTTATTCTCATCTAGCACTACAATACGACCAACCAACTACTGGGAAAAGCACATTGCGCATATGAAAAACTGTCTCTCGCAGTCTTACTCGCGATCTGATCAGCTGTCGTGCAGATACACGAGTAGCCCGACGTAACGGCACACCATTCAGTGACTGTCGTTTCAGCTGCCAGTAGCCATGTAGACGTGAAATAAATGCATTCTTCCGCTGGATCGACACTTTACTTGCAATATTTTTAATGCTAAAACAAGCGATTAAACATGAAAATTTGTCAAACCATGTACACAACCAAACACAAAAAAATAATTGTACAATACTACAGTATATGTACATGTAAATACCAGAAACAAGTACATTCAGATCAAAAGACAATGTATGCGCTAGCAAATATCCACAGACACTGCACGTGCACGACTAAATAAATGCCTATGGCTAGCTTAGGTAATATTCCTCCTAGTCATAAAGCACGACAGTTTACTTTTGCTTTTAACTGTATCAAGTCTTCTTTACCAATTTTATTTTCGCATTGTTTTATAGTCAAATGTTGTACCTCACCAAATATCTGTAAGCACATTATCTCCACTATCGCAAAAGTATAAAACAAAGTCAAAAGCATTCACAGTCCATTAATGCAGCATTTTGTTAAAAAACAAATGGCAATCAGCACTGTCCAGCAAAGCAAACGTGCATTTGTATTGCACATTGTCGCAAAGTGCCTCTAATGTGCTACTGCTTCCCGTACGTCGGCGCTGATCACCACAAGCTAGTACACCAGCCAGGTATTCAGCGAACACTGCGAGACCATGGATACGGACTAGTGTTTATCATGCAATATGCCCGTTAACTCCTCCAGCTTTTGCCGGGTACTCATTCCAGCCAACCACAGAGGGCGGGCTCGGCCTGAGTAGACCTGAGTGCCTAGTTCTGTGCCGAGGTGGTTTACCTGTCCAAAGACGATCACCCACCTAGGCACTAACTTGAGTGTAGAGTCACTATGTTGATCGAGTCCAACGTGTTACCACTAGACTAAACTGGCAACCAATCCAATAAACAATAACAGAATTTACTTCAGAAGTCAAGCTCAGTGTGTCTGCCTTCTAAATCAATGCATGCAATCAAGCAACACTGCCATTTGCCACAACATGATGCTCCAGACCATCAGAGAAGCTTATACCAGACAGTGTGTGCACACATTGGATATAAAATGGCACAATGTGTTAAAAGTCATCCGCAGTTAACCTGGTGCAAACCATAATCATATTGGTCAAGATTTACTTAGCGATATCATTGAAAATAAAACAAACTGCTAGGCTACATTTTCTTATAAAGCACAGTGTATTTCTATAAGGCTATCACTCACTCACTCACTACTGCGCTTGACCAGCTGAGGGTCGTAGCGTCCTCCACATCGAACGATCCTGGCCCGCGATCCAGGCAGCACCAACAGATAGGCCAACTATAAGGCTATACAATTGTAAAATCAAACCTGCTAGATGGAATAACCGGTACAGAGAGAACAGGTCCAAAATGACTATTTTCAGCAAGGAGCTTTCGTGCATGTTTTACTTTCTCCTGCATTTTTGCATGGTAACCTGCCAGTGAATCTGGAGAAGTGGTATCATCCTCTATGCCACTGTTGTCTGAACTTTCCTGTGCCTCATTTTCTTTCGGAGAATGCTGTTCACAGAAAGCTGTTTTCCTGAAACCGGTTAATGGACCATCTCCAGATAGTGTGCCAACATCTCTTATTGGTTCCACTTTCATATACAACCCAGCCTGCTGGGCACATGTGACATGGAATGCTGTGTAGCAACTTGTCTTGTGGCATTGGATGCAGGCGCCAAAACCACGACGTTTACAAATACAGCATGTAAGCTTCCAACGTGCTGTTGCAACTCGATCAATACTGTCGATCGGTTCCAGAAATACACTGTTTGCAAATCCAACTTCTGGTATCCATAATGCACAGACAACATGTGCCCAATCACCATCGTCAGTCTGCTTAAAGGCGCCACGCCTACATGGACAAAGACAGCACGAGACTGCACGTGATGGCGAGTACAAACACCTGCGACAGACCCAAGGACCATCCGGTATGTGTGGAACCCCATAGCATTCCTGATGAACGGCCAGATTGCACAGATCACAAAAGAGAATAACGTTGTTGCTGTGGCATTCACCATCAAGACATATACAACAGATAGCATCCTCGTCAGCCAAAACATGTCCTTCACTGACCTGACTCTGGAAATATGACTCCTTTTCGAAATTGTCCATTAACAGCTCAAACACTTCTTTACTTACAGGTGGTACATTGCCTTTGCATCGTCTTTCATTAATAACTTTCAGCCAAGCTGCATCCTAAAACACAAACAGGCAGTTCAACAGCTCACACATTTATATATGCCTAAATGTACTGCATTGTACAACTGAACGAAGACAGTTCAAATGAAGGGTAGATGACAACAACGAAACAGAATACACAAGTGGTTCAACTAATCTAAATCTATACAAAAAGATTATCTCAAATATTACTGTCAAAAAGCATACCGTTAGGAAACGAGTAATTTGCACACAGAGCACTTCGTCAAGAGTGCTCATTAACTTATTATCACCACGCTAACAAAGATTACAACACACTAAATAAACTTAGACAATTTTTGATGGAGTGTGTATTATATTCACACTCTCAAGTTCACAGTTATTCAGTGAGTATTTAATCATGAGGTAAAACGACTGGTAGTTTTGCACTGCCTAGTGAGCATGTTTAAATTAAAAATTTGAATCCTATACGTGTTGTAATTCGATGATTTAACACAGTCATGAACACCACCAATACACTAACACATTACACATAAAAATTCAAATTGACATGAACTTTGCAATAGTCCTACAGGAAACTAGTTAACTTACACAAATAAATTTGTACAAACCATTTCATCCATGTCATACTCCACTTCTTCATCCATCTCTTCTGCAGTCCTTGGAACATAGTGATAGTAGTTTGCAGGTCGCGATGGAAATTCTTTCGGCTGAACATAATCGGTCATGACTCTAAAACTAGCCTCAGGCAGCTTGTTTGAAGGGGATGGATATGAGCTGGATGACGAACCACATCCATCTTTGCGTGAGCTACATTCTTTTGCGGCTACTGCATTGTTCTTGTTGGTGTCTTTTACGGCCTCACTGCACTCACCATCACTGTCGTCAACAATAACTCGAAGAGGTTCAAACACATTCACTCTACATGGTTGTACGCTGCCAAGATCCACTTCTACCATTTTATTTTTCTTTGAGAGTAAAAGAAAATCCAGTGGCTGCTGAAAGTGTTCTCGAGATAACGGTGAGCGCTGATGCCTCTCAGAATTACGCGCTCCTGATCCACGGTCACCTTCACTAGCAGAAGTAACCTCACTTTCGGCAGAGGTTCCAGCAATGCCGCAGTGGTCATAGTTATACATATGGTTCTCTATACCGGTGTAGGTTCTATAAACCTTGCCACAATTATTGACCGGACACTCATAAGGTGGCTTGGTTGCACGGAGATTCTCGCAAAACAGTCGGACATTGAAGTTCAACACCATTCTCACAACATGTCAGAATTATTCCACAAGAAGCTATCTGTTGACGAATAACAAATTACATTAAACTACGTAAACAGCAAATATGTCAGTGAATACTTGGTAAATTATTCGCAAGAACAATGTTCGGTGCAATAAAAACCCAAATAGAAACATTAAACGATATATTGACAAACACGCAAAAACACCATAGACATTTCGACTCTATGCTACATTTAACCCACTATCTAAATACCGCATGTGCCCGAGATTTTGCGGATGTAATGTTTGTTTCTCACGTTATTGGCGTCAAAGAAAGAATATAGTGACAGTAGTCACAGTACATCATATACTCAATCAAAGCAACATAATGAATACACAATATATGTGTAAAATAATAACTTATCTATTGTACCAAAAGAAATATCGATAAAAGAAAGAAAAATCTTGTAAACAGCTAAGTAAGTAATGTAAGTAAGTAAGACTAGTAAGTGAAGCCACTTGTAGTTGTAGGCCTATCTGTCGCCAGAATCAGTAAAAGCCACAGCAGCGCCAGCCGATGGTTGCTACTGTTCGAGAGAGAACAGGTGCTTCTTAGTATTGCGCTTAAAACCCGCACACACTATACAGTACGATGTTCAGGATCATTCCCTTACTAATACAAGTGGAACTTGGATTTTAAAATGCCAATAAAAGATTTTATTGATGGACCCGCCTTGGTGACATGACGGTAAAGGTCAGTGCGAACTGTGCGTTATGCATGAATGATTACCCACCATGCCAACCAGTGTGGGCCTTGGTTTAAATTTGAGGTTTGCTTGGATTACAGGCATATGTCAGGATTATAGGTGCACATGCTTTGATATCAATTATGCCCCCCGCAGACTATGAGCAGACTGGAGCGGGGGCATTATGTTATCACCTTGGCGCTGTCCGTCACGTTGTCCTGCGCCTCACCCACAAGACGAGCCACGCTGGCCGTGCGGGCACGTCAATTCCTGTGTCAATATGGACTCGCCCACCGGCAGGCGAGTACAAAAATGCAATACTCCGCAGGACGTGCAAGTCCATTATACAGATGTGAAGTCGATTCACATTTACCCTGAGGCTGCCAGTGAAATTCTGCTGAGTTACTGCGTCACTGCCTGTTTTAGCTTAAGCAAGCTGCTGCCGTATGCTGCCAGTGCCTTCCACCATGACATAACTCACGTCATAATGCCAGATTACTATAGCTATTTGAGTGACAACGTCTGCAATTTTAGTAAGCTTAATTGCTTACAGCAAACAACTTTTACAATGATAAGTTTAACTTAGACACCTCTCCCATGGCTTCCAGTGCTCTCCAACATTGAACCGCCAGCCCTACGAAGGAAGGCTGCCACTGACAAGCTGGTGGAGAAAATCGTCAAACTCAAACAGGACAGTTGGCCAA